>JAEEGL012838830.1_pt1 | contig 10321 bp, 7 predicted proteins | sample 9134231 | NCBI WGS metagenome assembly JAEEGL01 (sample SAMN16246548, study PRJNA631951) | gut metagenome | biome: gut microbiome; feature: rumen; material: fiber-attached | host: Bos | place: Iran: Karaj | collected 2018-10
TCAAAAAAAGAGATGCTCAGTCATAATAAAATATTTGTAAGTTAAACACTCTTTTCTAAATTATTTTTTATTTCTAATTGATAAATTATTAGTATACATGTAATTGTGATTAGGTATAGTATATATGTGAAAATCTTTTAGATTTACCCTTATTACTTCTAGAATTATTATATTATAATAAAAGTGGTAAAAATTGGAAATGATACATTAGGAATAGAAGATTATAACATCTTTTAGCTATTCAAAAAAAAATACAATATTATTTTTTTCTTTTTTTCCTCAAAATTTTTTTTCCTTTTTTTCAACACTTATCTCTTTTTTTTTTCTTTTTTATTATATTCTCCTATCTTTTTATTTTATTTAATAATATAGCTCATTAATATATTCTCATTCTTAAAATATTCAAAAAGAATTAAAAAGAAAATATTGTTACAAACTAAATCTCTCTACTTTTGGTTAAATGTTTTAAAAAGAAAAAAATCAAAATGATATATAATAAACTTCTATACATTTTATTTAATTTTAGAAAGAATAAAATATAAAAAAATAGATTTTAATGAGAGCAAAAGATTCTAATTTATCAAGTAATTAATCTGAAATATTACAATGATTATTTCGAAATATTTTTCCAATAATTTTTTTGTATTTTCCTTGAACTTTTTTACTTTTTCTTTTTTAGATTAATGTTCAATATTCCACTTACAACCATAAATAATTAATAATTAAAAAGATTTTAATTTATAATCAATTTTATTTATATATAGATTCAAAAAATATATGAGAGATATTTTTAAAAACAGATAAATATAGTTATCTTTTATGATATAAATTTATTCTAAGGTTTTTTACAACAATCATCAATCTCAAATATAGTGTGTTATATTCGGAATATATTAATTCTGATTTAAACAATAAAATTAAAATTATTGGAATTAATATTTTTATTATTTAATTAAAAAAAACTAAATAAATGACTGATTATTATAATAATCATGATAATTCTGATTATGAAGATGAAGATGTATTTGGAATTCATTTAGGACAAAATACTTTAAGTATTGGAATTTGGAGGAACGGAAAACCTGAAATTATCCTAAATGAATTAGGAGAAACAAAAATTCCTTATTATATCTCATTTACAAAATCAAATATATTAATTGGAACAAATGCAAAAGACAATATGAGAAATAACTCAAAAAATACTATATATGAAATGAATAAATTAATAGGAAGAAAATTTAATGATCCGATTGTTCAAGAATTAATAAAAAGTGTATCATATAAAATTGAAAAAGATGAATTAGAGGATAAACCAAAAATTGCAGTTGAATATTTTGGAACAATTAAAAGATTTTATCCAGAAGAAATTTATTCTATATTTATAAAAGAAATAATAAGTAAATATAATATAAATAAAGCAGTTATTGTACTTCCATTATATATTAATTATTTACAAAAAAATATTATTAAAAAAGAATTTAAAAAAATTGGATTGAATGAAATAAAAATAATTAATGAACCATATAGTGCTTGTATTGCATATAATTTTCAGAAAAAGGGAGAAAAAAATATCTTAATTTATTCTTTAAATAGTAGTGAATTAAATATTACAATTTTAAATATAAATAATTCTTCATATGAAATTGTAGCAACAAGAAGAGATGAATATTTAGGAGGAAATAATTTTACTGAAGAGTTAATGAAATTTTGTATAAAAGAAATAAAAGAAAATACTGGAATTAATATAAATGATAATGAAAATAAATTGAGAAAATTAAAATATGAATGTGAAAAAATAAAGATATGTCTGTCTTCATCAAATGAAGTTTCACTTGATTTTGATATAATAGGAGTGGATTTTAAGTTAGAGATATCATTGCCAGAGTTTGAAGAAATGTGTGAAGATTTATTTAACAAATGTATTTCAATATTAGAAAAAACCTTAATTGATTCAGGGCTCTCAAAATTTGAAATTGATGAAATTATATTAGCAGGAGGAGCAACATACATGTTACCACTTAAAAGATTAATATACAACTTTTTTGAAGGAACTTCTAAACTGAAATTCCATCAATTAATTGATCCAAAAGAAGTATATGTATATGGAGCTACAACTGAAGCATCTATCTTATATAATATTATTGATATTGATTTATGTGAATGTATTGAATTATCATTGGGAATAGATAAAGGAGATGGAATAATGGAATTTGTGATTCCTAAAAATGCTTTTAGTCCCTTTAAAAAAGTACTTAAATTTACTGAATTAAATCACTCTAAATCTGTTTTTAACTATAAAATTTATCAAGGAGAAAGAAAATTAGTTAAATATAATGAATTATTAGGAGAATGTTCGATAATTAATAATAATAAAGAAAAAAGAGAAATTCAAATTGAAATTACCTTTGAAATCATAAATCAAATTTTATCAGTAAGTATAAAAGAGGAAGGTGAAAATAATGAAAATAATTCAAAAATTGAACTAAATAATCATAAAGATAGAAAAGAAATAGAAAAATTAATTGAAGAAGGAAAAAATAATGAAAAAATAGATGAAATAGAAATTGAGAAAATTAAAAATGAAAAAAAATCAGATGATAATAATGAAGAAGAGACAATGGAAATTTTAAAAAAAAAAAATATAGAATTAATAAAAAAGAATGATGAATCTGAAGAAGAAATTAAAATACTTAAAAAAAAATTAAATGATTATGAAAATGAAAAAAAAAAAAGTGAAGATAAATTTAGAAGAATGAATAATGAATATATTGAAATGAAAAAGAATTATGCAGGAGTGATTGAACAAAAGAAAAAATTAGAAAGTTTAATGGGACACAAAAAATAACAGATAAATTAAAAGAAAAAAGAAAACAATCATTAATGTCCAATAGAAGTTTAATATTTTTTAAGCTAGAAAATTGGATTATAAAATTTAAAACATTTTAAAAATGAAATAGATTTATTATATTATAATTAAAATTACATTAACTCTGTAATTTTCATCAAATCTTTACATATTTTATTAAATATAAAGAAATCAATTAAATAGAAAATAAATATTAAAATTCAAAATCAAAAATAATTAATGAATTTTCTGAAATTATTATATAGGTAGAAAGATAATGAGAAAATTATTCATAAATTTATTTAAAACACTATTATGAATTATGATTTATATAATGAATAAAATAATATATTTTAATAAAAGTCAAAAAATAATAAAGTAATATTTATATAAAAAAATTGACTATTTTTCATCAAATCATTATTCAGAATCTTATTATTAAATAAATAATAATTCTGAATTAATTAAAAAACAAATATAAATAAAATTTAAACCAAAAAAAAAAATTATTTACTATCAGAAAGTAAACTAGGATTTCCTTCTTTAGCAAATTTTTCTCTTAACTCAGCAAAATAAGGATGTAACATAGCATCTTTAGGAGTGATTCTTTCAGCATGATCATAAACAAGCATTTTATTAAGTAAATCCAAAGCATCATCAGGACAAAGACTTTGATTTTCACTAGTAATAAATTTATTCCAAGGTTTCCTAGGATAATTCCCTAAAATTCCACTATAATGAGCGCCTAAATTTAAACCATACTTTTCAATATATTTAAATAAATCTTCTGTACCTAAAACTTTAGCAATTTTAACTAATTGATCATAATTATCATGTCCTTGGAAAAAAGGTTCCTTTTTAAATATCATTCCAGCAAACATACAACCAAGACTCCAAATATCTAAAGAATAATCATAATAAATATCATCAACTAACAATTCAGGACCTTTGAAATATCTTGATGCTACTCTAACATTATAATCTTGATTTGGATTATAAAATTCTGCTAATCCCCAATCAATTAATCTAAGTTCTTTCTTTTGATGATTTATTATTAAATTTTGTGGCTTTACATCTCTATGCATTATTCCCATTGAATGACTATAATCTAATGCTATTAAAACTTGATATATATAATATCTTATATCTGAATCTGTTAATGTTGGAAATAAATTTTTATAATCTACATTATCTATCCATTCTGTTATTATACATGGTGATTTTGATGAGGGATCTCTTACTACATCTAATAATTTTACTATATTTGGCCCTCCTTTTAAATTTTGTAATATTTTTATTTCTCTTTTTATTTTCTTCTTCTTTACTGGTTTTAATACTTTTATTACTACTTTTTGATCATTATTTATGTTTATTCCTTCATATACTTCAGAATATTTCCCACGTCCTACTTTCTTTATTATTTCATAGTCTTCTTGTTTTCCCCATTCTATTTCTAAATTCTCGTAATTTGAATATTCAGGAGGTTTATTTTTATTCACATCTGCATAGTATTTTGGACCATTTTTTTTTGACTCCATTTTTTTAAATGGTTTTTTTTTTTGAAATTTAATTTGGATATTTTTTTATTAATATTTTAATTTAAAAATTATATATTCTTTTTTTTGGAAATTTAAATCATTTCATAATTTAATTTAATAAAAATTAAATTTATAATGTCAATCAAATAATACTTAATAATAATATGTAAATTTGATAAAAACAAAAAAACATTTTATAAAAAAATATGATTATGCAACTCTTTAACTTTTAGGACTATAATTATTTCTATGAAATTGAATATTATAATATTAACAATAAAATCAAATTTATTAAAAACTAAATCAATAAAAAAAATTAAAACTTTCTTAATCATATTTTAAAAAGCATCACTGAAAAAATTATTTTTTAATATTTTTTTTTATTAGGAAATTAAAGTGATTTTCTTCTCTTTAAGAAATAAATTTTATATCATTTAAAATAAAAATAAAAAGAAAGAACAATTAGGATTATATTTAACCGAACTTTTTCAGCTTCAGTATTTATATATATTTTTTTCTTTTTGAAAAAACAAACTTAAAATTTCTATTTTATACAATACATAATTAATTAGTATTTGATATGAAATAACTAAATAATAAGGTATCATCCAGTTAAAAAATATTAAAGATTATTGTTGATTTTTCTTTTTTTGGATTTCATTTTCCTTTTGATATTAATTATCATAAAATATAATTAATAATTTTTAATTATTGACTTTCTTATTAATGAATTTATCAAAATCATAAAAATGTTTAAAATTTAAATCAATTGTTGTTTTTTTAGCAATTAATAAATTACATTCATTTTATTAAATATAATGAATAATAATATAATAATAATATTATTTTCTTTTTATATATTCCTTTTTAATATTATCTGAAGTGTTTTAATATATAAATCTGAAATTAATTGTGAAAAAAAATTTATTTGATTATATTAAATTATTTTATATATATTGATAATATAATAAAATGACTTTCCCTTCTTATTTTTAATTAGATACTTAATTTGATTTCTTTTGGAGGTAAAATTCTTTTTTATTGGTTTACAATAAAACATAAAAAATTCCTGATTAAATATAATAAAAAATGAATATTCCTAACTTTATTAAAATAATTAATAAAACTTTAATATAACTCAAAAAAAATTTATTAAAAAAAAATGTCAACCAATTTCAACTACCTTCTAAAATATATAATAATTGGAGATTCCTCAGTAGGAAAAAGTAACTTACTCCTGCGTTATACTCAGCAACGTTTCAATGATGAATACCAGGCAACAATAGGAGTAGAATTCGGAGCAAAAAACTTAACAATAGACTCTCAAATATATAGAATCCAAATATGGGACACAGCAGGACAAGAAAATTTTCGTAGTATAACAAGAGCATATTATAAAAATTCAGTGTGTGCTATTGTAGTATATGATATAACAAATAGAGAAAGTTTTAATAATATTTCTTCTTGGATTGAAGATTGTAGAAATCAAAGTCCAAAAACTGTTTTTTTAGTTCTTGTTGGTAATAAAAATGATTTAGATGATAAAAGACAAGTTAATTATGATGAAGGAATGGAATTAGCTAATAAAAATAAAATGCTTTTTTATGAAACTTCTGCTAAAGTTGGTACTAATGTTGAGGAGATGTTTTTAAAAAGTGCAAAAAGTATTGATGAGAAAATCAAACAAGGTTTTTATGATTTAGAAAGTGATAATTGTGGTATTAAAAGTAGAATGAATTCTAGTATTAGAAATATTTCCATTGACGATGACGCAGAAGAGGATACTGAAAAAAAAAAATGCTGTTAATATTTTTCATATATTTTTGAACACTGATTGTTTTATATTTAGTTTTGATTTTCTTATTTTTAGTTTTATTATATTTTTTTTAGCTTTTTAATAAAATTTCTTTTTTTATTTTTTACTTTTCTCAATTAAATGTTTTTTTTTGGTTTATAAATATTTTAGAAATGGAATCTTTTAATTTTTTGGAAAAACGACTCCCTAAACGATACAAAGATATAAGTTATGAAAATAATAAAAAGTAAATAATATAAATTTTTATTTTAATTATAAAAAAATAGTTATCTTGATTCAATAATAGAACAAAATAAAGTAGAATTAAAAAATAATGAACCATTCAAACCCAACAAAAAAAATATTTCAAATGATTTTATTATATTATCTAAATTACTAACTCATGATCAAGAACATTTAAATAATTTAATTAAATCAAATTCAAAATATGATAGATATAAAAATATTCTACCATATAAATATAATATTCCACAATTATCAAATAATAAATATATAAATGCTTCTTTTATTCATATTCCAAGTGATAAAAACATTATTGCAACTCAAGGACCAAAAAAAAATACTTTTAATGAATTTTATCAAATGATTTTTGATTATGATGTTAAAGTAATTATTATGTTGTGTCAATTTGTAGAAAATAGTAAAATAAAATGTGATAATTATTTAGAAATAAATGAATTAAATCAAAATTTTGAAATAGAAAGAATTGAACCAAGGGAAACCGAAAGTAAATCAATTATTTTGAATAAATTATCTATTATCAATAAATCAACGAAGATAAAAAAAGAAGTTTATCATATTAATTTTATAGATTGGATTGATCATTCAGTTCCAAATTTAGAAAAAACTTTTGAAAGTTTTTTAAGTATTTTTTATTTAATTTCTATAAAAAAAGAAGATAAACCTTTAATTGTTCATTGTAGTGCCGGTGTTGGAAGAACTGGGACTTTTATTGCTATATATTTATTATATAATCAAATTAAAGATCAATTAAAAAACGATTCTGATGTTATTAAATTTAATGTTTTTAATACTGTGAGACAATTAAAAGAAATGAGATTACATTTAGTAGAAAATAATGAACAATATTATTTCATTCATGATTTTATAAAATATTTTTTAGAACAAAAATTACTTAATAAAAAAAATATTTAGAAAATAAACTTTAAACACAAAAAAAAAAAATAAAAAAATTATTTTTAAATTATAACTAAAAGATAAATAAAACTAACCAAAAAAACGAATTTTATAGTTTAAATTGATTTCCTCCATTATCAAACATATTATAATCAATATTATTAACACTCATTCTTTTAACTCTTTTTGCAAGAGAATGGAAAAGCCAAATTAAAAAAGCAATTAAGAAACACAAGCCTATAATAATAACAATAAATACAGCATTTCCAGTTTTTTCATTATTTTTCTTTTTATTGTTTTGTTTATCCTTATCAACATTATCTTGAGGGTCAACAATAGGAGGATCAACATCAAAATCAGGAGAATCAGGATCATCAATAACAATAGGTGTTTGTTCTTCATCCCACCAAGGTAAAACATCATCATTTCCTTCAATGATTGTTTCTATTTCATGTAATTGATATTGAAATATTAATGAATATTCTTTTTTTTCTATATATTTCTCTGTCACTTCTTTTAAATCTTTTAAATTTCTTTTATACGCTCTTGATTTTATTTCGTTTCCATATTTGTATTTATATTTATTGTCTTCTACACTTACTATTGATATAAAAGCTTTATCTAATTTTTCTAATAGTTCAGTTTTTATTTTGTTTTCTAATGTATCTATTGTGTCATTTAAAAATTTTTCATTGATGTTTTTTTCATCGAATTTTTTGATTATAAATAAGAACATGTTTAAACCGAAATTTCTATATAAACTTGGTATTTCTATTTCCAAGAAATCACTCTGCTTTTTATCCATTAAATTATCTGGATCTATTAGGAAATGTTTTGATTTTTGAGTTATGTTTTTCATTGTGAATTCCCAAAGAGAATCTACTGTCCATGATTTTATTTGAGAAATTATACAAATTAACAATATTTGAATAAATAATTTTTTCATCTTCATTTTTTTATAAGATTATTTTTTTATTTTTGTGAAGATATTTTTAAATTAATAATAATAAAAATAAGACTAAAAATGTAAAATTCAAAAAATAATTAAAATCAACAAAAAAAAAGTTCTATTTAATTAAAAAAAGAATGATTCAAAAAAAAGTATTTTTTGTTTTTGTATATCCAAAAAATAAAAATTAAAATATAAATTTACATCTTTTAATATCTTTTTTTCCTTCAATTAAAAAATAATTATCATCTAAATCAAAAATATCATGAATATTATTTCCCAAATCTCTTTTTTCTGGAAAAATTTGAGTAATATAATTAAAACTAGTTAAAGAAAAAATTTTAAAAGAATAACCATTTTCTTCATAACCATAAAAGACAATAATTTTTTTATTTTGAAAAACATGAATGGCTTGTAAAACATTTTGATAAATTTTCTTAGTTGATTTAATTTCATAATCAAATAAGTCAATAATAACAATTGAATTTGAACCAACTTTACAAATTAAATTATTATTTATTTTAGACATGGGATTATCAATTATACAAGTAATATTTCTTAATTCTTTTATTTTAATAAAATATTTTAAATTCCAAAAACTTAAACAATCAAATCCAGAATAAGAAACAATTATATTTGGTTTTACTTCTAAAATAGAAAAAACTGCTTCTTCAAAATCAGTTATTTTTTTTATTGTTTTATAACTTATAGAATCTATTATACAAAGAGAATTTAAATTTGTACAATAAACTATATTATTATTTTCCATTTGAAGTACTTGAAATATTATTGGATTTTTTATTTCAATTATTGTTGTTTCTATTTGATATTTTTTATATTCTAATTTCTTAATTATTATTATCTTCCCTTTTAAGCATAATATTATTTTTCCATTTTTTAATTGATATATTGATTCTATTGATTTATCAAATTTATTTGAATAAATTTCCTGAAAATTATTTAAATCATATATTTTCAAAATTGATATTATTGAATCGGTTAATGAAATATATAATTCTTTATCAGATGAAACAAAAGTACTTAAAATATCCATTTTTTGGAAATTTAGTAAAGGTTCAATTACTAAATTCATATTTGAAAAATTAATTATTTTTTATTTTAGAAAATGGTAATTTAAAAATAACTTTATTTATTAAATTTATTATTAAAATGTGTTGTTAAAAAAGAGATTATAAAATCCTTCCTCTTCAGAATAATAAATTTAATGAATGGGAATTCATTTTTTTTCATGTTTCAAAAAAAAAAAATTGAGAATAAATTTTATTATCATCGTTTGCAGTAATAAAAAAAATTAAAATCTCCTTTAATTTGAAAAAATATAATTTTTTTTTAAATAAAAATTCTATTTTTTTTTGAATTATTTTATTGTTTTTAAAATATTATTTTTTTTAAAATATGTTTTTATAATTTCAAAAGTCTGAAAAAATCAGAAAAAAGAATACAATTCATTGTTTGATTTAAAAAATAATTTGATAGAAAACAAACAAAATTAAAAAATGAAAATGAAAAAATTATAAATGTAATTCAAATAAAATAATCACAAATATATTTTTAATTTCCAATTTTTTAAAATTAGTTCCAAAGCATTATTTTTGATTATAACAATAATTTCATATAATTTAGACATTACTTAAGTTTTAATATATTTAATTAAACTTTCTTTTGTTTTTTCTTTTAATCATAAATAATATCATATCTAAAAGAAATAAACTTATAAAAGTTAGGCATAACATCTCATTCTTTAAAATTGAAAAACCTAAACTCATAAGATAAGAAATTAAAAATTCTTTATGAATTTCTCAAAAAATCATCTTTTTTTATTTGATTTTTTCAATAAAACTAAAAATAATATACATTTATTTCTGTTTTAAATTTGAATTTTCTTTTTTAATTTATTTTAAATTAAATCAGTTTGTTTCGATTTCTTTCATAAGGGTAAAATCAAAATAGATAATATACGTAATAAAGGATAGAAATTTTTTGTATTTTTTAAAATTAATTATCTTCTTTGGTGA
>JAEEGL013599884.1_pt1 | contig 10321 bp, 17 predicted proteins | sample 9134231 | NCBI WGS metagenome assembly JAEEGL01 (sample SAMN16246548, study PRJNA631951) | gut metagenome | biome: gut microbiome; feature: rumen; material: fiber-attached | host: Bos | place: Iran: Karaj | collected 2018-10
AATGAAATATAGCTATAAGAACGTACCATTGAATATGCCGGTAAATGATTTTTATGCGTATTGTCGTTTGCGAGGATTTGAGGTTCGCGCTGCCGATGGTTTTAAATACCCCGAATATTTATATGTTCATTTTAAGGATGGGATATGCGATTATCGTATAGACTATTATGGCGTACCTGATAGAGCTTATTTAGAACCTAATATGAAATATGTTTATATAGAAACAGGTTTTGGCAGTAGAGTTCAATATAAGATTATTAACTATTCCAAAAAAGAAATGCGCTTTTATAGCACTATCGAACAGTATAAAAGCAACTTGAAGATTATAAAAGAATACAAAGAAAAGAATAAAGCCATTATTCGTGGATATAAAAGAAATCGAAAAAGACATAAAAACTGATTCTTGACACATAACGAAAGGATATTTTGGTGGGATAAATGGACATTTTAATTAAAGACATGGGAATGCCTCTGATGTGTGATGAGTGTCCTTGCTATAACGAAAGCGACTATTCATGTAACGCAACGGGGCGAGGTGTTATTGAGTACAGATATGATGGTCACCCAGATAATTGCCCTCTTGTCGAAATCCCGACGCCGCACGGCAGACTTATTGACGCGGATGAGCTAATTGCATGGGATGGCACAGAATGGGGAACGCCTGATGATGTAGTTATGTATGGTGATATTTGGGGTGCGCCAACAATCATCGAAGCGGAGGAATAAATATGAAAGCAGATTTTGGTGACCATCATAGAGAGCGCAGGTGACCGATGAAAATAACAAGGACAAACATGCAATATGTTGAGTCAATCTTAAAATCAAAAGTTACTGAGAACAAGAGCAACCATTGCCCATGTTGTGCGGAAAAGTGCTTAGGGGTTCTTTTGTTGCGAGAAACATATGGCTTTTTCAAAACTAAATCTGAACACTTTTTTGCATACTCCTGTGAAAGATGTGGAACGCAGTGGGAATCGGACTATTGGGAGGACTAATATGAAAGACGGCTTTTATAGCGTGAAGTTGGTTGATGGCGCAAAATGGTATCTTGACGATCTACCAACCGATAGTGATTTTTTAGCAACATTTGGTGAGGAGGAAGAATAACATGCATGGGAAATTTGAAATCGAATTGCCAAACGGATATAAACTAATCGCTGAGCAAAACGCCGATCCAAATTATCCGAATGAGATTTATGTTGGAGTACTTGATGATCGAGGTGTGTGGCACCAAGATTTAGCTGTCATTAGGGCTGGTCACATGGGTGATCCATTCTCAAGAACTAACAAAAACTTTGAGGTTCTCGTTTACTCCGATGCGTATGACGAGGATTATACCCATAGATTTTCAATTGATATGTATGAGGGGGTATAATATGGCAACGATATGTTATAAGCCGCCAAATTATTGCCGCAAATGTTCACATTACCGCTTTGACGAAGACTATGGCAGTATGGCTTGTTGGCTTAAATTCGACATGGATCATAACTACCGGATGGAGAATAATGGTAATGAGGAAGAATCAGGTTACAATACAAGTAATGCAACTGCGTGACGACTCGCCTGTTCCAATTGAGTATTCTGTGTATTGTGACAGTAATAATCTCTATGAGGCGTTAGTTGGTGCTGTTGGACAGGTTATTGAAGAGATCCAAAAGAGAGATGAGTTGCCAGAATTCGGAGATAAATCCGTAACATATAGGCGATATCCAAAAAGAAAAGAGCGAAATTAAAAATAACGGAGGTGGTCTTGTGCCAAAAGAAGCGCAAACGGTAGCGCAAAAGTTGGAGTGTTTCTGCGATTTATGTGCGGACGCGGTACAGGATTATAATTATTATTATGAAGAGGTAAATCGTCTTGATAAGCTGACACAAGACTACCTACATATCATTGAACTTGATGATTTAAAATACGGTGAGCGTGCAAAGTTGGCTACAAAGTTATCCGAATGTCGTCGTCTACGAAGAGAAGCCAAGAATAATGTTGAGGTTCTGCAGAATTTGGTCGATTATTTGTGCTCCGATAACGGCGCTGCGATGCTGAAATCTTTTAAATCTATACTTGGCAAAACAAGACAAATAGAAGGCTATCATAAAACACGTACATATAAATTCAGAATATTGCAAAGCGATGCAATATAACAGAATATCAGGAGGTAACATGAGAGTCCTTTTACTACTTCGTGGAAGTGCCGGTTGCGGTAAGTCCACATGGATTGAAGAGAATGGGTTAAAACCATATGCGCTTTCTGCGGATGAGATTAGAATGATGTGCTCCAGTCCGAGTTTAGGTTCTGACGGTAAGGAGTTTATTAACCCTTCCAACGACTCTTACGTTTGGAAGATGCTCTTTGACATTCTGGAAAAGAGAATGCAGAACGGCGACTTTACAGTAATTGACGCAACAAATTCCAAGACTTCTGAGATGAACAAGTATAAGGATTTGTGCGAGAAATATAAATACAGGATTTACTGTGTTGACTTCACGGGAATCCCCATCGAGGAAACTAAAAGACGTAATAAGCTTCGCCCTGAAATTAAGCAGGTTCCCGACGAAGCTATCGATAAAATGTATGCCAGATTTGAAACGCAAAAGATTCCTTCCGGCATTACAGCTATTAAGCCAGATGAGCTTAATAAGATTTGGCTGCATTCAATTGACTTATCTGAGTATAAAGCAATTCACCATATTGGTGATATTCACGGGTGTAATACTGTACTTCAGGAATACATCACTGCGAATGGCGGCTTAAAAGACGATGAGTTCTATATCTTCTTAGGTGACTATATCGACAGGGGTTTAGAAAACGTTGAGGTTTTAAAGTTCCTCTTGTCAATTTACGACAAGCCAAACGTCATGTTACTGGAAGGCAATCATGAGCGTTGGTTATACACGTTTGGTTGCGGTAGAATCGCTGCATCAAAAGAATTTGAGTTGGTTACAAAAACACAGCTCGAAAACGCTGGCGTTGACAAAAAGGAAATCCGCAAACTGTACAGAAGAATGGGGCAGTGTGCTTATTATACATATAAAGGAAGGACAGTACTTGTTTCGCATGGTGGATTAAGCAGGATTCCTGAGTGCTTTACGAAGCTGTCAACGAGCGTGTTGATTCGCGGAGCAGGAACATACAGGGAGTCAGACGAATGCGACACCAATTTCTTAGAGTGTACGCCAGAGAACACATACCAAATCCATGGTCACAGAAATGTACGTAACTCTCCGGTTAAAGTAAATGATAAGAGTTTCAACCTTGAGGGTGGCGTAGAAATGGGTGGATTCCTGAGATGTGTCAAGTTAACCGAGGGAGGATTTGAAGCCGTTGAACTTAAAAATACAGTATTCAAGGATCCAGCAGAGCTTATCAGGTATCACAGTAAAGACGAAGAGGTAGCCAATGTTGGTGACTTGATAATTAGTTTACGCAAGAGCAAATATGTTATGGAGAAGCAGTTCGGCGACATCTCGTCATTCAACTTTACTCGCGAGGCTTTCTACGACAAGGTATGGAACGGTATGACTACAAGAGCGAGGGGCTTGTTTATCAATGTACCAAAGCAGAAGATTGTTGCGAGGTCTTATAATAAGTTCTTCAATGTCAACGAGAGAGATGAAACGAAGCTCGATGTTTTACAACATACTCTTCAGTTTCCAGTGAGAGCTTATGTGAAGGAGAACGGTTTCCTTGGTTTGGTGTCGTACAATGAAGATGACGACTCACTGTTTATCACATCGAAGTCAAATCCAGATGGTGACTTCTCTGGCTATCTTAAAGATATGGTTTATAAGACATTCAATGAAAATGCAATTGAACATATTAAAATGTATACCAGAACCAATAACGCAACGCTGGTGTTTGAGTGCGTTGATATGGAGCGCGATCCGCACATTATTGAGTATCCAGAGAGCAGCCTGTTCTTGTTGGACATCGTGAAGAATAGTCTGAATTTCCAGAGAGCCGACTACCACGAAATGACTGCGCTTGCGACCTACTTGGGTGTTCAGTGCAAAGAATTTGCTGAACAGCTCGAAAGTTGGGAGGAGTTCTACAACTGGTATGAGACAGTGAACTCTCCAGACTATAAATATAATGGTAGGAGAATCGAGGGTTTTGTTGTTGAAGACGCAAGCGGATATATGATTAAGATGAAGCTCGCGTACTACAACTTTTGGAAATTTATGAGAAACATCTCTCACGAGGCTATTAAAAAGGGTTATATCAACCCGAAGAGAACGTCAGCGTTAACAACGCCGTTGGCAAATCAGTATTATTCGTGGGTTAAAACCTTGCATGATGTTGAAGATAAAGAGAGTCTTCCGAAGGATATCTGTGCGCTTCGTAAAATGTTCTACGAAACAGAAGAAGGTAAGAAATTCATTCTTGAGTAAAGGAGTAATAGCTATGTGCAGGAAAAGCAGCGTTAATGTTGGAGAAAAGTACGGAAAACTCACCGTGGTTAAGCCAACCAAGTTTAAGTACAACAACGGCAGGGTATGGGAATGCCGCTGTGATTGCGGCAACACTCTTATGGTTCCAGCAAGAAGCCTTGTGTCTGGCAATACACAGTCATGCGGCTGTTTAAAATCTGAGTGGGCGTCAGTTAGAACGATCTTCTGCCATCAGGCTAGAAGCTCCACTGGATATCGCGGCGTATATTACAACAGAAGGACGGGGAAATACTTCGCGAAGATTATGAACGAAGGACATACATATAATCTTGGCTCGTACAAGAGGCTGACAGACGCGGTTAAAGCTCGTCGTAGAGCTGAGGAGGAATATCACTTTCCCAGAATAGAAGCATACGAAAAGTATCATGTAAGCGCATAATAATAGGAGGTATATATGAATCTTAAAGAGGCTTTCCGTTATCAGAGATTTATTAATGGTCTGATGAGTGGAATTAATGGGCGATACCTAATTTCTGGAGAAGCATTAAGTGTAACAAAAGTACATCACAGACACGATGCTAATCCTGATGCTGAGGATATTACAGAGACAATTGAAAATGAAGACTATATAGATGTTGCCCGTTGCATTTCTTTTATTGATGCTCTTGTCTTTGAGAAGCACGATCTTACAGCCGCAATTAACAATGCAAAGCGTACAATTGGGTTTGATATTGATGCGGCAATTGAGTCAAACAAACTCAAGCAAGAGGGCAGAACTGCATTAAACTCACTGCTAAAGCGGAACAAACCATACAAGAGGGTTGAGAATGGATCTGATTACAAGTTTAATGCGGACGGGAATCAAGTTTCATATTATTATACCGTCGATGTCGAGGCAACGGAACGGTTCGATAAAACTGAAGTCAAGAAGAAAATGAAGCAGTGGATTACGGAAGCCGATGGTGTTTCTGCCGATATTGATACGGCTATGGTAACTACTATGGTTGATTTTGAACCGAGATTTGACGTAAATGATTCATTCGAAGATATTATTGCGGAATTTGAATGATTAATAATTCGGGCGGCTCCTTGTTTCAAGCAGAAATATTACGAAATTATTATTGTTGGCGTTTGACAGTACGCAACTGTCAGTTTATTAGCGATAATAAACCTTGCCTTATGTGGTAACTTCTTTCGAGAAGTTTAGAGACATATCCAGTAACGAAGAAAGAAATCTTTTGTAAGTTTCCACCATTTGGGAGTTTAAAAGATATGCTCGTCACAGCGTCTCGATAAACAATATGCATTATTCATAATTCGCTATATGGCAGAATGCCACGTCATCCATGAATTGCGTTAATCAATAACCATATTGATAATCGGCAAAGATAATTTGCTTAGAAAAATATTTAAAACAGTGGTTTTGATAACCAATTTATGCTTTTAGGTAATGATATATTGTTTATACATTGTATAATATAGTATATTTTTTACTTCCAACTTTAATTTTTGAGTTTTGTTTCTGTTTGAAAGAGGGAGTCGCCCATAAATAAACACGAATAAAGCAAAATGGATTGAATTGAATTACGAGGTTATATGAACATAAAGATAAGTAATGGTAATTCCAAGATGGGGAAAATTCCAAGTGTATCGCTTCCTTCCGGTTTAACCTGTCGTGGAGATTGTGAGTGTAACAAGAAGTGTTACGCAAAAAAGCTTGAGCGTTTGAGACCATCTGTAAGGTCGGCGTATCAACATAACTATGAGCTATTGAGCTGCGCTCCCGAAACGTATTGGCGTGAAGTTGAGGGCGCAATTATGATGTCGCGATATTTTAGGTTCCATGTTTCCGGTGATATTCCTGACTTAACGTATTTCGCAAAGATGATTGAGATCGCTGATCGTAACCCTCATTGTCAAATTTTGTGCTTCACAAAAAAGTATGATGTCGTTAACACAACTTTAGGAGTGGGTATTCAAATCCCTGAAAATTTACATATTATTTTAAGCGTTTGGAGAGACTTGAAGTGCCCTAATCCGTATGGTCTCCCTGAAGCACATGTCAAATATAGAGATGGTGGTACTACAGCTAGGTCTGATGCAGTTAAATGTGGAGGTAATTGCACAGAATGCGCCATAACCGCAGGTGGATGTTGGACATTAAAGAATGGCGAGCAAGTAGTATTTAATGAGCACTAAATTGTATTCATTATGGGAGATTTATATATATGAACAGAGATCAAAAGAAGACGTTAGAAAGAGCGTACAGAAGATTTGGTAAATCCAAAAGCGAGGCTAAAAAACTATCGCAGCAAATGTACGATATTGACAAGCTTCGTTTGAACGGGGTAGGGGATAAAACTCCACCGCAAAAGTTTCAAGAAGATGATAAGTTCCTATTGGATATTAAACTTATCAAGTCTCGCAAGAACTATGAACGCATGAGTGATGCGTATAAGGAATTTGTAGCCGATAATGACGGCAAGATTCTTACTGCACACGTTGAGCGTGGCGGATTAATCAGCGCAAAAGAGGAGCCTAAGTGGCTGTTCTGGAGTGGTGATTTGATTAAACCTAAAGAGGAGCCAAAGGTGGAAAACAATGTTTGAAATGAAAAATAACAGCTGTAGTACTTGCAAGTATGGATATCAGATTGGCGATATGGACAACCATTGTCTTTGCGGGGCTGGATATTGTTATTTATGCAAGACAATGAAGCACATCCGTTGCGATAAATATGAAAAAGGTATTGTTCCTATTGAGAAAAGAGTTGCAATAGTAAGATAGCATCAATACTACATAGCCCTCCGAGTTCTTCGGAACGACGGTGAAAGCTCACTGATATATGGCGAACGTTCACGAGTGGATAGTTGCTTGAATATCCTTGCTCTTCGGAGAGTATGAGAAAGGCATAACTAATATGCTGGTATGGCGGAATTGGCAGACGCACCAGATTTAGGTTCTGGCGCCAAATGCGTGAGAGTTCGAGTCTCTCTACCAGCACCAATAAAGTGAGGATTGAAATATGCTGAAAAGCGTAGGCTTTTGGAACGAATTTACTGAAATGTGGTTCGTGATTTTTAGGGTTCCAATGCCGTTTTGAGGGTGCATATGCCGAGTTTTACTTCCAGTTTACGAACTTGATACAAAAACAGTTTCTTTTTGGCGTTGTTGTTGGTTGTTGTTGCAGTTGTTTTGTTGGTGTTGGGCTGCTAGTTTATATATATGTATCTGGTGAGTATAACTGGAAGATGTGGTGGCGGAAAAGGTAAACGCAGGGCAGGAAGAGCCCGAGGGTTAACGCCCTCATGCGGGGTGCAAATCCCCGCCCACACTGTTTGTTTGCGCGTGTAGTTTAATGGCAGAATTTCTGGTTCCCAACCAGAAGGCGAGGGTTCGATTCCCTTCATGCGCTCCAAAACATTAGGAGGTGATGCGTATGCTTCACGCATTAAATAAAGCATGGATAACAATATTAGCCAATCAAATCAACAGCGGCATGATTGATAGCGCACTTTTCGTTACGTCAAGTGTAGGCGAATACATAATGACAGAACGACTGCTCGACGAACTGTGTGGATTAAAAAATTGCTGGATTTTTGATGAGGAAGATGTTGAGTATGCCGTTTCTATTTTGCTTAACGATAGAAAATTCGGAGACATTCTAATCTCACACGATACACATGACGTAATGTTGCACAATTTCTTGTGTAAACACAACAAAAGAATACATAAAGAGGGTTGCGATGAATAGAGTTTTTATCAGCGGTGGCATCACTGGCGTAGAAAATTATAAAGAAAAATTCGATAATGCCGAAAAAGAATTAAAAATCAAAGGATATAAGGTCATCAACCCCACAATTGTATCTGAACAATTAATCGAAGCTGAAGTCACATGGGAAGAATGCATGAGTGTCACTCAAGCATTATTCGATATATGCGATAGCGTATATATGCTTCGTGGCTGGGAGAAAAGCGCAGGCGCTGCTGTTGAACATAGAATAGCGTTAGAGCAAAATAAAACAATTATTTATGAATGAAGATAGGATGTGCGCGGATAATGAGTGCGTCAATTGATTGCTTACCTGGAGTTTTTGTATATAGGTTCCCGCTTAATGAGGGGTTTGAAGCCGCAGGAAATACTTTTAGTATGATAAAAAATGCTTTAAAAGAAATTGGAACTGTAATAGGCATACCTGATTCTAATTCACTTGAATATTTAACTAGAGAAGAGTTACTAAAAATAAGAGAAATCATTGATGAGTATATAGAAGGGGTGGAATGATTTGGGAAAAACATTTTTTATTTCAGACCTGCACTTTGGACACAAGAATGCACTGGCGTATGACAACAGACCATTCGTAGATATAGAATCGCATGATAAGGCACTTATTGAGAACTGGAACAGTGTTGTGAATATCGACGATGATGTGTGGGTATTAGGTGATTTTAGTTGGTATAATGCAACAAAAACAATTGAACTGTTTAGCCAACTGAATGGAATCAAACATTTGATTGTAGGAAATCACGACCACAAATTGATTAGGAACAAAGATGTTAGGTCACTGTTTGTCGATATATACGATTACAAAGAACTGGATATTGGGCAAAGAGATCCTCTTGTATTATGCCACTATCCGATTGTATGTTTCAATCGTCATTATACAGGCGGCTATCATTTCTACGGTCATGTCCATAATTCTTATGAATGGAATATGATGGAAAATTATCGCCGTCAATCCGAGGAATTATATTCCAAGCCATGCAATATGATTAACGTTGGAGTTATGATGCCATATATGCATTTTAGACCTCGGACATTTGACGAGATTGTAGCGTACTATAATATTTTGAAGCATAATTTGTTTGCCCCAGCGGAGGAGGCGCAAAGCGATGTTCAGTGTAGTTGATAAGGCGTCAGGAGAAGTTTGTGTAGTATATGAAGTTAGGAATGACAATGTTGGGTTTCCGCACTTCCTTATATACACTGATGGACAATGGGTATGGCGATCAGCGAAACATTTTAAGCCTGAGCCAGAAAGGTTGAGTCAAGATTACGGGTTTGTAATGGGATGCGCTGTCAGGTATGCTTGTGGAAGAAAAACATATGCGCCATCTATAGTAATCGGTCATATAGAGCCGCTGTTACCTAAGCTAGATGATACTGCGTTAGCAGTAATGGAACGTGACATTAGAGAATGTGAAAATTATGGAGACGAAATGATAGACGAACCGGACTGGCTCGATTTCTTGGATAAGATTCAAGCCGAGATGGGGCGCAGACACCTCAATATTTTATAAGGAAGTGGTAGTATGGTTTATTTGGACAACGCAGCAACGACCAAGCCATCGCCAAATGTAATAGAAAAAGCGATGTTATACATGACAGAGGAGTTTGGAAACGCAAGTTCAATTTATCCTCTTGGTGCAAGGGCAAGGCAAGCAATAGAAAAAGCTCGGTGTCAAGTTGCAAATGCAATTGGAGCAGAGCCGAATCAGATTATATTTACATCTGGCGGAACAGAAGCCAATAATTTAGCAATCTCCGGCATTTTAGATTGCCTACATGGTATTGACAGAACGGAAATTGTCACAAGTAAAGTCGAACATGAGTCTGTTTTGAGAGCCGTTGAAAAGGCGTGTATAAAAGGGCAATTTCATAAGCATTTTTTGCCCGTAAATAGCAACGGAAGCGCAGAAATTGACAATATTATATCAGAAATTTCGCTAAAAACAGGGTTAGTTTCCCTGATGTATGTAAATAATGAGGTAGGCGCTGTCAATCCAGTCAAGGAAATTGCAAAAGCATGTCATGACAGAGGAATTTTGTTTCATACAGACTGTGTGCAGGCTTTAGGGACTGTTAAGATCGATGTAAAGGAGATCGGATGCGACATGATGTCTATCTCCGCTCATAAAATCCGGGGACT
>JAEEGL014240325.1_pt1 | contig 10321 bp, 9 predicted proteins | sample 9134231 | NCBI WGS metagenome assembly JAEEGL01 (sample SAMN16246548, study PRJNA631951) | gut metagenome | biome: gut microbiome; feature: rumen; material: fiber-attached | host: Bos | place: Iran: Karaj | collected 2018-10
CAAGACTGCCAGAGGAGTTCAGGAGATCCTCCAGAGATACAAGGAACTTCAGGACATCATCGCGATCCTCGGTATGGACGAGCTTTCCGAAGAGGATAAGATCGTCGTTTCAAGAGCACGTAAGGTACAGCGTTTCCTGTCACAGCCTTTCTTCGTTGCGGGTCAGTTCACCGGCCTCGAAGGAAAGTACGTTCCCATCGATGAGACCATCAGAAGCTTCCGCGAGATCCTCGAAGGAAAGCATGACGATATCCCCGAGAGCTATTTCCTCAGCAAGGGCTCGATCGATGACGTAGTAGCCGCATACAACGCAAAGTAATTAGGAGATCATCAGTCTCATGGCAAAATTCAAACTCAGGATCGTCACACCCGAAAGAGTATTCTATGAGGGCGAGGCGGACATGGTAGAAATGAATACGACGGAAGGCCAGATCGGATGCTATCCCGGACATATTCCCCTTACGGTAATATGCAAGCCCGGAATCCTCACCATCCACGAAGGCGATGAGATCAAGACTGCGGCTCTCCACGGCGGATTTGCGGAGATACTTCCGGATTCGTTCAACGTTCTTGCCGAGGCTGTCGAGTGGCCCGATGAGATTGATGAAGAGAGAGCAAAGGCTGCCATGGAAAGAGCCAGAAAGAGACTCGAGAGCAAGACGGATGACATTGATATGTCACGCGAGGAGATGGCTCTTCAGAGAGCTATCACCAGAATAAATGCCCTTAAGTGATCCGATAGTCAACATCATTAATTATTTCGTTTTCCGGCGTAAAATGCCATATATGAAATCATTATCTGCCGGCAGAACAGAAATCGGTTATGACGTTTACTATCAGACAGATCGTTCAAATAGTATGATAAAGGTCCGCGGTCTGCATGCATAGACCGCGGCTTTATTTTATTCTATAATATCCGTGTCATGAAAAAAATACTCATCAGGGCTCTGGTTTACATACTGGTATTCGTTACGGCGGTATTTGTATTCGGTAAACTTATGAGCCGAAAACAGGTGAATATGCTTGTGGATATGGATCCGGCTACGCAGCCGGTCATTTACATGTCCATAGAAGATCTAAGATACAATATGCTCCCCGGGTACTGTAAGCCGAGAAATATCTCCTACGACAGGGAATCCCTTACGTATATAGATGATTCAAGGTGCGTCCCCATCACCATCAATACATTCGGAAGTAAGGTGTCGGGAGCCTCGTTTGAACTCAGGAATATCGAGGACGGAAGGCTTATCGAAGAGGGCACCACCGAACTTATCATGAACAATATCGGAAACCTGAAGGGCAAGATAGAGCTCAAGGATCTGATAACCGACGGAGCCGAGTATTCTCTTGAGATCATTCTTTCCATGGAAGATGGAAGAGATATCTATTATTATACCCGCGTCATAAAGGGAGATAATGAGCTTGCATATGACAAGATCGCGTATGCAAAATATTTCCATGATTGTCTCTTTGACAGGAAGACTGCGGAAAGTATCAAAAAGCATCTCGAGACCAATTCGTCGTTAAATGATAATTCCACATTTGCATATGTTGACATTCATTCTTCTTTTTCCCAGATAACATACGGAGACCTCGAGGTGACTCCCTACGGTGAAACAGGCATATACCTTAAGGAAGACTGTGGTTCGGATGCGACGGTTTATACGGATTATATGCTGAGGAGCGGATACGGCAATTCGCTCACGGCATATAAGGCTCATGAAGAGATCAAGGTCAGATATACCCAGAAGGGCGTATATATCCTTTCATATATCAGGACAATGGAGGAGATAGCCAATCCTGCGGATATGTGCGTAAATGACAAGATCACTCTCGGTATAGCGGACGAGTCACCTGAGATGATGGAAAGTCCGGAAGGGAAGTGTGTCGCTTTTGTATCCGGAGGAAGACTGTTTATGTACAACGAGAATGCTTCCAAGCTGGCATGTGCGTACAGCTTTTTTGATTACGGTGTGTTTGATGTAAGGAATATAAATGACAGGCATGATATAAGGATCCTGGATCTCGATGACGACGGAAATATGGTTTTTGCCGTCTATGGTTATATGAACAGGGGAGCGCACGAAGGAGATGTCGGAATAACATTTTATTCGTATGACGATTCCATCAATACAATGAAGGAGATCCTCTATATTCCTTACGACAAATCTGCGGATATCCTTATGGAGGAGATGGGAAGACTCCTGTATATGAATGACGCGGGCCATATCTATATGACTATGGAAAATGCCGTATTCAGAATAGAACCCGATGAAAAAACCATCAGGCAGACCGGAATGTACTGGTCCGGTGACGCACTTCAGACGAGTGATGACCAAAGACTGATAGTCACGATGGGAAATGACATAAATGTCACCGTTTCGGAACTGACCGTTACCGATCTTGAGACCGAGGATTCTGTCAAGGTCAGCGCGGGCCCCGGAGAATATATCAGATTCCTGGGTTTCAGGGGCGAGGATATGATCTACGGCGTTGCAAGGGCAGGGGATCTGCAGACGGAGACCAGCGGCAACCTTCTTTTCCCTATGTACCGTATTTGCATATGCGACGGAACGGGAAAACTTCTCAAATATTATGAAAAAGAAGGATTCTATGTAACCGACGTGGAGATCGAAGATAACCGTATCCTTCTGACCAGGCTCAGCGGAAGCCCGGGAGCATATAAGGGTGCGGACGGCGATAACATTACCTTCAGCAAAGAGGATGAAACCGGAAGGAATGTCGTATCCGTCGCCGTGATCGAAAAGTATGAAAGATATGTTCAGATCAGGACTGCATCGCCGATCAAGGTATCGTCACTCAAGGTAACGACTCCCGGAGAGATCGCGGAGGAAAGCGTAATGCTAAGTCCCGAGCTTTTCGGAGATGTGGACAGATTCTATGTGTATGATGCAGCCGGAATATGCGGGATCTATGTTACGGAGTCCGCTGCCGTGGAGGCTGCGATGGATTGCGGCGGTACCGCGGTGGAGGAGAACGGAAACGTCATCTGGAAGTGGGCGCCGAAAAAGGGCATCAACCAGATCCTTGAGATCAAGGAAAACGAGGTGGATGAAGGTGAGAACGCACTCAGCGTATGCATGGACGTCATGCTCGGATATGAGGGGATCATCAGAAATTCGGAAGTGCTGCTTAAATCAGGTGATTCCGTCAGGGATATACTTGCTGAGAATATGGATTCCGTTACCGTACTCGACCTTACGGGATGTCCATTCGACAGCATGTATTTCTACATAGATAATGATATTCCGGTTCTTGCGATGCTGCAGGGAGGAGGAGCGGTCCTTATCACGGGTCATAATGAGAAAGAACTTGTGATCATGGATCCCGCAAGCGGTGAGCTGTACAAGCGCGATACAGGCAGGATGAAGGATCTCTTTGAAGATAACGGAAACCAGTTTATAACATACGCATATGCGGGCTCAGAGATCTGGGCGGTAAAGACGGCGTAAAACAGCGGAACCGTCCCCCCCTGTTTTACCGGTATGAAAGGATAGTGTCATGATCTGTAATAATTGTGGATCTCAGATAGAAGAAGGTGCAGCTTTCGGCGAAACGGTCAGAAAAAAAAGCAAGGCTCCGGTCATCGTTGCTTTATCGGTCCTTGGCGTAGTCCTGATCGCCGCGGCCGTGGCCGTGGTCATACTTTATTTTTTCCTGCCTTCAAGAAGACTGGAGAATGCTCTCGGCAGCGGAAGGGAAAATGCTAAAAACGGTTATTATGACAGGGCTGAGCGTGCTTATGAAAATGCCCTTGAGATCGATCCCGGAAATCTTGAAGCCTACAAGGGACTTTTCGATGTCTGTATGGGAAGGGAAGATTTCGATGATATCGGGGACTTGTATGACGATGCATCGGATGCCCTTTCAAAGAGCGACTTTAAGGAATTCGACAAGTATGTCATCAAGATGCTTGAATCCGCAATGAAAAAGGCGGTAAAGAACGAGGACTGGGAACTTGGTATGGATATTCTGGATGTGTACATAGATCTGTGTGACGATCCGGATATGGACATTATCAATGACCTGGATCCCCTCAGCCACCCCGTATGGGCTGATCCTTCGGGGCCGAATACCCCCGCAGAAGTTCAGGACGAGCCCACACGCGAGCAGCTGGGTGATAAGTATGGATACGGTTACGACGTCGGTGAGATGATCTGTGATTTTACCTTCTATGATGAGGACGGTAATTCCCACTCAATATCGGAATTTGAGGGTAAGGCAGTCTATATCAACTTCTTTACCACCTGGTGTACCTACTGCTTCTATGAGCTTCCGGATATGCATATCATTGAGGATGATTTCAAGGGCGATGCCGTGGTCATAATGATAGATCTGGATGAAGGTCCCGAGCTGGGAAAAGAGTATGCATATGATTACGATGTTCAGCTGCCCATCTACTATATTGACGGCTGGGAACTTGAGGGAGGACTTTCGATAGATGCGGTTCCTCTGAGCATCGTCATTGACAGATACGGCATGGTTTACGGAAACCATCTTGGTATGGCTGATTACGATTGGATGTATGATACCATGGAGTGCGCGGTAAACACCACATATTGATAATCCGGGATAACCGTATGATAGATAAAAGGATCATTCTCACAGTCAAAATAGCGTTGATCGTCATTTCCGCAGCTCTTATCATTTTCGGAGCCGTACGCGGAGATATGAGGGATACGCAGAAAAAAGGAAGCGGCATCTGTCTGGAGTGTATAGGCCTTGGATAAGCGAAGGAAGATAACACAATTCTTAATAACGCTTCTATATAATCCGCATCTGAACAATTTTGTAAGCGGAAGACTCCATACCGGGAAGACAAAGGGAATCTGTGTGCCCGGACTTAACTGCTATTCATGTCCTGCGGCAGGAGGTTCATGCCCCTTAGGTTCCCTTCAGCAGACCCTCGGCAATCTGAAAAAAGGGATCAATACCTACGTTATAGGTACTGTCCTCCTTTTCGCGGCGGTATTCGGAAGATTTGTATGCGGATGGCTCTGTCCCTTCGGACTGCTACAGGAGCTGATCCATAAGATCCCCGTTCCGAAGTGCATGAGGAGATTTATGGTTCTCGGATGGCTCAAGTACGTGGTGCTGGTCGTGCTCGTTATCCTGTTTCCCGTTGTTACATATCTGCAAAAGGGAATGGGATACCCTGCATTCTGTAAATTCATCTGTCCCCAGGGCACTATTGGCGGACTCTTTCTCATAAGGGCCAGCGAAATCCTGCGTGATCAGGCGGGACTGATGTTTGTCATCAAGCTTCTTATCCTTGTCGGGATCGTCATCAGTTCTGCCTTTGTCTTCAGACCCTTTTGCCGGTTCATGTGTCCTTTGGGAGCCATATACGGACTCTTCAACAGGATAGCACTGATCCGTATAAAGTTTGATAAGGATACATGTGTCCGCTGCGGAACCTGTAAGAAGGCATGCCCCATGCGCCTCGATCCCGTAAAGGAATGCAACCACGCAGACTGCATCCGCTGCGGTAAGTGCATTTCCGATTGCCCCGCAAAAGCGCTTTCCTTTACTCCGGATATTAAGCGTAGCGCTCAGAAAAGTTATCAATCACAAAAAGATTAAAGATCACAACCAGAAAAACCGTTACTTAACGTAACGGTTTTTCTGTACGGTAATATTGTGTTTATCCGAATATCTGCTTTCTTCGAGGATACAGGGCGCTGTAAAGTACCAGGCCGATCACACCGCAGCTTAAGATCTCACCGATGCCTACGGTGAGCATGAAAAAGGGAATGGTTCCCTCATAGCCGTATACATACGCAAGGACGAAGGGAACGATCAGAGTGTTTGCAAGAATGGGAGGAATGGGGGTGAGTATTGCGGAAGCTTTACCCGGCTTGAAAGCCCATTCTCCGTCTTTTTTCCTATGTGTGAGAAGGTAAGTTCCGACTGCCCCGATAAGTGTGGCCAGAGATCCGAATATGACATCGAGAGGCATACATCCTGTAAGGATATTGCTGATGATGCATCCTATGAAGAGTCCGGGGATGGCAGCAGGCGTAAATGCCGGAAGGATGGTCAGGGCTTCAGAGAATCTGACCTGGATGACACCGCTTGCAAGGTTCAGGGAACCCGCCAAAACGGTAAGGACGGTGTACAGAGCCGCGATGATCGCGCTCTGCGTTAGAAACAGTACATTTTTCTTCATTTTTCTTTTCCTCTAGTTTTGTTTTTAGTCAGGAAGGTTTCGAACTGACTTTGGTCTGCTCTTGTAATAAATGGTATAATGTATTTATAAAAGAGCACTAACAGCGATAATATCTTAAAAATCGCTTTATGTCTACAGTTTTTTACATTTCCGCATAAGTACCGTTATCGGACCCGGTTTTATGCGGAATATATATAAGGAGCATTGAGATGAATATTTACATATCCGGAATATCTGGAACGGGTCTGGGACCTCTTGCACTCATGGCGCTCGATGCGGGTATTCATGTGACCGGATCGGACAGAGCCGAGGGCGCGATAACCGGAGAACTCCGCAGAAACGGGATAGATTTTTATATCGGAGATCAGGACGGAAAGTATCTTCAGAAGAAGTTCGACGAGGAAGGTATAGACTGGTTTGTCTACACCTCGGCGCTTCCTGAGGATCATCCGGAACTGAAGCTGGCAGGCCGGCTGGGTATTAAATGTTCCAAGCGCGATGAACTCACGGCTCATCTGGTTGATAAACTGGGACTTGAGATGATCGCGGTCGCGGGCACACACGGCAAGACCACCACGGTCAGTATGCTCACATGGGCGGCGCTCAGACTGGGACTTCCCGCAGCATACCTTGTCGGAACCACGATCAATTTTGCGCCTTCGGGTTCATATAAAAGGGGCGACAGATTCTTCCTTTACGAAGCGGATGAATATGACAGGAATTTCCTGAATTATCATCCCGCCTTGAGTGTGATCACTTTTGTTTCTTACGATCATCAGGATATCTATCCCACGGAAGAGGATTACAGAGCGGCTTTTGAGCAGTTTGAAGCCCAGAGCGGCCGGGTGATATTTGCAGAGCCCGGTGCAGCTCCGCGCGATATGTCCTTCCTTGATGGGAAAGAAACCGAGATCATTGAAGATATAGATCCCCGTTTTACACTTTCAGGTAAAGTCAAAAGGCGTGATGCAACGGCGGCGCTGCATGCACTTAAGAAGATATGTGACGCACCCGATGAAGAGCTTATAGATATTCTGAATGCTTTTCCGGGAGTGGGACGTAGATTTGAAAAACTGACCGACGGAATATATACGGACTATGCGCATCATCCGGAAGAGATCGAGGCAACTGTGGAGATCGCTTCCGAGGAAGCTTCGGCTCTGGGTAAAAAGGGCGTTGCGGTGATCTACCAGCCTCATCAGAATGCCAGACAGCATAAGGTGAAGGCCGGATATAAGAATGCTTTTCTGAAGGCGGATAAGATATACTGGCTTCCCACCTATCTGGTCCGTGAGGATCCCGGTCTGTCCGTTCTTTCACCTGAAGAACTGATATCCCAGCTTTCGAACAGCGATATAGCCGAAGCAGCCGGAATGGATGACAGGCTCATAGATGAGATCGGGAAGTGTCTGAAGGAAGATCTCCTGGTAGTGCTTATGAGCGCGGGTCCTGCGGACAAGTGGCTCAGAGACATGGTTAAAGATTTTTTCTGAAAACTAAAACCACTTTTATGAAAAAATAAACAAGAGGAAGATATGTTGATAACTGAAATTGCCGGAGATGTGAATAAAATGCGGTATCTGCTTCAGATCAAATAGTTTTCCACCATATCCACGGATATTCAATTCAGGCAAAATGAAGATACCGTGGATTATTTAATTATCCTGTGGATAAAAAAATATCGGATTTATGCACATCTAACATGTGTTATCCACAAATGCACTTTATCCACTTTTTTAACTGCATTTTGAGGCTGTCCCGTGGCCCCGGACAAATCGTCATTTTGTCCAATTTAAAACACCGGAGGTATGTGATATAAATAGTATCGCCGCTCCTTCGAAATCTCGCGGCGATCGGGGGTCAAATCTCTTGGGTGCTTTAACAATCTATCAGGACAGTTATATAAATGCGACGATCCTGTCCAACAGATTCATCGACGATTATATGACGGATGCCAACGATGCACAGCTCAAGGTATATCTGTACCTTGTGCGTATGATGGGTGCAAATCTGGAGACATCGGTAACTGATATTGCGGACAGATTCAATTATACGGAAAAGGATGTTCTCAGGGCTCTTAAATACTGGAAGAGCAAGGAGATACTCGATCTTGACATGGATGAAAACGGAACGCTTACCGGAGTTCATCTCAAGAATCTGTGCCAGCTTGAAAAGATGGGACCCACCGTGGAGTCTACTCATATCCCTCAGGCCCTCGTGATCCCCCAGACCATAGTATCTTCACTCGGAAAGCAGACCGTGTTTGAAGAAAAGGTCATTCCCGAAAAGCCGTCCTATTCAGCGGATCAGGTCAGGGCATTCAAGGCATCGCATGAACACAGCGAAAACGGCATAGATATATTCGCTCTGGCGGAAGTTTACAGAAATAAGCCTCTTTCACAGGCGGATATAAACACGATCATCTATATCTGCGAGGAGCTCGGATTCAATGATGATATGTTCGACCAGCTCCTTCAGTACTGCACCGAAAGAAATAAGTCGGATTTCCGTTACATCGAAAAGGTTGCGATCGGCTGGAAGGAAAACGGGATCGACACTCCCGAGAAGGCTGCGAACGCTCCCGGAAAATACGACAGAAAAGTATATGAGATCATGAGGCAGCTCGGAAAGACCGGAAACACTCCGACCAAGACCGAAGTCTCTTACATAAACAGATGGGTAGGCGAATACGGTTTTAAGGATGATATCATTCTCGAAGCATGTGACCGAACGGTTCTCGCTACCGATAATAACCGATTCAAGTATGCGGACAAAATTCTAAAAAATTGGAAAGAAAAAAATGTCTCAAGTGTTTCTGATATAGAAAACTTGGATAAAGAGCGTGAAAGAAATAAATCAAATAAACAAAATACTAAGCCATCGTATGTTGCTGGTGAGAATTCTACAAATATGTTTAATAGATTTACTCAGAGAAATGATATAGATTTTGATGAGTTAGAAAAGAGAATCGTAAAAAACTAATACAGTTGAATTGTGGAGTGACAAATGGGTTTAAGGAATTCTTCCTTTGACAAATTGAGTGCTGAATACGGCGAGATCAGACGCGAGAATGAAAGACTCTTTGACGAAAGGCTTGAGAAGGTTTATTTATCATACCCGGAGCTGAAGGCGCTTGATGATGAGATCGTCATGACCGATCTGGATCTTTCCTTTTCGAAGATAAGGAGAGAGGCTTCCGATGATCTTAAGACCAAACATGACGAACTGACCGAAAAGAGAAGAAAGCTCATCTCCGATAACGGCATCGATCCGGGATACAGGGAGAAGATCTACACCTGCCCCATCTGCCGTGATACCGGATTTATCGTAAAAGAAGACGGACCCGCCGAAAAGTGCGGATGCTTCAAAAAGAGAGAATCCGAGATCCTGCTTGAAGAATCGGGTATGGCCGGGATCCTAGAAAAGAATAATTTCTCTGTGATGCGTACAGATATGATGGATGAAGAGACTAAAATCCATTTTCTTTCTGCGGTTGAACAGTGCAAAGATTTTATTGATACTTTTGATACAGACTATCGAAATATCATGTTTTGTGGTACAGTAGGTACCGGCAAATCGTTTCTTTCGGCTTGCATTGCGTCGGAACTTCTGGCATCATATCACAGTGTTGTCTATATGAGTGCAAAAACTATGATGGAAAGGTTATCAGAAGCTCAGTTTTCTAAAGGAGATGTGTCCGAGATAATTATGTTACGGGATCGTATCTATGACTGTGATCTTCTCATAATCGACGATCTCGGCACAGAGATGACTAATTCTTTTGTGGGGACAGAACTATTTACTATTATCAACGAGAGGTTCAATGCGAGGAAGTCTGTGATCATATCCACAAACCTCGAACTGCCTCTTTTGAGGGACCGGTATTCCGACAGGATATTCTCAAGGATAACCGGATCCTATGATGTGTTAAAAATGTGCGGACGCGATCGCAGATCCGTGATCTAACTGGAGATAAAAATGCCCAAGCGTGAAGAAAAAAGAAATCTCGAAAGTATTCCCGTAGGCTCTCTCGGGATAATAACACTTGACGGATGCAGGAGTCTTGCGGAGCGCGTAGATTCTTACCTGGTCAAGTGGCGTTCGGAAAGAGAGAGTGAGCACAAGGGTTCG
>JAEEGL014786072.1_pt1 | contig 10321 bp, 8 predicted proteins | sample 9134231 | NCBI WGS metagenome assembly JAEEGL01 (sample SAMN16246548, study PRJNA631951) | gut metagenome | biome: gut microbiome; feature: rumen; material: fiber-attached | host: Bos | place: Iran: Karaj | collected 2018-10
AAATAGTAACAAAGGAAGAATAATAAAGCTGTAACACTTATAATATCTAAAAAACTAATAGGTGATTTAATATGGCAAAGAGATTGAATGGTGAAGGCAGCTTTATTATTCTACCTAATGGAAAAGTTAGAATGCGACGCCAGTATGGGTATAAAGCGAACGGGAAACAAAGAATTCTAACCGTTACAGGAACTTCAAAAACTGATGCAATTAATAAAATGAATGAGAGAATTAAATCCTTAAAGAATGAAAAATCAACTTTATTATTTAAGGATAACATAACTCTCTATGAACTGTGTTTGCTTCATTTGGATTATGATGATAAGAACGGTAAGTTAAAAGATAAGTCTTATGATAGGAGAGAAGGTACTATTAACAATCAAATCAAAGGACAAAACTATAAATATCCAATTAGTACATTCCAAATCAGAACGGTTACACCACAAGATATTTTATCGCATATTGAGTTGCTAATTCAAGAAGGTAAGGTACAAAAAGGCTCTATAGAAAAGACATTTAATGTAATAAATTCTGCATATAATTGGGCGGTGATACATGGATACATAAGAGAAAATCCATGTTTACCAGTTAAATCTGTTATTAATACAAGATTGAATGAATTAGAGAAAAAAGAAACCGGTGTCATTACTATTTTCTCTGATAATGATATATATTTAATTAAGAAATATGTCTATGATTTAAGGAATGATCCTATGCAGTATCTATTTGGATTGGCTCTTCTATTGCTATTATACACTGGAATGAGAGTAGGAGAATTATGTGCTTTACGTTGGAAAGATTACTATGAAGAGGATAATTTACTCGATATAGTTAAGACAAGATATGAATCAAAACATGACAAAAACAAGGTTGTAGAGGAAAAGTATTCAACAAAAGAGGGCAAAACAAAAAATTATAAATATAGAACAATTAAACTTTTTCCAGAAGCAATAGAAATCATAAATGAAATGAAACGAGTAAACCCTAAAAAAAGTGATGAGGATTACATTTTCTTGAATACGCGAAAGAGACCATCAAACCCTTCGCAAGTGGATAATAGAATAGTGAGTCATTACAAAAAAATGGGTTTATCTGGTGATCTAACAGGAGCACATACTTACAGAAGAACCTTTGCAACGTTGAATTATAATCAGGGTAAAGCAATTGAAAAAATAGCTTTTTATATGGGAGATAGCCCTGATACAATAAGGGAATATTATATTGCTATAAAAAAACAGGTGAAATCTGGTGGAAAAGTAATAAATGTAGCAGTGTTATAGTTATATTATAATCATATAAACAATTCAATATTGAGATTCAGCATTTATTGTATTGTAACAATTTGATGAATATAAACATGGATAAGGTGCGTAAACTCATTATAAATACTGGGTATTCCGTAATACATATGATGTTCTCTGACTCCGTCATTTCTAGGTTCGAATCCTAGTACCCCAGCTTTGGTAACGATTTATGAAATAAATCGTTGCTCCGAACGAAGTGAGGATGCGTTACGCGTAGCGAAACCAAGCCTTGCTTTTTTTATGCAAGGCTTGCATAATCGCGATAGCGATTATGGCACTTGAAGAGTTGATTTAGAGAAAATCTGAATCAACTCTTTTTTCGTTATATTCTGTGTGTTATATTAGTTATGAATGATTGGCAGCGTTGATTGGAGGTTAGTATGTATGACGGTACTAAATGATTTAGACCATACTTGTGGAATATCAGATGAAAAGCTTACAGAACTCTTTAAAGAGTCTATTCGAATTGATGATGAGATTAGAAAGATAAAGGGACTTCCGGTTGCTCGCTATGATGATGAAACGGAAAGAGCTTATTTGGAATATCCTGATGGGAGGATTGAGTATGTCGAAGGATGATAAGGTAATTATCCCCGACCTATACGGAGTATGAATGGTTTCAGATCAGGAAACTGAGCAGAAAATGGAAAAGAAATAGATGCTCCATAATCTTTACCTCACCGAGTCCGATGGCGATGAACTCAAACTGAAAAATAATACATCAATAAAGTCCTGTGATTTTTGCATAATTCACTGTTGCAAATGTCATGGGACTTTTGAGATAGTATAGGTGCTAGGGAGAAGGTGAATTTAATTGAAGATTAATAATGGTGACTTTTATAAAAACTTACAATATACATCTGGAACATTACATAAAATACAATTGACAGCTCGATATTGTGATGATAACATAAAATAAGCAGCTGAAAACATTATTGAACTGTTGGAGTGTGATTATGATTGGAAGAACAAAAGAGATAAATGAACTGAATAATTTGTATGACAGGAATGAAGCGGAGCTGGTGGCAATATATGGGAGACGACGTGTTGGAAAAACATATCTTGTCGATGAAGTTTTCAAAGACAGAATAACATTTAGACATGCTGGTCTTTCTCCTGTTGAAATGAAGGAGCATCCGGAAATACGTCCACTAAAGCAACAGCTCCAGGCCTTTTATTATTCATTACTTTATCATGGTATGAAGAAGTCTCATTGTCCTAAAGATTGGCTTGAAGCCTTTTATATGCTTGAAGTTTTTCTACGAGATAGGGATGATGGAACTAGGCAGCTGGTTTTTTTGGATGAATTGCCATGGATGGATACAAATAGTTCTGGTTTTATAACTGGCTTTGAATCATTTTGGAATGGTTGGGGATGCCATCGAAAGAATCTTATGGTTGTAGTATGTGGAAGCGCAAATTCGTGGATTTTAGATAAATTAATCAATAATCATGGTGGATTATATAACAGAGTAACATATGAAATAAAACTGGAACCGTTTAATTTAGCAGAATGTGAAAAATTTCTAAAGGAATGTGGAGTGAAATTATCAAGATATGATATTACTCAAAGCTATATGATAGTTGGTGGTATTCCTTATTATATGAAGTATTATGAGCCGGGAAAGAGTCTGGCTCAAAATGTTGACAGATTGTTTTTTGAAAAAAATTCAAAACTGAAAAATGAATATAATAGATTATTTTCATCCGTATTTAATAATCCTGAAAGAATGAAAATGCTCGTAGAATTTCTAAGTCAAAGAAGCTCGGGATATACGAGAAAGGAAATAATAGAAAATACAGATGCAAAAGATGGTGGAATACTTTCTGAAAATCTTGAGGCGTTAATTGCAAGTGACTTTATAATAAAATATGTTCCTTTTGGGATGGGAAAAAGAGAAGAACACTATAAGCTGATAGATCCGTTCTGTATTTTTTATCTGAAATTTGTTAAAGATAGAAATAGAATTGAGAATGGTTTTTGGCAGCAGAATGTTACTTCCCATTCCATTTCCGCATGGAGAGGTTTTGCCTTTGAAAATGTATGCTTTAATCATATTAATCAGATAAAGAAAGCGCTTAATATATTGGGAGTGTATTCACAACAATATGCTTGGATAAAAAGAGATTCGGAAGAGGGAACTCAGATAGATCTTATTATTGAGCGGAATGACAATATTGTTAATATGTGTGAAATAAAGTTTTATTCGGATGAATTTGTTGTAAAAGAAGATTATGACAGATTATTACGTAGCCGACGGTCAATATTGGCTGAAAAGATAAAGAAAAAATATGTTATACATAGTACTCTTATATCTACATATGGTATCAAAAACAACGAGTATAGATGGAGTTTTGATTCAGTTATAACACTTGATGATTTATTTGTAGATGCATAATGATATTATTGTTGTGCTTTCATTACAAAACATATTAAATCGAATATATACATCATATTATAAATTAAAAAAGTTAGATGGTATGATAGATGATATTTTCAATAAAGTAATCAAAGAAATGTAGTGAATTAGCGGAGTCAGAGGGTACACAGCAACAACTCTGACTCCGTCATTTGCGCGATCTTTGAGTAAAGCTGTCGATGTGCTTGCACAATCGACAGTTTGACGAAAAGCGCGACACCGTAGGTGCTAGGTTCGAATCCTAGTACCCCAGCCCCAGACCTCGGTAGCAATACCGAGGTTTTTTGTCATTTTGTGCTAATTATTTTAGGTGTTTATGATTATGGATTTTTAATTAATAATATAGTATAATCATCTACGGGTTATGATAGATGATTTGCAGTATTATTATGGGGATGGTATTGACAATGAAGAAGATTAGCGAAAATATTATCTATCTATCTATCTATAGTATAACTGCGTTTTTAAATTCAATAAGAATAAATGCAAGCACACTTTATGCTGTTTAGTATAGGGTGTGCTTTTTGTATGTGTTATTCACTATGAAATAAAAATATATTGAATCGAGTATAAAAATAAGAAAAGAGGGAGAAGCAAAATGAAAATGAGAAGAACTATTAAATGTCTGATGTTTGTATTGGTTTTGATATTTATGTTTGAATTGATGCCTTTGGGCAATGGTTTGATTTTCGTAAATGCTGAAGAAAACACTAGTAGTGATCTGGGAACAGAAGGTAATCCTTGGTTGATAGGAAAAGATAATCCTGATGATGTAAAGGCATGGCTTACAGGTGAAGGGAATAATAAGACTCTTCATATTTCTGGAATTGGAGATATGAAAGATTTTAAACCTTCTGATAATCCTGTTCCTTGGAAAAGTGAACGAAATAATATATCAAATGTTGATTTACAGGATGGTGTTACATCAATTGGAAGATGGACATTTAATAGTATGTTTATAGAAAGCTTAACAATACCAAGTAGTATAAATAAAGTTGGTTATTGGTCATTAGTTGCAATGATGGATTTAAAAGAAATCAATGTAGATTCAAATAATCTATATTTTTCGAGTGAAGATGGAGTTTTATTCGATAAGAATAAAACTACGCTGATAAGATACCCAAGCGCTAAAGAAGGTAAGAGTTATACTATTCCTCAAACCGTGACTGTTATAGACGAATATTCATTTGAGTTTAATTATCTTGAAGAAATTATCATTCCTAATGGAGTTAAAGAAATATCAGATCATGCATTTGACCAATCTCAAAATATAAAGAGTGTTAATATACCAAGCAGTGTAACTAAAATTGATATTGGTATTTTTGCACTAAGTTCACAATTTAATGAAATCAATGTAGATTCAAACAATCTTTATTATTCGAGTGAAGATGGTGTTCTGTTTAATAAAGATAAGACGGTTCTGATTTTATATCCATATAATAAAAGTGGAGATTATTCTATTCCTGACAGCGTTGAGGAATTGGCAAAGGGGGCTTTTTGGCTTCCTAGAAAGTGGTTAACTCTGTTTATTCCGTCTAGTTTAAAATCATTTGAAATTGAAAGCTTTGATCCTAATGGTCATTATGATATTACTTATGACGGAACGGTTTCTCAATGGTATTCAATTGATGGAAGATTTTATAGTGAAAAAGCTGTTTTTGATGATGTTACTATTCATTGTTCAGATAGAGATGTGCCTGTTATTAAAGCTAGCTTAGTAGAGGTATCTGATATTCAGGATCAGGAATATACAGGGGCTGAGATACATCCGGAGTTTACTTGTTCTTTTGAAGGAATAACACTTGTAGAGGGATTAGATTATAATGTTGATTGGAATTGTTATGACAGGGATTTGATTTCTTCGGGACAGAAAAGATTTCGTATAGTGTTGATTAGTAATGGGGATGATTTAGCCGGATATTTCAATATAATCCCAAGAGATATATCAGAAGCTGTAATTACTCTGGATAATAAACAATTTAAACCTGATGGTTCTGAGCATACTGTAAAAGTTGAAAAGGTTGTTCTTTCAAATGGTCTTGAACTTACATCGGATGATTATGATGTTTCAGGTGAGGTTTCTGGTACTGACGAGAAGACTTATACAGTTACAATTACAGGAAAGGGTAATTTCACTGGTTCCGCTTCTACAACATGGTTTATTGGTAAGGTCAATCCTGAAGTGACTAAACCAACAGCTAAGTCTAATCTAGTATATAACGGAAAAACCCAGACGCTGATAGATGCAGGAAGTACTACCGGTGGTACTATGTACTATGCGGTGACTGCAAGTGGTTCTTCAGCACCGACGGTTGACAAATATTCTCCAGCAATTCCAAAGGAAACAAATGCTGGAAGCTATTATGTATGGTATAAATCAGTAGGAAATGATTACTACTTTGATAGCGAACCTGGTTATATTGCAGTAACCATTGCTGAGGCACCTGCTGGTGGAAATAAATCTGATGCTGATAAAGATAATAAGAAGGATAATAAAAATGACAATAAATCTAAATATTCAAATGAATGGGTAGATGGTAAGTGGTACAATGCTGATGGAATCTGTGATTATGCCGGAACTCTTTCCTGGAAGAATGATGAAACTGGCTGGTGGGTTGAGGACAGCGAAGGCTGGTACCCTGTAGCACAGTGGCAGAAGATAGATGGTAAGTGGTACTATTTCGATGCATCAGGCTATATGGCTTCAAACGAGTGGGTTGATGGCTGTTGGCTCGGTGGAGATGGTGCTTGGGAATACCAGTATATCGGAAGCTGGAAGACCAACGGATCCGGCTGGTGGTTTGAAGATGAATCAGGTTGGTATCCATCATCACAGTGGCAGAAGATAGATGGCAAATGGTATTATTTCGGAAGCGACGGAATAATGCTTACGAATCAGTATGTTGGAGACTGCTGGGTTGGAAGCGATGGCTCATGGCAGTAATACCATCTATAATCACAACAATATAAGTTAATAAAACTCCGGTGTTTTCTCTAGGGAAGGTACCGGAGTTTTTTGTATTAATAAGTTGAAAAACTTGACATTATTCTTTACATTAGGTATAAAATCCTATACAATGTATAGAAAAAAGGAGGCGATAATATGGCTCAGGTTAATATAAGAGTAGATGATAATGTAAAGGCTAGAGCAGAAAGCGCATGTTTGGAAATGGGATTAAATATGACAACTGCAATTAATATTTTTCTTGTTAAGCTCGGTAATGAAAGAAGAATTCCCTTTGAAGTTAGTGCAAATCCTTTAATGACCAAGAAAGAAGCAGAAGAACTATTCCTCAGTAAAATGAAAGCAGCTGAAAAAGAAGTTTCTGAAGGTAACTATAAAACCTCAGAAGAAGTTCATAAAATACTTGGAGTATAAACATGAAACAGGTTATATATGCTGATGGTGTAGTTGCTAAATTACAGGCTTTAAAGGATGAACTCGATAAAAAATATGGAAATAAGAAAAGCGTTGATATTTTAAGAAAAATTACGGGAAGACTAGATGATTTAGGTCGATTTAATTCGGGAGAATCAACGAAGGATAGATTTGGAATTGATAGCGACTATATGGTGATTTACAGTTATCACAACTTCTTTTTTTTTCTAGAACAAGAAGAACGAATAGTTATACTTGAGATGTTTAATGAAAGAGAAGATTTTATCTATGTTTTATTTGGTATTCCAATGAGAAGTCAGGAGTCTATAGATTATTGGGGTGAATAAAAAAGTTAGATTATTTGCTAGATGCTATTAGCACACGAATTAGCACACGGGCCAGAATCAGGACCTGGAAGTATCTGTTTAAAGGCATTGACGACTGAGCGTAAATTTCCTCTGACTCCGTCATTTGCGCGATCTTTGAGGAAAGCTGTCGATGTGCTTGCGCAATCGATAGTTTGACGAAAAGCGCGACACCGTAGGTGCTAGGTTCGAATCCTAGTACCCCAGCTCTAGACCTCGGTAAATGTACCGAGGTTTTTTTATCTGAAAACTTAACATATGTCAATGCTCATACAATAATGAAGTGATATTATTTCTTTCAGGAGGTGACAGCATGAATGCAAATTTCGGCTGACCTGACCGTTTGTTTCGCTAACAGCTGACCAACTCTTTCAATAAAACTGACCAAGCATTTCGCTTGCTGACCACCTTTGATATATTAGTCTAAGCAGCAGTTCTGCTGACTAATACTAAGGAGGTAACGAAATGCAAAGTTACACAACTATCATTGGTGTCCTGGATATGAGGGACAAAAAATTCTCATATCGTGACATTCGTGCCCGTTATGGCTTGGGCCAAGGCACTATTAAGCTAATCCTCGACAGATTCGAGGAGTTCGGGCTTCCATTGTCCGATATTAAACAAATGGAGCCTAATAAGGTTGAGGAGGCCTTCTATCCTCCAGAAAACATCCGAAGAAAGGACATTCCTTTACCCGACTACCAACTGATATATGGCAAGCTTACTGCAAAAGGTAGCAAAGCTAATCTCTTTTATCAGTGGGTGGATTATAAAAAAGATAATCCTGATGGTTATCAATACACCCAGTTCGTGCACTACTTTCATGAATTCGTCGAACGCACTTACGGCAGTGATAAGGTTTCAATGCCTGTAGAGAGAGTTCCTGGTGAGCGAGTATATATCGATTGGGTTGGTGATAAACCAGAACTTATTGTAGATCAGGAAACTGGAGAAATAATCAAAGTACATGTATTTGTTACTACTGTTGGTGTAAGTAACTGTATATATGCTGAGATTTTTCCCGATGAACGTATGGCGAATTTCATTGCAGGTACTGTACATGCTATTGATTATTATAAAGCTGTTCCTAAATACTTTGTTCCTGATAACTGCAAAACAGCTGTAACTAAACACACAAAAGATGAAATAGTGATCAACGCATCCTATCAGGATCTGGAAAACTTTTATGGTGTGGTTGTCTTGCCTCCACCCGCAAGAAAGCCCAAAGGAAAACCAACTGTAGAAAAGTATGTTCAATACTTAGAAACTTGGTTATTGGAAGAATTAAAGAAAAACATCTATCCAAACTTTGAGGCAGTTAATCGTAAATGCCGAGAAATAATAGAAGCCATCAATAGAGAAATTCCAAAAGGTTGGAAGTATTCTCGTATGGACACATTTCTCAGGTACGATAAACCACAAATGAAGACTCTTTCCGACGGATCCTTCACGCTGTGTGATTACAAACCATTTATGCACATACCGAATAACTATCATCTTCTCTATGATGACCACTATTACTCAGTATTGTACACTTATTACAATCAGCCTGCAATTCTTAAGGCTACACCTACTGAAATTCGCATATGTGATAAAAACAACAGGCTCATATGTACTCATAAACGAAGCTATAATGAGTATCCTAAATATATAACTGACGATTCTCATATGCCGCCAGGTCATCTTTACTATAAGGAAATCAATAGTAAAGACGGCGATTATTATAGAGGCCGAGCAAAAGCATTCGGTCCATATATGCTTAAGTTAATTGATACCGTATTACATTCTGCTGCTCATGAAGAACAGACTTATAACAGTTGTAATGGTATAATACATAGTTGTGATGGCATTTCAAAGGTAATAGCAGAAGAAGCTGCAAAAACCTGCGTTATCAGTAATGTATGTAGATATTCATACTTTAAAAGAGTCCTAAGAGATATGCTTAACCACAAAGCAGGTTCCAGTGGAGAGAAACTACCGGAGCATTCAAATATCAGAGGAAAGGACTTTTATAAATGATGAAAAATACACATACTAATTATCAAGATCTATGTAATAAACTGCGTTCCATGAAGATGTCAGGAATGGCAGATTCTTTAGAAAAACAAATCAATGATCCTAATAATGATTTACGATCATTTGATGATAGAGTATCAGAAATCATCACTGCTGAATGGGATTTAAGATACAGCAAAAAATTTAATCGATTTCTCAAAAAAGCAACATTGAAATACCCAGCTGCAGATATAGATGATTCTATTTATGATGCTGACCGATTTCTTGATACCGGAACCATCGAAAGTTTAGCTGCATGTACCTGGATTGAAGACGGAAGAAATCTACTAATCACAGGAAGTACTGGATCAGGGAAAACTTATATATCTAATGCTCTTTGTATAAGTGCACTAAGGAAGTTTCTTTCAGTTAAATATATCAAAGCCAGTACATTAATCTATGAGTTGGAACAAGCACAATTCAAAGGGGAATATTTGAATTATACTCAAAAGATTGCAGCTTTTGATCTTCTTGTAATAGATGACTTTGGATTAATGGAACTAGATATCGATAAATGTCGTAATCTCTTCGAAGTAATCGATAGCAGAGATTGTCGTAACTCAACCATGGTCATCTCACAGATACCAGTTAGCAACTGGTATGATATGTTTAAGGATAATACTTATGCCGATGCATGTATGGATAGAATCATTCATAATGCTTATCGGTTGGAATTCAACGGAAGGAATATGCGAAATCCTTCCAAGTAACTTGTAAACAAGACCTTTAATGGTCAGATTAAGCGAACACGCGGTCAGCTCATCCGAGCTGACCGGTCAGTTCGACCGAATTTAGCAC
>JAEEGL015040078.1_pt1 | contig 10321 bp, 4 predicted proteins | sample 9134231 | NCBI WGS metagenome assembly JAEEGL01 (sample SAMN16246548, study PRJNA631951) | gut metagenome | biome: gut microbiome; feature: rumen; material: fiber-attached | host: Bos | place: Iran: Karaj | collected 2018-10
ATCCGGGAAAGACAATTGTGCCGGCCTCAGGGTCTTCGATGGTAAACGGCTTGCCTCCCTCGTCGCCAAACATGAAGACACATTTGATGCGTGAGTTGCCCTCTGCATCCTTGAAGGCGGGATGCTGGAAGTCGATGCCATTGTCGAATATACAGAGCGTGACACCCTTGCCTGTGTAGGGTGTCTCCATGGTGGTCGATGTGCCGTTGATAAGGTTGATGCCGGTCTCTTTGCGGGTGATGTCGGTCTTCCACTTGCCTTTGTGACCGGTGTCGATGCGCTGCACACCTTTCATCTCACTGATGGCGTCGATATTCTCCACGGGGATGCTGATGATGACTTGATGCCCAATCTTTCCCTGTATCTCTGCTCCTGCCGCCCGCAACTGGCTATAGGTTTCCGGGGCATTCTCTTCTGCCACCTTCACCACCAATGTCATGCGCAGCTGTGATGGAGCCATCTCTTTGCCTCTGGCGGAGGCCTGTGCTACTTTGGCCTTTTTCTGCGCAATCTTCATCTGAGCCTGTGGGGTCAGTTTTCCCTGTGCCATCGCCATCAGGCTGATGGTACACATCATTATAAATACTGTCAGTCGTTTCATTTTGTTATGTGTTTTTTGTCGTTGTTCCAGAATCATTGATTTTATAGTACAAATATAGATAAAAAAAATGGATTTATAAGCTTGGTCGAAAAAAAAAATGTGAACAAATTGTCCCGAATTGGACCTTTTGCTCAAAAAATCAAGGCTAACAACGCTTAATTCTAATTATTTTCGTGCTCAATACCACAATTATTATGTATATTTGAGGTGAGTTCATCTGACTGACCAATATTGTGTTCCATTTACCTATTTTTCACCCTCTTTGAGGGTTTATCCTAAGAAAAGGCAAAAGAACCAATATCTTTTTAATGCTTTTGCCCCTTCAGGGCGGTTTCTCCTGTTTTGTATACAAACCACAGGGCGTTGCCCTGGGCTAATTGCTCGTTGCCCCTTCAGGGCGAAAAAATAATCATCCGGCCAATCCGAGTCATCCGTGTTCATTATAAAAAACGAACACAGATTGAACGGATTAACACGGATATGATTATTGTAATCATCGGGGACTCAATGATCATTATTTTCGAAATCAAAAAAGTTTTCGCATATTTCTGATCTTTTCGCATTTTTTCGCAATACAATCATTGCTCGAACCATCAAAGGGTCGGCATGAGTGTTGAAGCAACAGAGTTGCGATTGTTTATACGGCTTCGCCCGCTACGCTTTGTCCCTACATTACTGTCATAGATGAAGACTACTTTCTGATGCGCTTCTGTCCACCGCTGATGACCAAGCCACGATAGTTGGGGCTGACACGCTGGCCTTGAGTGTTGTAGGCGGGTGCTGTGTCGTTGTTGTCGGTGGCGATATCTATGATACCTGTGGCAGAGCCGTTTACATCTTGCAGGAGGACCGTCTCTCGCTGGAGTGTGGAGAACAGAATATTCTTTACTTGGACGTCATCATTGTCTTGCGTACCATTGACGGTGAGGCGCAGCAATGGGGTGCCGTTGTCACGCAACTGACGGCCATCGGAGGCGTAGGCTATCAGTGTGTATGTGCCGTCGCCATGGTCTCTGACAATGAGGCGGTGACCATCGGAGCGGTCTGCCAGGAGAGAGGCTTTTCGGAGAGTACTGCCCTCGGGCAGGGTTAGCAGCATCTGGAAGCCCGCATATGGCTCATGGTTGTTCAGACACAAGGTATAAGTATTGTCCTTGCGCAGCAAGGTAAGGTCATCGAGTGTGGAGGTGCGGGCATTGGCGGGAGCGTTGTAGGAGTTTTGTCCCAAGATGATGTCCACGATGCTCAGCACATCGGAGATGTTGATTTCCCCGTCGTGATTGATGTCGCCGTCGCTTGGGATGTAGTTGGCGGGGTTCTTGCCTAAGATGTAGTCCACGGTAAGCAACACGTCGGAGATGTCCACACAACCGTCATGGTTGACATCGCCAGTTGCGGCGTCAAGGACAGAGAGGGTGAACTCCACGTCGGGCACATGGATGCTGTTGTTGCCAATGTCATTCAGTGTGAAGTTACGTATATGACCCGTGTAGGTACCTGCTGCCACCGTTTCATCAGCCACAACGGGGAAAGTGATAAGCACGCCCTCAGTACCGCTGATGGTCTTGTGGTTGGTGGAATAACAGATAGCGCGGTAGCTACCGTCGCCCTGCTGGTGGATGGCGCAGGACACGCCGTCGCCATTGAAACGAGATGAGAGCTTGTATTTGAAGCCTGATTGGGTCTTCACGAGACTCATGCCTTGTGGCAACACGATGTCAAACTGATAGCCCGTGTAGTCATCGTGACCGATGGTCATGCTCAGGGAAGCCTCTGCATTGACACCTGTATAGGCAGTCACGTCAGCCACGCTGATGGTGGGGTCAATACCTAATTTAAAGTATCCGCCCTTCCACTTGAAACTTTCGCCGGAGGTGTCAGTGCCAAAAGAGAAGCCCTCTGGGGCGTAGACACGACAGGGAGCGGCCGCGGTGCCCACTCCGGTGCAGGCATTACTATTAATCTTTCCGAATGTCGAGGAGATTTTCAGCGACTTAAGGGCCTTACAGTCATAGAACATGTTGCCCGTCTGTGCGCCGTCAGCGATTTCCAGCATCGATAGGTCAAGCCCTGTGAGGCTTGTGCAGCCATAGAACAGGTTTCGGAGGTCGGACACATTGGAGGTGTCGAAAGAACTCAGATCGACGCTCTCCAGGCTCGTGCAGTTCTGGAACATGAGCCTGATGCTGCTCACCGAGGTGGTGTTGAAACTCGACAGGTCTATCTCCTTCAATGAGGTACAACCGTTGAATAGGGCGGTCATACTGGTCGTCTTGGAAGTGTCGAAGGTGCTCAAGTCCAAACTCGTCAGGCTAGTACATCCACCAAACATGCTATACATGCTCGTCACCTCGGAGGTGTTGAGGTACTCTAACCCCTCAATGGTATTCAAATTAGCCATGTTATTGAACCAATAGCGGGTAGTGATGGGCCGTGCGTTCGCAAAAGACGGGTCAAAGACCACCTTAGTGATAGTTTCTTTTTCAGATAGCCATGTGGGGCTGGTAGTTTCGGTGTTGAGATCATAGACTGGTGCTTCACGGACGTGTCTTTTATAGTCACAATAGAATGTGAGGGTGGATTTGTCGGGAGATAATAAGGCGTAAGTGGTCTGAACAGGGGAATTCAGATACTCCAGGCCTGTGATATGTATATTCTCTGATGGAATGGGTTCATAAGTTCTATAATTAGTAGGAAAATCACCTCCAGTGGCCATATTGATGTTTGATGCTTCTGCTTCACCACCATAACTTATATAAAATTGAAACCAATCATCAGTAGGCTCAATAGGATAGAAATCTGCAAAAGATGGATCTATATTGATATATATATGATATGGTGCAGTATAATCATCGTAATTAAATTCAAACTCATTATAATTGAGATATCGACTTTGCAAATATTCATCTATAGTCAGATATTCATAATGAATAATGCCACAAGGCCATCCGTCATCATACCTATGAGAAAGATATTCATTGTTTTCTTTTATATTTTTCAATTCCCTCAAATTATCATAGTAAAAATCAAAACATCCTGTTATTGCTTCCCAAGCACAGTAATCCCGCAAATAATCATAATATCCTTTTCTTACATACGGTTGTTTCTTTGGAATTGAAAAAATACCACCTGCCCAGTCAAAACTATCACTAAATGTGTTTGTTCCAAAATCAAAATCAGCCGGAGCAAAAACTTGGCAATCATTAACACTCGAAAAAAAGTTATGCGGGATATGTATATCAGTAGATGTCAATTCTAATACCTTTAGACTGCTGAAACAGCCTTCTGTGTTAACATCTTGAGGTATATTCAATTTGTCAATTCTCAAATAATTCACTCCGTCGAGCATGTGACTAATGTCTTTGACATTTGACATGTTCAGTTGGGAGAAATAATCACAATAACTGAGATTATTATAACCATCGATCAATGGAGGTTGATACACATCATATGAAGAATGAGAATAAAAATTACATCCTGCAAACATATAACTCATATCCGTCACCTGTGATGTGTTTAAATTCGAGAAACCTTTAATATTTAAAAGTGACAATCCTTCAAACCAATGACTTGTGGATTTTGGCTGATATTCTGAGAAAGATGAGTCAAATCTAACTTCAACAATGTATTTTTTTTCTTTATAATTATACCAAGAAGGATATTCATCACTATCGTTTATCAAATAGATTTCTGGATAATAAATTTCATATTCATCATCTTCTGCAAAATATGCTGTTGAATATGAATGATGTGCTAAATCAAATAATCTGTCATCATAAAAAAATGAAAGACTATAATATTCACCAGTATTTATAAAACAATAGCCAGATTTATCTTCAATACTTGACACATCATGTTTAAGGACAGCATATGCTTGCTTCGTTTCATTCAAATTATCATATTCTAATTTGACATATAAAAGTCCACTTTCACCTGATCCTTTTATAGTATGATAACCTGAGGATAAATTTGATATGGTATAAATAAGGCAACTATCACCTGTTTCTGCACTATCAACAGATAGACCATCCAACATAATGGGATATACACCATTTCGATATGAAGGTTTCCATGAAGATTGAACTATTGTAAGCTTCGATGGGAAGGGATTGTAAAATAGTATTTCTGCTTGCTTGTAACTTGAGTAAGAAGGATAACTCAAATTAAGACCTTTCTCAAAAGTAATACCATCGTAAATGGCTCCTGAAAATTTAGAATCATAATAGGCATTATTAACTCCTTTTTTATCTATAAAAAAACCCTCTGGATTAGATTCCCATGACCCATTCAAGGTCAGGGTCACAGTTTTTGTTGCTCCCATTGATACTATTGTCATGAGCAGGAATACGAGTAGGGATAAATACCTTTTTATCATATTAGGTAAATTTTAATCCGGCACTCCCTAAACGGATGGTGGGTGATATGATGGGGTCTATATACAAAAAGCGTGGGAGTTCAACTTTCACCCGACCCACACTCAGAGGCTCTGGCATCGCCCGATAAGTAAGAACGAGCAACGCCGAAGCCCACTTCGATATGTAAGAATACCATCATAACAATTGTGTTTAGATAACACATGGTTTGATAGGTATGATCAATACATTCCCACAATGGGCGTCATTGTTGCCTTGTTCTTGACTATCCGATTGGAACTGCCAGATTCCTGAGTGTCAAGGACAAAGCGTCAAGTAACGCCTTTTCATATATAGATTCTTTCGTTTCCCGCCCAGTCAACCAGACAGTAACAAAAGAACACTGCAAATATATGAAAAATTTTGGACGATTGCAAGCAAACACCATGTTTTTTTATGTTTATTTTCTGGTTCGAAAATTGTTATTGACCCTTGTTAACTCGTCAACTTATCAACTAATATTTGGAGCCATAGGTAGGAGGTCGGGCCTCCGAGCCCGACAAAAGAGAACTTCTTTGGTGTTTTGCGGGCTCGGAGGCCCGCACTCCTATCATAGCGCAGGTGGTTTCCATGCACACAATTATAAAAGCAATGCAGGACTTGAAATTTTCAGGGAGCTGACAGAAAATGGCGAAATAACACACTCCCCCTAACACTCCCTCCGGCACTCCCTCCGGCACTCCCTCCGGCACTCCCTCGTTTTCCGAGGGAGAGCAATCTCGTTTCCCGAGGGAGGGCAACCTCTAACTTAGAGGGGGAGAGATTACCACTGCGAATGGAGAAAAGAGAATGGAGAAAAGAGAATGGAGAGAAGAGAATGGAGAAAAGCGAACAGAGAAAAGCGGGCCATGAAGAATCCTTTAAAACTATTTGGTTGTTTTGTCATTATTTTGTAACTTCGCCAGCCGAAACCATCACATATTTTACTGATGATGAAAAGACTATTCAAACCTATAGCACTCTGGGTGGTTGCCTTGATTGCGGTGGCCGCCGCCTTGCTTTTCTATGAATCCGACCTGCTGTGGAAGGTGCAACAGCACAACGTATTCCTGAACACATCACTGTTCTTCCACCAGATGATGACGGTGCCAGGCGGTATGCTATCCTATCTGGCTACTTTCTTCACCCAACATTTCTACTATCCCTGGGTGGGCACCATCCTGCTCTGCTGCTGGTGGCTCCTGCTGATGTGGCTGACGAAACGCACGTTCAACATCCCCGACCGATGGACGGTGCTGACATTGATCCCTGTGGCCATCCTGCTGGTGGCTAACATGGATATGGGTTACTGGATCTACGTCATCAAACTGCCTGGTTACTTCTATGTAGCCACTATCGGGACAATAGCCGCGACAGCCCTGCTATGGGCGTTTCGCTGTTTGCCCAAGAACAGGTGGATACGTGCGGTTTACATTGTCTTAGTGGCCCTCGTAGGCTACCCGCTGATGGGTGTCTACGCACTGGCAGCCGTCGTGCTCATGGCCGTGTGGGAGTGGCGGTTGAGTATTGTTGCCCTGCTGAGTATCATCCTTTTCCCGTTGCTCTATTACCGCTTCGTCTATTACGAGACCAACCTCATCGACATCTACAGGACGGCGATTCCCTCTTTCGTTGTCTATGATAGTTATCCCTCCTACTACATCCCCTACTATGCTCTGGCAGCCTGCTTCCTGTTGATGACGGTCGCCTTCCACAAAGAGCGTATGGAGCAAACCTCCAAGGCCGCCCTAACGAACAAGGCTGCCCAGACGAACAAAGCCAACAAGTCTAGCAAAACCAACAAAACAAATAAGGCAGACAAGGCACCAAAGACCGCCAAAGGCGGCCTGGCCACTTATATCATGCCTTGCGTCACACTTATCGTTGTCGTAGGTGCTGTCTATCATTTCTGGTACAAGGATGCCAACTTCCATCACGAACTGCGGATGCAACGCTGCGTGGAGAAGGCTGACTGGGAAGGCGTCGTCAAAGAAGGTACCAAGCAAGACTACGAACCCACCAGAGCCATCGTGATGATGCACAACCTGGCGCTGAGCCGACTGGGGCGACAGACCAGTGAAATGTACCAATTCCCCAAAGGTTCGAAGAAAACCAACACGCCACTGCCAGTCTATATGTATCAGGTGGCAGGCCGTATGATGCTCTATCAGTATGGCGCCATGAACGAGTGCCACCGCGTATGTATGGAGGAAGGCGTGGAATACGGATGGAACGTAGAACAGCTGAAAGACATGGCCCGTTGCGCCCTCTTCAACAAAGAGCCGCAAACGGTGAGGAAATTCCTAGACCTGCTCCGCCACACCACCTATTACGGCGGATGGGCCGACCATATGGAGGCCTTGCTCAACGACCCGAAAAAGCTGGCCAATGACCCCGAGACGGGTCCTATCACCCATATGATGCACTACTCTGACCAGTTGAACGCCGTGGAAGGCTATGTGGAGAGATTCCTGATGACCACCTTGGCACAGCATGACGCCGACGATGTCTACTTCCAGGAGCAGGCCGTCCTCGCCGCGATGTGGACAAGAGATCCTGACCTCTTCTGGCCCCGTTTTGAACACTACATACAAGTGCACGGTGACAAGAATGTGCCACGCATCTTCCAAGAGGCTGCCTGGCTCTTCGCCAACCTGCAAGGTCAGGAGGGTCTGGACGACTGGGTGCTCGAGCCTGGCGTGAGAGAGAACTTCAGCGCCTTTATGCAGCAATACCAAAAGTCGCACGATGGGTATTCCAGACAATACCTGTATGACTCTTTCGGCAATACTTACTATTTCGAATTCTTTTTCCTAAAAGACATTACCTACTATTAATATGAAGAGACTGCTTTTGTTCGCCACCATGGCCCTGATGCTGGTGGCTTGTGGAAACGAGATACCCCAAAAATTCTGGGAGACGGACAAACTCCCCAACATCTATCCTAACTATACCAACGTCACGGTGCCTGTCAACATTGCACCGCTGACCTTCCAGATAGACGGCAAGGCCGACGACGTGGTGGCCAGACTGTCGGCTGGCCAAGAAGAGATCATATGTGGGGGACCCCAAATACAGCCCGACGCTGATGACTGGAAACGGCTGGCCGAAAAGGCCAAAGGTGATGCCATCAAGGTAGAGGTCTTTGTGTCGCAGAAAGGCAACTGGACCCGTTTCAAACCTTTCAACATCTTCGTCTCACCCGACTCCATCGACCCCTACATCAGTTATCGTCTGATACCGCCCTCGTACGTCACCTACGAACAGCTGACCATCAACCAGCGCTGTCTGGAAAACTACGACGAGAGCGTCATCTACGACAACATGCTTTGTACAGAAGGCAGCAAAGGACAGTGTATCAACTGTCACAACTACCAGCAATACAACCCCGACAGGATGCAATTTCACGCCCGTCATAACAAGGGCGGCACCATCATCGCTTATGATGGCACCCTCAAAAAGATAGGCATGAGCAACGACTCCATCCTCTCTGCAGGCGTCTATCCCACGTGGCATCCCTGGCTTAAACTCATTGTCTATTCCACCAACATGACTGGGCAGATCTTCCACAGTGTCAACCCCAATAAGATAGAAGTGTTTGACTCTGAGAGTGACCTCATCGCCTATGATGTGGAGAAAAATGAAGTGACGAATATCGAGAACGACTCTACGGAAATGGAGTGTTTCCCCTTCTGGGCACCTGACGGCAAGACCCTCTATTACTGCAGTGCCCACTTCGAGTACCGTGACACGATAGAAAAGGGGAAGGAGTTTACAACACGTACGCAAGAAGCCAAGTACAACCTCTACAAGAAGAGTTTCGACCCCGAGACCATGCAGTTTGGCACAAGACAATTGGTTTTTGCCGCCGACTCCCTTGACAAGAGCGCCACACTGCCACGTATCTCGCCCGATGGCCGCTTCCTGATGTTTACCCTCGCCCCATACGGTGTGTTCCATATCTGGCACCACGATGCTGATCTCTGGATGCTGGATTTGCAGACAGGCCAGGCACGAAACATGGAAGAGTTGAACTCCCCCGACACGGAGAGCTATCACTCCTGGTCGAGCAACGGCAGATGGGTGGTGTTCAGCAGTCGTCGCTATGACGGCAACTATACCCGTCCGTTCATTGCCCATATCGACAGCAATGGGCACTGCGGCAAACCTTTCGAGTTGCCCAGTGCCCATCCCGACTATCATCGACAGTTGCTGAAGAGCTACAACGTGCCAGAATTCATGCGTGGACCTGTCACCATCACGCCACAGCAGTTTGCTGATGTCCTCAAGCAAGAGGCTGACACCGTGAAATACGTCGAGCGGCTACGGAAATAGGAGTGAAGGAGTTGAGAAGTTTCAGAAGACCGAAACTACAGCTATTCATCCTCCATCAACTTACGGTAGCGGATGCGCTTAGGTTCTTCCAGACCTAGGCGCATCGCTTTGTTGGCCTCATATTCAGTATAGTTGCCCTCAAAATAGAACACCTGCCCCTCCCCCTCAAAGGCAAGGATATGGGTACAGATACGGTCGAGGAACCATCGGTCGTGGCTGATGACGACGGCACAGCCTGCAAAGGCCTCCAAACCTTCCTCCAAAGCACGCAGCGTATTGACATCGATGTCGTTGGTGGGCTCGTCGAGCAACAGCACATTGCCTTCTTGCTTGAGGGCGATGGCCAGCTGCAGGCGGTTGCGCTCACCACCCGAGAGGACAGCACATTTCTTCTCCTGGTCGGCACCAGTGAAGTTGAAGCGCGACAGATATGCCCTCACATTCACATCACGGCCGCCCATACGGATGGTCTCATTGCCACCGCTGACCACCTGATAGACCGACTTATCGGGGTCGATATCTTTATGCTGCTGGTCGACATAACTGATCTTGACGGTCTCGCCCACCTCAAAGACGCCGTTGTCAGGCTGTTCCAGACCCATAATCAGGCGGAAGAGAGTGGTCTTGCCAGCGCCGTTGGGACCGATCACACCGACGATGCCATTGGGCGGGAGCATGAAATTGAGGTCGGTGAAGAGTGTTTTCTCGCCGAAAGCCTTGGCCACATGTTGCGCCTCGATCACCTTATTGCCCAAGCGGGGACCATTCGGAATGAAGATCTCCAGTTTCTCCTCCTTCTGCTTCTGCTCCTCATTGAGCATCTTGTCGTAGGAATTAAGACGGGCCTTGCCTTTCGCATGACGGGCTTTGGGCGCCATCCTCACCCACTCCAACTCCCGCTCCAGCGTCTTGCGGCGCTTGGAAGCAGCCTTCTCCTCCTGTGCCAGCCGCTGGCTCTTCTGCTCGAGCCACGAAGAGTAGTTGCCTTTCCATG
>JAEEGL016073954.1_pt1 | contig 10321 bp, 5 predicted proteins | sample 9134231 | NCBI WGS metagenome assembly JAEEGL01 (sample SAMN16246548, study PRJNA631951) | gut metagenome | biome: gut microbiome; feature: rumen; material: fiber-attached | host: Bos | place: Iran: Karaj | collected 2018-10
AGTCTTCTGAATCCTTCGGCTACACCACCGAGAAGCTGGTTTCCAGCGACATCATCGGTATGACCTACGGCTCCCTGTTCGATGCCAACCAGACCATGGTGACCAAGATCGACGATGACACCTATCAGGTGCAGGTCGTTTCCTGGTATGACAACGAGAACAGCTACACCAGCCAGATGGTCCGTACCATCAAGTACTTTGCGGAACTGAAGTAAGTCTTCCTTTCCGGGTACTGTTCTGTCGTCTGCAGCCCACTTCCGGTATGGCCGGGAGTGGGCTTTTTCTGTCTTCCCGGGATGCTGAACCGAAGGAAAAAACCGAAAATAAATAAAGGATAACGGGTATCAAACATGAGTGAAGCAACACAGACAAATACAGTCCCCCGCCCGGGTCGGGGCAGGCTGATCCGGTTTTTTCTCAAAGGCAGCAAGTTTTTCTTCCTGCTCTGTATGATCTGCGCGGCGCTGTCCGCGCTGGCGGATATGATCACGCCGCAGATCATCCGTATCGCCGTGGACAATGTTCTCGGCAAGGCTCCCCTGGACAATCTCAGCCCGCAGGTCCGTGCCGCGGTCGAAGCGGCCGGCGGTCCCGCCTATCTCCGTGAGCACCTCTGGATCCTGGCGCTGGCTGTCATAGCCGTGGCGCTGGTCAAGGTCGCTACCCAGTACGGCTTCCGCGTAGCGAATACCCGCGGGAGCGAAACCATGGTCAAAACCATGAGGGATACGCTCTTCAACCATATTGAGCGCCTTCCCTTCCAGTGGCACATGACCAACCATACCGGCGACATCATTCAGCGGTGCACCAGCGATATCGATACCACGAGAAATTTCATTTCGGAACAGATGACCAACCTGATCCGCATCATCATTCTGCTGGGCCTGAGCGTGGTTTTCATGCTCACTATGAACGTGCAGCTGACGCTGATCGCCATGATCCCGCTGCCGGTCATTATCTGGTATTCCCTCCGCTTCCATCACAAAATCCATGAGGGCTTTGAGAAGTGTGACGAGAATGAGGGAAAGCTCTCCGCCATGGTGCAGGAGAACCTGACCGGCGTGCGCGTTGTACGGGCATTCGGCCGGGAGCGCTATGAGCGGGACCGTTTCAATGCGCAGAACGAGCATTATACGGGCCTGTGGTGTGATATGGGTGAAACCATGTCCCGTTTCTGGAGCGTCAGTGATATTTTTTCCGGTATCCAGATCATGCTGGTCGTTGTGTTCGGTGTGCTTTTCTGTCTGAATGACAGTATGACCAGCGGTGAGTATATCGCTTTCCTCAGCTATAACGGTATGCTTGTCTGGCCGGTCCGTCAGCTGGGACGCATGATCAGTGAAATGAGCAAGGCCGGCGTTTCCATAGACCGTATCGGCTATATCATGGACGCGGAGGAGGAAAAGGACGCCGGGGACGCGCAGACGCCGCCGATGACCGGCGATATCCGGTTCGAGCATGTGTCCTTTGCCTATGAAGGGGCGCCGGAGATGCTGCACGACATTGATCTGACGGTCCCCGCCGGTTCAACCCTGGGTATTCTGGGCGGCACGGGCAGCGGAAAAAGCACGCTGATGTACCTGCTGGACCGGCTTTATCCGCTCTCTCCGGAAAACGGGCGCATCACCATAGGCGGAACGGATATCCGCCGGATCAAGCTCAGCCATCTCCGTTCAAACATCGGCATCGTGCTGCAGGAGCCCTTTCTTTTTTCACGGACTCTGCGGGAAAACCTGGGCATTACCAGAGCCTCCCTCTCCGAGGAGGAAATGCGGGAAGCAGCCCGCGCAGCATCGCTGGACGAGACGGTGGATTCCTTTTCCAAGGGCTATGAAACCTTTGTCGGCGAGCGGGGCGTGACCCTGTCCGGCGGCCAGAAGCAGCGGGCGGCCATCGCCCGGATGCTGACGCAGAAGGCACCGATCATGATCTTTGACGATTCGCTTTCCGCCGTGGATACGGAAACAGACGCGAAGATCCGGTCCGAGCTGGAGAAACGCTTCGGGTCCGCCACGATCATTCTGATTTCCCACCGGATCACAACGCTGTCCAAGGCTGACCGTGTACTCGTGCTGGACCATGGGCGCATCAGCCAGCTGGGAACGCCGGAGGAGCTGCGCACGCAGCCGGGTCTGTACCGGCAGATATACGATATTCAATCTCTTTCCAGAGAGGAGGCGAACGCGTAATGGAACAGACGCAGCATACCGCTTCCCTGCCGTTCTTCGGCATTCCGAAGCTTGTTCCCTATATGAAGAAATACAGGACGACCCTGACTGCGATGGTGCTGTGCGGCCTTGCGTCCACAGGGATCGATATCCTGCTCCCGCTGGCCCAGCGATACGCGCTGAATCATTTCATCACGCTGCGCACGCTGGACACCATGCCCTTCTATCTGGTCCTGTATCTTTTTGCGATCGTTTTTGCCGCAGGCATGAATTACATCTCCTGCAGGGGCGCCATGACCACAGAGGTCCGGGTGAACCGGGACCTGCGGGCAGCGGCCTTCGATCATCTGCAGAATTTGTCCTTCAGCTATTTCAATCAGAACAGTGTGGGCTATATCCATGCCCGGGTCATGAGCGACACGGGAAGGATCGGCAGCCTGGTTTCCTGGTCGCTGATGGACTGTGTATGGCATACCAGCTACCTGATCGGTTCCGTTGCGGTCATGCTGGTGATCAATGCCCGTCTCGCGCTGATGATCATGGTGATCCTTCCCCTGATCGTTGTGCTGTATTCCATTTTTCAGAAGAAGCTGATCCGTGCCAACCGGCAGATCCGGGAAATGAACAGCCGGATCACCGGAGATTTCAATGAAGGCATCACAGGCGCAAAAACCATCAAAACCCTGGTGATCGAAAAGAAGATGGCGGAGGATTTCGTGAAGGACACCTCCGATATCAAGCGAAAGAGCATCGGCGCGGCCAGGCTGCGGGGTTTGTTTGCGGTCACGATGCATCTGGCCTCCTCCCTGGCGCTGGCCATCGTCCTGTGGAAGGGCGGCTATATCGCCGAGAGCGAGGTCGGCACCTTTTCCATGTTCATGTCCTATGCGCAGGGCATGATGGAGCCGATCCGATGGATCGTGGACGCCATCTCGGACGTTATTACGACCCAGGTCAATATCGAAAGACTCACCCGCCTGCTGGGGACCCGTTCAGACGTTACGGATTCGGCAGAAGTCACTGAAAAGTACGGTGACAGCTTTGATCCGAAAAAGGAAAACTGGGAACCCATCCGCGGCGATATCGAGTTTCAGGACGTCACCTTCCGCTACCCGGACGGTGACGAGAATGTGCTTGAGCATTTCAGCCTGAAGATCCCCTTCGGCTCCAATATTGCCATTGTCGGTGAAACCGGCGCCGGCAAGAGCACCCTGGTCAATCTGGTCTGCCGCTTCTTTGAGCCCACGCAGGGTACCGTGCTGATCGACGGGCGGGACGCCCGGGAGCGCAGCCAGCTCTGGCTGCACAGCGCCATCGGTTATGTGCTGCAGACGCCTCACCTTTTCTCCGGTACGATCCGGGAGAATCTGCTGTACGGCAATCCGAACGCCACGGAGGATCAGATCGAAGCGGCACTGAAGCTGGTGTCGGCGGATGAAGTCATCGCGAAAATGGAAAAGGGACTTGATACAGACGTCGGTGAGGGCGGCGATATGCTCTCCACCGGCGAAAAACAGCTGATCTCCTTTGCCCGGGCGATTCTGGCGGATCCCAGGATCCTTGTGCTGGATGAAGCGACCGCTTCTGTCGATACCCTGACCGAGCAGAAGATCCAGTCGGCGATCGATACGGTGATTCGCGGACGGACCTCACTGGTGATCGCCCATCGGCTTTCCACGGTGAAAAACGCGGACCTGATCCTGGTCGTCAAAGGCGGCAAGATCGTGGAGCAGGGCACTCATACAGAGCTGATCCGCGCCAGAGGTATCTATTATCATCTCTATACACGGCAGTACGAGGATGAGGCGACCTCCTCCGCGCTGGCATAAAGCTGCTGCGGAGACAGGTCTGAACCGCGCAGCGCGCGGAAAGGGGAGTTTTTCCGATCGGAGAAACTCCCCTTTCCGTATAAAAAATCCCTTTCCCCATAAAGGGAAAGGGAAACGGGACGAAAGGAACACATTCTGTTACTGTTCTTTCAGCTTGGCGAAGACCATCCGTCCGGCGCTGGTCTGCAGGGAACCTGTGACGGTCACGGCTTTTTCTTCACCAACACAGTCCCTGCCGTTTTCGATCACGATCATGGTACCGTCCGACATGTAGCCCACGCCCTGGCCGGCTTCCTTGCCTTCCCTGGTGATGCGTACATTCATTTCCATGCCCACGGCTACGGCGGGACGGAGCGCCCCGGCCAGATCGTTGATATTCATGGCCTTGATGGAGCTGACCTGCGCGGCCTTGACCAGGTTATAATCACCGGTGATCACGGTCCCGCCCTGCTCCCGGGCCAGGCGGAGAAGCTTCACATCCACGTCGGTCACGTCGCTGTAGTTGGTGTCATCCGTGGTCAGCCGGGGCAGCTCCGCCTGCGCGGCCTGCAGCAGATTCAGTCCGCGGCGGCCTTTTTCCCTTGTCTCGGTATCGGAGGAATCCGCCAGATGGCGCAGCTCGTCGATCACGAAGTCGGGTACGACGATCTCCCCTTCCACAAAACCGGCTTTGCAAACTTCCAGCGCCCGGCCGTCGATAATGGCGGAGGTATCCAGGAACTTCCTGGTCGTATTGGAATGACGAAGAACCTTCTGCCTGTCACGGTTACCGGAAAACCGCAGGAACATGGTGGTGAACTCGCGGCTGCGCCTGCGGCCCAGATTGAAGCCCAGAACACCGAGAGTCAGATACAGAATGGCGCTCAGTACGGCGGTGAAGATGCCTGTTCCGAGGAAGTTCAGCATCTGACAGAGCAGCGCCGCAATGATCAGGCCCAGGATCAGGCCGATAATACTGGAAAGCAGCTGATACAGCGGCATTCTCGCGAAGGCCTTTTCGATTCTGTGCCCGACGGAACGGAAACCGCTCATGATCCGTGTGCTCAGCACCAGGAAAACGATGCCGCCAATGACTGCCAAAGCGATCTGGCCGATCATCACGTGGCCCGGATTCAGCGGGTTGTTTGGCTGGGCCATATTGTAGATCTGCAGGAGAAAGAATCCGATCGCGATTCCGATGCCGATGCCCAGCAGGACGATCAGCAGCCGCAGCAGCCGTTCCATGTTTTTGCTCTTCATGTTTTTTCCTCCTTTACAGTGCTTCCGGGTCAGAACAGGACGCTCAGGGCCTGCATGACCGTGTCGGCACCTATCACCCGGACTCCGTCGGGCGTTTTGATCCTTTTCGCGTTTTCCCGCGGAATGATTACAGTGGTGAAGCCGAGCCTGGCGCATTCACTGATACGCCGTTCACACTGAGGCACGGACCGGATCTCGCCCGCCAGTCCGACCTCGCCCATGACGGCGATATCCGCGCCGATGGGCTGATCCTTCAGACTGGATGCCACAGCGGCGCACAGGGCCAGGTCCGCGGCGGGCTCGCTCAGCTCCAGGCCGCCGGCCACATTAATGTACACATCCTGATTGTAGGACCGCTGAAAGGCACGCTTTTCCAGCACAGCCAGGAGCATGGCGACCCGTCCTCCGTCCGCGCCGTTCACGGTACGGCGGGGAGAGTTCAGGAAGCTTTGGCTGGTCAGCGCCTGTACGTCGCACAGCAGCGGACGGCTGCCCTCCAGCGCGCAGAAGACCGCGCAGCCGCTGGCACCCTTGGCCCGGTGGCTCAGAAGCTCTTCACTGGGATTGGGAACGATCTGCATGCCTTTTCCGGTCATCCGGAAAACGCCGAGCTCATTCACGGAGCCAAAGCGGTTCTTGACCGCGCGCAGCAGGCGGTAATCCTGCTGCCGGTCTCCTTCAAAGTATAACACAACATCGACCATATGTTCCAGCATCCGCGGCCCGGCGATGGCGCCGTCCTTGGTAACGTGGCCGACCAGGAACATGGCGGTGCCGGTTTCCTTGCACAGGCGCATCAGCAGGCTGGTGCTTTCCCGGATCTGGCTGACTGAACCGGGAGCAGAGGCCATTTCCGGACGGTACATTGTCTGTATGGAATCGATGACCGCCACGTCCGGCTGGAGCTCCCGCAGCTTTTCTTCAATGGCGTCCAGAGCGTTTTCTGCCAGAACGTAGAGCCCGTCAGTACCGATTTCCAGGCGACGGGCGCGCAGCTTGATCTGTCGGGCGGATTCTTCTCCGGAAATATAGAGAACGCGTTTTCCATCCTCCGCGAGATGCGCGCAGGCCTGCAGCAGAAGGGTGCTTTTCCCGATGCCGGGATCGCCGCCGATCAGGATCAGGCCGCCTTCCACAATCCCTCCGCCGAGGACGCGGTCCAGCTCACTGATCCCGGTCGGGACGCGAAGGGCGCTGTCCTCCGGAATATCCTTCAGCAGCAGCGGGCTGGCGCCGGTTCCGGGACGCTGATTGGCAGCGATCTTTCCGCCGGAAGTTTTTTCGGGCAGAGCTGCCAGATTTTCTTCCAGCGTATTCCACGCGCCGCAGCCCGGACAGCGGCCGACCCAACGGGGCGTTTCGTAGCCGCAGGCTGTGCAGGCATAATAGGTTTTTGCTTTTGCCATAAAGATTCTCCCGATCAATAGATATATCTAAATTCTCTGGAAAGGCTCCGTTTTCCTTCCGTGAAGCATCGGAAGTATGAATTTCCCCCTTCCCTGAGATCGGGGAAGGGGGAAAGAAACGGCTGAGCAGGGAGCGTTACTTATGACCGGCCGGAGCGTGCTCCCAGGCATACGTGATGGCAGCCTCATGGCCGCTGTCCACCTTACGGCTGTTATGTGTCCAGCTGTTGGTAAAGTGAATACAGAACTGGCCCTTGAACTCATTATCGGGGATGGTATCGCCTTTAGGATAATTATGCGGTTCGCCGAAAATGGAGCAGGCGAATGTTCTTGTGCCGATGGTAACAAGGCAGGGTCTGCGCTGATAAAGGTCTTTGTCCTTGATCTCCTGGGAAGTGGTCACGCCGTACATCTTGCAGAATCGTGCCGTATCGGCCGCTGTCAGCGGCTCCGCGTCGATGTGAAAGCCGCCGCTCCAGCGGTGGGCCCAGAAAACGATACCGGTTTTGACGTCAAAGACCTTGTAGTTGGAGCCCTTTGCCCACATCTCATTGATCCCGCCGGTCCACCAGTCGATTTTTTCCGCGGCATAAAGGGTCATCGTCAGGTTGCTGCTGTCGGCGGCTCCGACGGGGACGGTATTGTACAGCTTGTGCTGTGTCGCGGAACCGGCTATGCCATCCACGGTCAGGCCTTTCGCTTCCTGGAATTTCCTGACGGCCCTTTCTACGGCGGAGGTGTAGCTGCTGGTTATTTCACCGGTGTAATAGCCCTGGTTTTTCAGCTCGGTGACCAGGTTTTTAACGGCATTGCCGGATGAACCGGGCCGGAGCGTGGTATAGGATGCTTCCTGCTGAGAGGAGGGGCCGGGCGTGGTTCCGGCGGGCGTGGCGGTGGGTTCCGGAGAAGGTGTGGCGGAGCCGTCCGCGTTGACAACGGAAACATAGCTGCCGTGCAGCCAGCCGATGCCAAGGGAGGTGTCTTTGACCTTGTACCAGAGAACATTGCTGGCAGTGGAGGTGCTGTAGTAAGGCAGGACGATTCCCTTTTTGACTTTGCCGATGATCGGCGTATAGCCGGCCTTCTGCCGCAGATTGACGTCATTAGCTGTCGTGACGACATAACCGACAATGCCGGGATCCGGCGTTGCCGTTACGGACGGAACAGCGGGGGTGGGAGTCGATTCAGAGGTGTCCAGAACCTTGACAACGTCGCTGCGCAGATAACCCCGGGTGCCGTTTGCATCCACATAATACCAGGTATAACCGTCCTTCTTGACCGGCTTGAGCAGGAAGGGCAGCGTGACTCCCTTGCCGATCTGCCGGATGACAGATCCGCCGGGGGTGCTGCGAAGATTGCAGCCGGTCATGATCGTCTGTACATGGCCGACGGTGATGACGGTTTCCGGAGAGGGAGTCGCCGTGACAGCCGGGGCGGCCGTAGCGGGAACGGGGGTCGCGGTGGCATAGGGAGATCCGGTCGTTACGACGGTATCCAGCACCGTAACGACATCGCTGCGCAGATAGCCTTTGACGCCGTTGTAGTCCACATAGTACCAGGTATAGCCGTCCTGCTGGACAGGCGTCTGCAGGAAGAGCAGCGTAACGCCGTTGTCGATCTGTGTAATGACTGACCCGCCGGGAGTGCTGCGCAGATTGCAGCCGGATGCGATCGTCCTAACATGGCCGACGGTGGTGGTGCCGGTTTCCGGGGCAGGAGTCGCGGTAACGACCGGAACGGCCGTCGCGGGAGCGGCGGTAGCCGTCGGACCGGGTGTAACGGTGGGAGCGGATTCGCCGACGATCTGCACGCAGTCATTGCGGACGTAATAAACCTTTCCGTCCTTGCGGACCGGATACCAGATATAGCCGGCTTTCTGAACGGCTTTCCCGGTCAGGGGCAGCATGCTGCCCTTTCCGAGCCAATCCTTGTCGATGTCATAATATCCGTCCGGCTGTGTCCGCAGGTGGCAGGAGGACAGGATCAGCTGAACAAAGCCGTATCCTTCATCCGTGGCCGCCGGGGCCGGGGTCGCCGTAATAACGGCAGGTGCCGGCGTGGCAGTGATCACCGTCCCCTGCGCGGGAGTCGGAGTCGACACGGTGGCGCCGCCGGTGGTGACGATTAGAAACAGGGACTGAATGTAGCCTACAGTTCCTTTATAGCGGACCTGATACCAGTGTTCCACGTCAATGAGCGGAGGAATGGAAAGAACTTCCACCTGGTCTCCGCGGTTCAGCTTTTCCATGCTGCGGCCGCGCAGGCTGGGTTCTTCCCGGAAATTGACGCCGCCGTTGGTTATAGACCCGGTCGTACCGGCAGCGGCGGGAACATTATCGCTGATTCCCGAGGAGGAAGGAGCGGCATAGGGCGCCGAGGTCGTGCCCGGCGTCTGGCTGCCGGAAGCGAGATACTGGGCCGCTTCTGCCTCCGTCAGGGGACGGAAGTAATCGCCGTGAATGTAGCCCAGATAGGTACGGGTGTTCAGCGGTTCCGGATGGACCGCCACAACCTTGTACCAGTGAATTCCCTCAGCATTTGTTTCGCCGCTGATGAGGCAAACATAACCCTGGGGAACCTGAAACCAGATATCGGCAGATGTGCTGGCCTGTTTGCGTACGCGGACACCGGGAGCCGTGGTGATTCCGTAAACATCCTCCGCGTTCGCGGAAGAGAGCGGCAGACCGGACGGGATCAGCGAAATCAAAAGGCTGAAGATGACCAGAAAAGTCAGAATCCGACCCCTGTGGTTCAACATCATGTTTCACCTCAATAAAATAGCATTTCTCAACGCTATTTTATTTCAAAACTATTACGATGTCAACAGAATTATTAAACAATATTTAATTTTTCATACAAAACACAACCGTTTTCCGTCATCTACAACATATAGTGGTTATCAAAAAGTCCCGGCCCCCAAGCCTTCCGTAAAGAGGTGGGAAAGCGGGGCCGGGAATCAGGGGTCGTTATTTGATGACGATATTTACGATTCTTCCCTTGACATATATTTTTTTGACAACCGTTTTGTCACCGATGGCGGTCCGGACGTTTTTCATTGCCAGCGCTTTTTCCAGCACGCTGTCCTGTTCTTCACCGACGCCGATCTCAACGGTGGCGCGGACCTTCCCGTTGACCTGGACGGGGATCTGTACGGTATCCTCGCGCAGCGCCTCCTCATTGAAGGAAGGCCAGGGTTCATAGGCCAGCGTTTCGCGGTGGCCGAGCAGGCTCCACATCTCCTCGCCGATATGCGGACAGATACAGCTGATCATCTTCACAAAGCCCTCGGCGTATTCCTTCGGGCACTTCATGCTCTTGTAGCACGCGTTCACGAAGATCATCATCTGGCTGATGGCGGTGTTGAAGCCCAGGGCTTCAAAATCCCCGGTCACTTTCTTTACGGTCTGGTGATACACCTTGTCCAGCGCGCCGTCGCTGTCGGCGGTGATGTTGTCCTCGTTGGTGAAGAAGGTCCACACCCGGTTCAGGAAGCGGCGGGCGCCCTCCACACCCTGGGGGCTCCAGGGCTTGCTGACCTCCAGCGGGCCCATGAACATCTCATACAGGCGCAGGGTGTCGGCGCCGTACTGGCTCACGATGTCGCTGGGGTTTACCACGTATTTCGGGAAGCGCTTGCCCATCTTGATGCCGTTCTCGCCCAGGATCATGCCCTGGTGCA
>JAEEGL016484593.1_pt1 | contig 10321 bp, 11 predicted proteins | sample 9134231 | NCBI WGS metagenome assembly JAEEGL01 (sample SAMN16246548, study PRJNA631951) | gut metagenome | biome: gut microbiome; feature: rumen; material: fiber-attached | host: Bos | place: Iran: Karaj | collected 2018-10
CAAACGCTTTGCAAAAATGATGGTTCAATGTTCCCGGCGCGGAAACATAGTTTCCGCTTCCCGTGATCAGCACGGGCGACAAGCTGCGCTTGCAGTTTGCAGGGGTTCTTAAAACATGATTTTGCGGGCGAGCGCCTCGTCCACCGCCACGCGGCTTTCCTTGACCTTTACGATCAGGTTTCCGGCAAGCGTGCTTACGATCGTCACCTCGCCCCCCACGTTGAAGCCGAGCGTTTCAAGATGCTGTTTTACCTCCGGATTTCCGCCGATCCTTTTGATGATCTGCGGCCGGCCTGCATCCGCCATATTGAGCGGTATCACGTTCTATCCCTCCTGTATTGGAATTAGCAACCGCTAACTCAATAATAAAAGAAATACGGTTAGCAGCCACTAACCGATTTATATTATAGTTAGCATCAGCTAACTTGTCAATACTTTTTTTTGGTTTCCGGCATTTTTTTTGTTTGTTGCTTTTTTTCTCCGTTTATGGTATGCTGAATAAAAAAAGGGGAGGGCTTATTCATGGCGATGTATGAATCCGGCGAAATGTATCTGGAAACCATTTATATCCTTTCACAGAAGTCTTCCGCCGTGCGCAGTATCGACGTGGGCGAATATATGGGCTATTCCAAGCCCTCGGTGAGCCGCGCCGTGGGGCTGCTGAAGAAAGACGGCTACATCACAACCGATAAAACCGGCTACATCACGCTTACCGAGGCGGGCAGGGCGCTGGCCGAGCGCATCTACGAGCGGCACACCGTGCTTACCGGGCTGTTCGTGAACCTTGGCGTGAGCGAGGCCGTGGCCGCCGAGGACGCCTGCCGCATCGAGCACTGCATCAGCGATGAAACGTTTGCGGCCATCAAGGCCCATATGAAGAAATACGGTAAACGGCAGGCGTGAACCCAACGCCAGCAAAAAAACGCCGCGCTTTCCCGTTCCGGGCAGGCGCGGCGAAGTATTTTACAACTCGATCTCTTTGCATTCCTCGGGAATGATGAACCCGATCTCCGGGTGGTTTTTGTGTACCGTTCTGCGCAGGCGCTCCACGCTCACCGTGCGGGTAACGGGCGGAAAAGCGTTATCGAAGTGGTCCACAAGGATCTGTTTCGGGCGGTATTTATCAATAAAGCCCTTCGTTTTTTCCGGCACGAAAACGCTGCCGCCGTTCGCGAGGATGAAAAGATCAACGTTTTTCGGGTATTCTTCGCCGGGGTATTCGCGGAAGGAGCCGGTAAGGAAGATCTTTTTGCCCTGCGCCTCGATCTCATACGCCACGATCTCGTGCCCCTCGGGCATTTTGCGGTTCCAGTAGGCCTGCCGGAACAGGCGCGGGAACATCACCACGCATTTCGGCACAACGGTAAGGATGTAGATCGGATCGAATATGATGTGCCTGAACCTTCTTACGCGCACGGTGATATCGCCGAAGCGCAGGGTATCGTTTGGCGAGATCGTTTTTATGCGCTCCTCCGGCACGCCGCGCCCCATCAGCGTTTTTTTCGGGGTGTTTGTGCAGTAAACCGGCACCCGCGTATCGATTTTCACGATCTCGGGGATGCTGTAGATGTGGTCCAGGTGCCCGTGCGTGATCAGAATGGCGTCAAACCCTGCAAAGCCCTCGGCGGGCGTGGTGGCAATGCGTTTGTTCATGCGCACGAACGGGTCGAACAGCAGCTTGGTGGTGCCGTCGTCTATGCTCACGGTGGCCGTGCCGTACCAGGTGATCTTCATATTTTCCCATCTCCGTTCTGATTCGCTTTTTTGAATAAAAGCTGTATTATTTGTATAATAACACCTGTTTTTCGTAAAATCAACCTTTCTTTCGGCGTTTGCGCAGCGAAAACGCCTTTTCTTTTTCGGTAAAGCGTGCTATAATGCTTACGCAGCCGTTTAGCGCGTGCCGCGCCGGCCCCTGCCTTCTCATGCAGCGTGGGCGCGAAGCAAAACGTACCGTAAGGGGAAAACCGCATGAAAACAGAGGATGCAGAAAAGGGCCGCGGCCGCAGGCGCGAAACGCCCGGGCGCCTTGCCGCGCCCTTCGCGGGCGAAACCGGGCAAACGATTACCCTGAACGCCGCGCTCGGAAACGTACGCCGCGCGGCGGAGTTCGTGCGGGAAGCCGCCGGGAACGGGGCTTTTTCGCATAAGGCGCTGTTCCACCTTGAACTGGCCGTGGAGGAGATCGTAACCAACGTTGCGCGGTACGCCTACCCGGGCGGCGCGGGCGAGGTAACGCTTGCGGTAAAACGGGATGAAACGGGCGTTACCGTAACGGTTGCCGATCGCGGCGTGCCGTTCGATCCGCTGCAAAGAGCGGAGCCGGATATAACCCTTCCGGCAGAGGAACGCGAGATCGGCGGGCTGGGCGTCTTTCTTGTAAAAAAGCTGACCGACGGCCTCGGTTACGAATATATAAACGGCAGAAACGTGCTTACCGTAAGAAAGAATTACGATCTGCCGAAAAAAACTGAACTTAATAACGGGAGGTACCGTATGAAAAAAGAATACTGCGGCGTGCCGATGCGGCTCGCCCATACGGGCGTAACGCAGTTTGCGCCCGAAAACTCGCTTGAGGCGTTCCGAAAAGCGGCGGAGCTCGGTTTTGAGGGCGTTGAAATGGATATCCAGCCGAGCGGCGACGGCGAGATCATCGTTACCCATAACGGCAGCTTGGGGTACATGACCTTTGAAGAGCACCGCGAGAGGCTTACGGATCTTACCGCCGATGAGATCAAGAAATACGATATCCCTTACCGCAACGCGCTCAAGCTCAAATACCCGCCCTACCCGTGGACGGAGCACGCGGGCGGCAGGCGCATGATCGTGCCGCCGGATTACCATGAGGACCGGGTAACGCACCTGATCACCTTCCCTCAGTTCGATGCGTGGCTTGCAACCGTGGAGGGAGATTTCACCGTGGAGGTGGAGTTCAAAACCACGGGCATGTGCCCCCGCATGGATCAGATCCTTGCCGCGTCGCCAAACGTTTCCCGCTATATCTTCTTTTCCGGCGATATGGCGGTACTGGAGGAGATGCAGGTGCATTACCGCGAAAAGGGCAAGCCCGCGGGGCTGCGCCTGGGCGCGAACATCCGCTTTTTAACGGAAGAGAATATGGCGTTCGTGCGCCGGTCCGATTTGTGGGAGGTGGGCCTGAACGACGGCGCCTTTACCAAAGCGGACGTGGATATGCTGGCGGGGATGGGCATAAAGGTGTTCTCCAACCTCGGCGATTACCCCGAATGGTGGGAAACCATCTGTGAGATCGGCGTTTCGGGCTTCAAAACCAATTACCCGGATGCCTTCACGGAATGGTGGACGGCAAAATACCGCTGAAACGCCTGTTCCGGCGCTGTAAAAAATCAAGCACACGGTTTGTTCCGTGTGCTTGTTGTTTTTTCCTGCCGTTTAAGCAAGCGGCAGCGCCGGTTTGCGTGCAAAGCCCTTTTGCAGCGCGATCTCTTTTCCGCTTTCGGAGGATTCGTGGAACGCGCACATCATATCCAGCACGTGGAAGGTCTGCGTGCAGTCCGCGCGCGGCGTTCTGCCCTCGCGCAGCGAAACGCACATATCCGCCACGCCGATGCCGCGACTGTTTTCACGGTAGCCGTAAACCACGGGCACCTCCTCGTAGGCGCTCTGCCCGGCGCGCAGCAGCTTCACGGGGCCGCCGAAGCCGTTCGGATCCGGCACAAGGATGCTCCCGCGGGAGCCGAACACCTCCACGCAGGCCTGGTGGTCGTCGAACACGTCGAAGGTGGTGGTGAGCGTGCCGATCGTGCCGTTTTCAAACTTTATAAGCCCCGCAATGTGCGTAGGCACCTCCACGTCCACCAGCGTGCCGCAGAGGGGCTGCGAGGTGATCAGCCTTTGCGGGAAGGTGATGCGGGTAAACGCCATCACGCTTTGCGCCGCCCCGGCAAGGTTTATAAGGCAGGTGAGGTAGTACGGGCCCATATCGAACATGGGGCCGCCGCCCTTCTGATAATAAAAGGCGGGGCCGGGGTGCCAGCTCTCGTGCCCGCGGCAGCGCATGGAGGCGTTCACGGCAACCACGTCGCCGATCCAGCCGTCGTCGATCAGCTTGCGGCAGGTTTGTATGCCGCCGCCCAGAAAGGTATCCGGCGCGCCGCCCAGCAGCAGGCCCTTTGCCTTTGCCAGCGCAACCTGCCTTTCGCCGTCCGCGCGGCATACGGCCAGCGGCTTTTCGCAGTAGGCGTGCTTTCCGGCGTGCAGCGCCATCAGGTTCACGGGGCAGTGCTGATCCGGCGTGGTGAGGTTCACGATCAGCTCGATCTCCTCATCCGCCATGATCTCCTCGTCCGTGAAATACGCCTTGGGCACGTTGTATTTTTTCTGCGCCTCCAGCGCGCGTTCGGGTATCAGGTCGCAAACCGCGGTCACGTTCACTTTATCGGCGAACGCGCCGGTAAGGTTCGTAAGGTAAATGCCGCTGATGCAGCCGCAGCCAACAACGCCAACGTTTACTTTTTTCATCTTCCGTTCGCCCCTCTCAATACATTTTCGCGGTGTTCGCATACTGCTCCGGGTCCGGCTGCGTTTCGCGGAAGATCCGCTTGCCCTCGGCGGCCCACAGCATGCCACGGCGCATCATCTCCGCCGCCTGGGGGATATCGAACACGTCGTTATGGTGCCCCAAAGAATTATAATATACCCTGCCGTGGCCCCAGCGCTTCGTCCACGCCACGGGCACGTCCACCTCGCCGTTGGCGGCGTGGTAGTAGTTCACCACGGGGCAGCGCGTGGTGGCAAGCACCTCGATGGCAGGGTCCACGTGCACGTAATACTGCTCCGAGCACACGCTGAAATCCGCAATGCCCTCCGTAAGCGGGGAAGAGCCTCTTTTCACGTTCACGCGGTAGCGCGTGCCGTCGCCGCCGGGGTGGGATACCCACTGCCCGCCCGTCATGAACTGCCATTCGGTATCGTTGCGGAAGGAATCGCACATGCCGCCGTGGCAGCCTGCCAGCCCCACGCCGTATTTGCCGACCGCCTCTGCTGCGGCCGCGGATTGCTCGCGCGTGATCTCGCCCATCGTCCACACCGGCACCAGCAGATCAAGGTCGTTGAGCTCCTCCTTCCGCTCGGTGAGCACCGAAAGCGTATCGAACACCGCCACGCTGAAGCCCTCGGCCTCCAGCATGCGCTTGAACCGCTGCGAAACCTGTACGGGCTCGTGGCCGTCCCAGCCGCCCTGTATGATCCATGCTTTTCTCATCTTGTTTTCTCCCTTAAATGCAGCACTTCTGCGCGCCGCCCTCGGCGTCCGCCTTGAACATCAGGTCCACCACGCGCATCACCCGCAGCGCCTGCTCGGGCGTTACCAGAAGCGTTTCCGTCCCTCTGATCGCGTTCACAACGTTTTTGTAGTATTCGGCCCAGTCCGGGCGCTCGTCCGGCAAAGGCAGCTCGTTCATGGTGTATTCGGGGCGCGGCGCCATGGTGCGCGTGGGGCCGGCCTCGGTGTAAACGATATCGTCGGTCCATTTCATTTCCGCGTTGGGCTTCAGCTTCATCAGCCTTCCGCCGCAGCCCCAGTCGTTGATCTGCAGTGTGCCCTCGGTGCCCTGTACGTGCCAGCGCGGCAGGTTGATGAGGCAGTTGGTGCTCATCTCCATCATATAAGAGCAGCCGCCCTCAAACCGCAGGAACAGGTGGATGTTGTCGTCCACGCCGGGGGTGTACATGCTCTGCAGGTGCGCGTCAACGCTCACTACCTTTTCATCGAACATCTGCATCGCCTGATCCAGCAGGTGGATGCCCCAGTCCAGCAGCATGCCGCCGCCGTTCTCCTTATGCCCGCGCCAGCCGTACATGGCCCCGCGCGAGCCCTGAACAATGCTTTTCACCATATAAACCTGCCCCAGAAGGCCCCGGTCCTTCGCCGCCTTCACAATGCGGTAATCGCGGTCCCACCGGCGGTTCTGGTGAACGGTAAACAGCCTGCCCGTTTCGTTCCGCACGGCAATGATCTGCTCCAGCTCGGCGGCGTTCAGCGTAACGGGCTTTTCGCAGATCACGTTCTTGCCCGCGCGCAGGGCGCGTATGGCAATGTCTTTGTGAAAATTGTTGGGCACGGCGATCGTGATCAGGTCCACGCTTTCATCGGCAAGCACCGCCTCAAGCGAGAGGTATGCGTACAGCCCCTTGCTTTTTGCGTCCTCTGCGGCCTCGGGGCGCACGTCGTACACGCCGTACACCTCAATTTCGGGGATCTTCTCCCTTACGTTGGCGGCGTGCCAGTTGCCCATGCCGCCGAAGCCCACGATCACCAAACGGATCTTATCCATATTTATCTCCCTCCGGATCATTATTTTGTTCGTTTTTCTGTTCGCGCAGCAGCTTTCTTGCCGCGCTTCCCACACCGGCGCACACGTGCGCGGCGCATTTCAGCACCTCCGGGCGGGCGTTGAACACTGCCCAGCCGCCGTGCGCCCGTATCATTTCCATATCGTTGTAATCGTCGCCGAACACGGCGGCGGCGTCCGCCGGCAGGCCGAAGTGCTCCAGCGCGTCGAACACGCCCTGCGCCTTTGAGCTGCCCTTTTTGCCGATGTTCACGTGCGGGCCGTTCACAAAGGCCGTAACCCGGTCGCCGAAGGAAGCGTTGAGCGCATCGGCCGCCGCAAGGGCGAGCTGCGGGGTTTCAAACCGCGCGTAAAACTGGCGGTAAAACGGGCGTTCATCCGCCTTGTCGAACGAAAGGGCGTTCGTAAGGTATTTGCGGAAGTACTCCGAAATCGCGGCGAACGTATCGCGCGGGATCAGATATTCCTTCCATACCTCACCCGTTGGGGAGGCCAGCAGCGCGCCGTTGTACAGCAGAAAGTAATCCGCCTCCAGCCCCTGCTCCGCGGCCGTTTGAATAAAATCCGTGCCCCTGCCGGTTACGAAGCCGAAATAACGGCCCGCCGCCCGCCATTCGCGCACGGCGGCCTTATCCCGCGCGGAGATCTTCCCGCGGTTGAACGTCCCGTCGTAATCCGTAGCGATCAGCAGCTTCATTTTCATCCTCCCCGTGTGCCGCGCGCGGCTGCTTTCGGTTTTATTTTATCAGCCGCGCCGGGTTTTCGCAAGGGGGTGTTTCGCTTTTTTATCGGCGCGGCGCATATAGCGGATTATAAAAACGCAAAGGTTGCGTATTGCTTTCCCGCCCGTTTTCCTATATACTGTAAGAAATGAACAAGGAACGTTGGTGATACTGTTGGATACGGAAACCAGAAGGCTGCTGGAGGGCGTGCGCAGGGGCGAAGTAAGCGTGGAGGATGCGCTTTCGCACCTCAAGGGCGCGCCGTTTGAAGATATCGGCTACGCAAAGGTGGATCTGCATCGAAACGTGCGGCAGGGCGCCGCGGAGGTGATCTACGGCGCGGGCAAAACGCCCGCGCAGATTGCGGGCATTCTTGAAACCATGCGCATTAACGGGCGGGACCGCGTTCTGATCACGCGGCTTTCCCCCGAAGCGGCAGCCGAGCTGAAAAAAGCCTGCGCCGTAACCTACCGCGAAAGCGCACGGCTCGCTTACACGGGGGAATTCCCCGCGCCGGGCGGGCTGGGCAGCATCGTGGTGGCGGCGGGCGGCACAAGCGACCTGCCCGTGGCGGAGGAGGCCGCGCTTACCGCGGAGTTCTACGGCAACCGCGTAACCCGCCTTTACGACGTCGGCGTGGCGGGGCTGCACCGCCTGCTCTCTTATAAAAACGACGTTATGAACGCCTCGGTGATCATAGCCGTGGCGGGCATGGAGGGCGCTTTGCCCAGCGTTGTGGGCGGCCTTGCGGATTGCCCCGTGATCGCCGTGCCCACCTCGGTAGGCTACGGCGCTTCGTTCGGCGGTATCGCCGCGCTGCTGGCCATGCTGAATTCCTGCGCCTCGGGCGTTTCGGTGGTGAACATCGATAACGGCTTCGGCGCGGGCTACCTTGCGAGTATGATCAACCACATGGAGGCGAAAACATGAAAACGCTGTATCTCGATCTCGGTATGGGCGCGGCGGGCGATATGCTCACCGCAGCATTGCTGGAACTGCTGGATCGCCCGGCCGATTTTATTGAAACGCTGAACGCCGCCGGCATCCCGGGCGTGCGTTATGAAGCGGCGCCCGGCGAAAAATGCGGCATCACCGGCACACACGTTACGGTAACGGTGCACGGGGAGGAAGAAGGGGAGCCCCACGCCCATTCGCACGCGCACGAATCGCACACGCACGGGGCGCACGCGCACGGCGGGCCGGAAGAGATCGCGCACCTCGTGCGGCATCACCTGAACGTTTCCGAAAAGGTAAAAGAAGATATCCTCGCCGTTTACGCCCTGCTGGCGGCGGCGGAAAGCAGCGTGCACGGCGTGCCGGTAACCGAGATCCACTTCCACGAGCTCGGCACCATGGATGCGCTTGCCGATATCACCGCCGTTTGCCTGCTGATGGAAGCGCTGCGGCCCGATGAGGTTGTTGCATCCCCGGTGCACGTGGGCGCGGGGCAGGTGAAATGCGCGCACGGCGTGCTGCCCGTGCCCGCCCCGGCAACGGCGCTTCTGCTGCAGGGCGTGCCGGTTTACGGCGGCAAGGTGCAGGGCGAGCTCTGTACGCCCACGGGCGCGGCGCTGCTGAAGCACTTCGTTTCGCGCTTCGACGAAATGCCCGTGCTGCGCATTGAAAGGCTGGGCTACGGCATGGGCAAAAGGGATTTTGCCGCCGCCAACTGCGTGCGCGCCGTGCTCGGCGAAACCGAAGACGCGGCCGATCGCGTTTACGAGCTTGCCTGCAACGTGGACGATATGACGGCCGAGGAGCTCGGCTTCGCGCTGGAGGCGATCTTCGCCGCCGGCGCGCGAGAGGCGTTCACGCTGCCCGCGGGCATGAAAAAGAACCGCCCCGGCACGCTGCTCACCGTGATCTGCGATGCTTCGCGGCGCGAGGCGGTGATCAAGGCCGTGTTCCGGCCTACCTCCACGCTCGGCGTGCGCGAAAAGGCGCTGGAGCGGTATATTCTTGAACGGGAAACCGAAACGCTGGGAACCGCCCTCGGCCCCGTGCGCGTAAAGCGCGCGCACGGCTACGGCGTAGCCCGCGCCAAATACGAATACGAAGATATCGCCCGCATCGCGCGGGAAAAGAACATCGGGTTCAGAGAGGCGAAGGCCCTTGTTGAAAAAGAGCTCGGCTGAATAACGGAGAGTGGTATGGAAGCGGCGAAGCAAAAATACGAAAAGCTGAAAAAAGCGCTTGCCGGAACCGGCAGGCTTGCCGTGGCGTTTTCCGGCGGCGTGGATTCCGCCTTCCTGCTGCAAACGGCCTTCGGCGTGCTGGGTGGAAACGCCGCCGCCGTTACCGTTCGCCACGCGGCGTTCCCGCAGCGGGAGCTTGCAGAGGCCCGCGCCTTCTGTAAGGCCTTGGGCGTAAGGCTGATCGAGGCCGAAGCGGACGTTCTGGCCGTGCCCGGCTTTGCCGAAAACCCGCCGGAGCGCTGCTATCTTTGTAAAAAAGCGCTGTTCGGGCGCATTCTTTCCGCCGCGGCGGGGCAGGGCTTTCCCGCGGTGGCAGAGGGCTCGAATAAAGACGACGAGGGCGATTACCGCCCCGGCATGCGCGCGCTTGCCGAGCTGGGCGTACTGAGCCCGCTCAGAGCCGCGGGGCTCACAAAGGCGGAGATCCGCGCGCTTTCAAAGGCGCAGGGGCTGCCCACGTGGAGCAAGCCCTCTTACGCCTGCCTTGCAACGCGCGTGCCTTACGGTGAAAGCATCACGCCCGAAAAGCTGCGCATGATCGAACGCGCGGAGCAAACGCTGTTTTCGCTCGGCTTTCTTCAGTGCCGCGTGCGGCACCACGGCGATACGGCGCGCATCGAAATCGAAGAACCGGATTTCGCGCGCTTCCTTTTGCCGGAAGTGCGCGCGCTTGTAAACGAACGCCTGCGCGCGCTCGGGTTCCGGTACGTAAGCCTGGAGCTTATGCCGTTTCGCAGCGGCAGCATGAACGCGGCGCTTTCGGTGAAAAACGCTGCGGGCGTTGACAAAATACAATAAAAATGCTAATATAGTAAACAAATATTTACCTGAATAAAGGGGAAGAGCAAAAAAATGTCAACGCCGGATACCAACGCGCAGGGGCGCGGCGTGCTTTTGTTTTACGAACGCTTCGCAAAAGAGCATGGGCTCACCGTTTCGCTTCTGCACGTGCTTGAGGCCGTTCATGCCGCCCCCGGCTGCACGCAGTCCGCGCTTGGCGCGCTTCTGCGGCTCTCAAAGCAGCGCACGCACGTGCTTGTAAATAAGGCGCAGGAGCAGGGGCTGCTCACGA
>JAEEGL017083394.1_pt1 | contig 10321 bp, 11 predicted proteins | sample 9134231 | NCBI WGS metagenome assembly JAEEGL01 (sample SAMN16246548, study PRJNA631951) | gut metagenome | biome: gut microbiome; feature: rumen; material: fiber-attached | host: Bos | place: Iran: Karaj | collected 2018-10
ACGCGCAGCTTGGCGTCCAGGTTGGACAGAGGCTCGTCGAAGAGGAAGACCTTGGGCTCACGGACGATGGCGCGTCCCAGGGCAACACGCTGACGCTGGCCGCCGGACAGGGCCTTGGGCTTACGGGTAAGCAGGTGGGCAATGTCCAGGATCTTGGCGGCTTCTTCAACGCGGCGCTTGATCTCATCCTTGGGGGTCTTGCGCAGCTTCAGGCCGAAAGCCATGTTGTCGAACACGGTCATATGGGGATACAGGGCGTAGTTCTGGAACACCATTGCTATGTCGCGGTCCTTGGGAGCGACGTCGTTCACCAGCTTGTCGCCGATGTAAAGTTCGCCGTCGGAAATTTCTTCCAGGCCGGCCACCATACGGAGCGTGGTGGATTTGCCGCAGCCGGAAGGTCCGACCAGAACGATGAATTCCTTGTCTTCGATATCAAGGCAGAAGTCGCTGACAGCCGTCACATTGCCGGTGTACACCTTGTAGATGTGCTGAAGGGATACGCTTGCCATTTTCAGTTTCCTCCTTAAATTTCAGGGAAAAACCCTTGTTGAGGATATTATAGGATGAACGCAACAAAAAAGGAATTGCCTGTTTGAACAAGAATTCCTTTTTGTTTTGTGCAATTTGACATAAAGGGTCCGCTGTCAGCGGTGATTCCTGATTTCATTGCGTTCCAGGCGGATGTTGTTGATCAGCTCGCTCAGTTTCCTGTCGGTATCGGCCAGGAGGGAATCCATATAATCCAGTGTGTTCTTGTGCAGTTCCGCCGCCTCCTGCCTGGCGCTCTCCCTGAGTTCGTCGCATTCCACCCTGGCCCGGCGGACGATGCTCTCCTCTTCCACCAGCTGCCGGGCCCTCTTTTCCGCGTCCTCGAGCATCCGGGCCGCTTCCGCGGATGCGGCTTCAACACGGGCGGACGCTTCCTGGGAGGCGCGTTCCATCAGGGAACTAGCCTCTGTGCTGGCCTGGTCCATCATCTGCTGCGCATTCTTTGACGCTTCATTGACCATATTCTGCGCCTGGACGGAGGCGTTCTCCAGAATCTCGTTCTTTTTCTGCTCCGTTTCGGTCCGGATGGTTTCCTCCTCCTCGACAATCTTTGCCGCCTTCTTTACTGTATCCGGCAGATTGTCGCGCAGATAGAACAGATTCGACTGCATCATCGACCTGTTGACGATGCAGCTCTCACTGCTGATCAGGCTTCGTTTGGCGTTCTGCAGTTCATCCAGCAGGATCTGAATGGCTTTCAGGCATTCTTCCGAACTCTTGATATCGTTCGCCATGTCGGGATTCTCCTTTTCGCGGTGTTGGGTTCTGTATGACATTATTTTTTCTTGTTCGACAGCAGGCTGCTTATTTCCTCCGTGATTTCTTCCGGTACAAAGGTCTCAATACTGCCTCCGAAGGCCGCGATCTCCCTGACAGCGGAGGAGGAAACTCCGCTGAGGGACGGATCGGAGGCAAGGAATACCGTTTCGATATCCCCGTTGAGCATCCGGTTCGCATGCAGGGAGCAGAGCTCCTGGTCAAGTTCGTTTCCGCTCCGCAGGCCGCGGATCACGATCTTTTCGCCTTTTTCTTTCATGTATTCCGCCAGCAGTCCGTCCCACCGGTCCACGGTAATGTTCGGAATACCGGAGCATGCTTTTTTAATGAGTTCCACCCTTTTTCCGGCGGGTATCGCACCCTTTTTCCGGATATTGACCATGACCGTGACCGTCACATGGTCAAAGAGCGAGGCCGCCCTGAGGATCAGGTCCAGATGGCCTTTCGTCACAGGATCAAACGAACCGGGAAATACACAGGATACCATTGTATCTCCTCCTTTTACGACAGTCTGTAGATCGACAGCGCGCAGAAACCCCAGGACCTCTGCCTCTCCTGAACAAATGTTTCGGGAACTGTTATGTCTTTCCCGGCTTCATGTTCCAGTACAATCAGCGAGTCCTCATGGATCAGGGGCCTGATCATGCTGAACACGTCCCGGAGGTCCGTCATCGCGTAGGGGGGATCCAGGATTACCAGATCAAATTTTTCCCCGTCCTTCTGCAGCCTTTCCGCCGCCTGCCTCCAGTCGCACAGCATGGTCTTCGCCCGCGTCCCGTACCGGAGGGTTTCAATATTTTTCTTCTGAACAGTATTCGCGTTCCTGTCCGAATCGACAAGCACCGCGCGGGAGGCTCCCCTGCTCAGTGCCTCCAGGCTCATGGCCCCGCTTCCCGCGAACAGGTCAAGCACGGCGCTGTCCGGCACGTCCTGCTGGATCATGTTGAATATGTTTTCCCTGACCCGGTCCAGCGTAGGCCTTGTGTTCATCCCTTTCGGGGCTTCGATGATCCTTCCCCCTGCTTCTCCGGCAATGATTCGCATCGGCCTGTCTCCTGTCCGTCAGTTCAGCTGTTCCGGTCCTTTTATCCGGGGACTGTTCCGTTCCCGGATCCTTTTTTTCTCTTTCCGGACCCGTTTGCGGTCGTTTTCGGAAATGACCGTATGGATACGCGTCCTGATTTTTTTGCCCGTCCTGTATCCGGTTCCGTATACAGCCGCAGGCAGCAGCAGGATCAGGGGGCTGAGTCTTTCGAGCAGCAGTACGCCCGCCTTGTCAGCGCTGCCGATGATGTTGATATACGGGAGGATGCAGATCCGGATAAACGTGCGGATATAATCCACTGCGCCCATGCCCTCCGGCTGGGTGTAATTGACCAGAGCGCTGCCGATGTCGCTCCGCGCGGTATATGCCTGCATCCAGGAAGGAAGGACGCCTGCTCCGGTCATCTGTACGGACGTCGTTGCGGCGAGGATCAGCGCAGGAATCAGAACAGGAAGGCTGCCGATGATCCCTGTGACGTAACCTTTTGCGGGGTGATAGCAGAGTTTCCTTTCAGACTCCGCGACTTCCATTCCCTTTTCCTTCTTCTGCCAGAGGATTTCACCGTGAGATACGGCGTCTGAACCGTTTCCCGCGCCTTTGTTGTAAAAAATCATCAGGCATACCGCGATCACTGCGGTGTTCAGGAGTACCCTCAGTATCACAATGTCGAAGGTCGCTGTCGCGCAGGCGATCAGCGTGATGAATATGACGACGACCATGATCCCGAAAAACGCGAGGCTGCTTTTCAGGGTCCGTTCGTCCATAACGTTTCCGGTCAGGAATGGTTTCCGGACGACCTCAGTTTCACCGGACCTTCCGTTTTTGCCGTTCTTCATATCGTATCTCCTTCTGTAGATGATCGGAACACCCGTTCCACCCTGCTTCCGCAGCTGAGCAGGATCTCATAGCTGATCGTGCCCGCCCAGGATGCGATATCTTCCGCCGTGATCTTCTCCGGACCCTCTCCGCCGATCAGGACAGCCTCGTCTCCCGCCTGCACACCTTCTATATCGGTGACATCGGCCATCATCTGATCCATGCAGACCCTGCCGATGATCTTCGCTCTTTTTCCCCGGATCAGCACATAGCCGTCCTTTCCGGCGGTCCGGTGGTATCCGTCGCCGTATCCGCAGGTGACGGTCGCGGCCCGGACAGGTTTCCCGGCCCGGTACGTCCTGCCGTAACTGACAAAAGCACCTGCGGGCAGTTCCTTGAGATAGCTGATTTCCGCAGTCCATGTCATGCACGGGCGGAGCGGGAGGTCTGTGGGTACAGGGGGGTATCCGTAAAGGCTGATGCCGGCCCTTACCATGTCCAGAGCCATTTCCGGAAACCGGTGTATTGCCGCCGAATTGCAGCAGTGCCGGATGATACCTTCAGGAAGCGGTCTGATCAGCTCAGAGAACAGTTCATACTGCTCCCTGGTATAGCGGATTCCTTCCTCTCCGCCGTCGGCGTCGGAAAAATGGGTGAATACGCCTGTTATCCGGACATGGCAGCACGCTCTGACAGCGTCCGTCACAGCGTCCCGTTCCGCTCCGTTCCTGACACCGATCCTGCCCATACCCGTGTCGACCTTGAGATGCACTTCGGCCTGCTTCCCTGTCACAGCAGCCGCTTTCTCACAGGACAGGACCATTTCGGGGGTGCATACCGTCTGGATCAGTCTGTTTTCCACACCTTCCCGGACGTCGTTTTCCGTTACGGCCCCGAGGACAAGGATCGGAACCGTGATCCCGTTCTGTCTCAGCTGAATGCCTTCGCTGACACAGGCAACGGCCAGCATGTCCGCACCTCCGCGGATGGCTGCACGGGCCGTTTCTGCGGCTCCGTGACCGTATCCGTCCGCCTTTACAACTGCCATGACCCGGACTTGCGAAGGAACCGAGGAACGGATCAGCCTCATGTTTTCCTCGATTGCGGACAGATCCACCGTCCTTCTGTTTCTCGGCACCATCGTTCAACAGTCCTTTCCGCAGGAAGCAAGATAATGCCTGTGGATCTGGTCGTTCAGCAGGTTGATATCCCCGCATCCCATCGTGATGACGAGATCGCCGTCCTGCCAGTGCTCCTTCAGGTACTTCTCCGTATCGTCAAAGGAAGGCGTCCATACCGCCCTGATTCCGTTCTTCAGCATGCCGTCCACGAGCATCCCGCTGTTCAGGTCGCCCGGGTCTTTTTCCCGTGCTGCGCAGATATCCGTGACCAGCGTAAAATCAGCTTCCGAGGTGCAGGTCAGATACTGATCAAACAGCGTTCTTACACGGCTGAATGTATGGGGCTGCATCACAGCCCAGAGCCTTCCGCGGCATCTCTTCCTCGCAATGGAAATCGCGTTCCTCATTTCCGCCGGATTGTGCCCGTAATCGTGAAAGATCTCCACTCCGTCGATGGTATCCGTCAGTTCGAACCGCCTGTGCGCGCCGGTAAACCGTCCGAGGGATTCGCATGCTTTTTCAGGTTCAAGGCCGAGATGCACAGCGGCGGCAGCAGCAGCCATGGCGTTCATCACGTTGAACATGCCGGGGACGCCCATGCGGACCTGAGCCTCTTTCCTTCCGTTATGGACCAGGTCAAAGGAGGCGTATCCCCTGTCATCCTCCCGGAGGTTTTCCGGATGCCATTCAAGGCCGGGATCGGAACCGAATAGAACGGTTCTGCATTTCAGGCTGCTGAAAAGCCGGACGATTCTCGGATCGTCCCCGTTTCCGATCGCTGTGCCGTTTTCCGGAAGGAGCGCCAGGTATTTGCCGAAAGTTTCCTCAATCTCATCGATATCCCTGTAGCAGTCCAGATGGTCCGCGTCAATATTCAGCACAACTGCGACCGTCGGAGAAAGATGAAGGAAGCTCCGGTTGTATTCACAGGCTTCCGCCACGAAGATCCCGCTGTGCCCTACCCTCGTACTTCCGCCGACTGCGTCCAGCCTTCCGCCGATATGGATGCTGGGATCCATTCCGTTTTCCAGCAGCATCTGGCTGAGCATGGAAGTGACGGTGGTCTTTCCGTGGGCTCCGCAGATACCGACCGCCTGCGGGTATCCTTCCATCAGCTGCCCGAGAAGCACAGCTCTTTCAATGGAAGGAATGCCGAGCCTTTCGGCTTCCTGCCTCTCCGGATTATCGGGTGAGATCGCGGCGGAATAGACGACAAGGTCTGCGCCGCGGACATTTTCAGCCCTGTGTCCGATAAAGACCTCGGCATTCTTCTCCCGGACAAAATGTACCAGGTAGGTTTCGTCCCTGTCGCTTCCCGATACGATGTATCCCTGGTCGATCAGCATTTCTGCCAGTCCGCTCATGCTGCTCCCGCCGATGCCGATCATATGGATCCTGCCGCCGGGAATATCCCGGATATGGGCTGTTTTCATGCTCGTCACCCCTGTTTATCCTTCAATGGTGATCTTCGGGTTCTCCCGGCTGGGACGGTACAGGACAAAACGGCGTCCGATAAACTGGATCGGTTCCGCTCCCGTCCTTTCGCACAGGATCGTCAGCGCGGTTTTCGCGTCCACGGGGGCACCCTGCTGAACGCAGCCCTTGATCAGTTCCCTGGCTTCCAGGGCGTCGTAGACTTCGCTGACGACGCGGTCCGTCACGCCTTCTTTTCCGATATAAATGATGGTATCCAGCGGATTGGCCAGTTTCCGCAGATAAGCCCTCTGTTTTCCGGTCATGTTTTCTCCTCCGTTCCGGATCAGTGTCAGTCGATAAAGTCAAATTCCATGTCGCAGATTCTGACAGTGGAGCCTTCGGAAGCCCCTGCATCCCGCAGCGCGTCGATCACTCCGGTTCTGCGCAGTGTTTTGTGGAACCAGTTCAGGCTCTCCTGGTCTTCAAAATTGACGCTTTCTATCAGCCTTTCCATGCCGGGTCCGTTAACCACATAGACGCCGTGATCCTCTGTCACTTCAAAGGAGTCGTTATCGACAGGCTCCTCGGGGATCTCCTCTTCGTGGTAATGAAGCACCGGCGGCAGGGTTTCAAGCTGCCGGGCGGTTTCGTCCAGCAGTTCGTCAAAACCCTGATGGGTCGCTGCGCTGACTGCGAATACCGGGCAGCCCATCCCCTCTGCAAGCGCGCGGATCCTGGGAAGGTTTTCTTCCGCACCGGGAAGGTCTGTCTTGTTGCAGACGATAATCTGCGGTTTTTCTCCCAGATCGCCGTATCTGTCCAGCTCTGAATTGATCCGGTCCAGGTCGTCGACGGGATCCCTTCCTTCGCTGCCGGAAACGTCCACGACGTGCAGCAGCAGCCGTGTGCGCTCGATATGTCTCAGAAAATCGTGTCCGAGTCCGGCTCCGTCGGCTGCGCCTTCAATCAGACCGGGAATGTCCGCCAGGACGATATCCTTTCCGAACCGGCGTACGATTCCGAGATTCGGCGTCAGCGTCGTGAAATGATAGTTCCCCACTTTCGGCCGGGCGCTGGTGACAACACTGAGGATTGAGCTCTTTCCGACGTTGGGGTATCCGATGAGCCCCACGTCGGCGATCGTCTTCAGTTCCAGCCGCAGCGTCCTGATTTCCGTCCTGACTCCGGGTTTTGCAAAATTGGGCGCCTGCCTCGTGGGCGTGGCGAAATGCTGGTTGCCCCAGCCGCCCCTGCCGCCTTTCAGCAGAAGCCTTGTTTCCCCGGCCTGGTCCATATCGGCCATTACACGGTCTGTGGCGTCGTCCATAATAACGGTGCCGACAGGGACCTTGATCAGCAGGTCGTTACCCTTTCGCCCTGTGCAGCGGTTGGCCTTTCCGTCCTCCCCGTTCTCGGCCGTGTATTTGCTTTTGAACCTGAAGTCCAGAAGGGTATGCATATTCGGATCGGCGAAGATCAGGATATCTCCTCCGCTGCCGCCGTCTCCTCCGTCAGGTCCGCCGTTGATCACGAACTTTTCACGGTGGAAGGACGCGGATCCGTTTCCGCCGTTGCCGGCTTTGGCCGTAATCCTGACTCTGTCAACAAAATTGCCCATGTTTCACCTCGCTGATTCTCAGTTCCTCATCGAATGAACGGGAGCGGGAATTCTGCCTCCTCTTTCGATAAAGGCTACGTTGCCGAAACGGTTGACGGGAATCACGGGGGCATGGCCCAGCAGGCCGCCGAATTCGACCGTATCCCCTGCTTTCTTTCCGACGGCGGGAATGACCCTGACCGCGGTGGTCTTGTTGTTGATCATACCGATCGCCGCTTCGTCCGCGATGATGCCGCTGATGGTTTCGGCCGATGTGTCCCCCGGTACCGCGATCATGTCGAGCCCGACGGAGCATACGCACGTCATCGCTTCCAGTTTTTCAAGGGACAGCGCCCCGGCGGACACGGCTTCAATCATGCCGATATCCTCGCTGACCGGGATAAAGGCACCGCTCAGTCCGCCCACATGGTTGCTGGCCATGATTCCGCCCTTCTTCACGGCGTCGTTGAGCAGCGCGAGCGCTGCTGTAGTACCTGGCGCGCCCGCGTATTCCAGTCCCATTTCCGTCAGGATATGGGCAACGGAGTCCCCTCTTGCCGGTGTCGGCGCAAGGCTGAGGTCGACAATTCCGAACGGAATGCTGAGTCTGCGGCTGGCTTCCTTTGCCACCAGCTGTCCTACCCTCGTAATCTTGAACGCAGTGCGCTTGATCGTTTCCGCGACGATGTCAAACGGTTCTCCCCGGACGCTTTCCAGGGCAACTTTCACGACGCCGGGACCGGAAACTCCCACGTTGATCGCGCATTCCGGCTCTCCCGTGCCGCAGAAGGCGCCTGCCATGAAGGGATTGTCTTCGACCGCGTTCGCGAAAACAACCAGTTTCGCGCAGCCGAGGCCGTCCGAGGAGGAAGTCAGCTCAGCGGTCTTTTTGATAATCTGCCCCATTTCCCGTACGGCGTTCATGTTAATCCCGGCCCGCGTGGACGCGACGTTTACACTGGAGCAGAGCAGGTTTGTCTCGCTCAGCACTTCGGGAATGGAAGCCAGAAGCCTTTCGTCCGCTCTGGTGGCTCCCTTGTGCATCAGGGCGGAATATCCGCCCAGGAAATTCACTCCGACCTCTGCAGCAGCCCGGTCAAGCGCTTTTGCGATCGGAACCGGATCGGCCTGGGCGATCATGCTGACCGGCGTTACGCTGATGCGCTTGTTTACGATGGGAATCCCGAATTCCTTTTCGATCGTTTCACCGGTATGCACCAGATCCCTGGCGGTGACGCAGATCTTGTCATATACGCGCTGCGCGCACCGGTCCGCGTCCGGGTCGGAACAGTCCAGGAGATTGATTCCGAGGGTAATGGTACGGATATCAAAATTTTCTTCCTGGATCATCCGCATGGTCTGGAGGATCTCACCTGTTTCAATCATGATCGGCCCCTCCTCAGATGCGGTGCATCGCGTCAAAAATATCCATGCGCTGCATGTGAATGGTCATTCCGAGCTTTTCCCTGACAGGCTGGAGTTCCCTGTCGATCTCCTCAAAACGCAGGTGTGCGCCGTCAAGATCAACGACCATCAGCATGGTAAAATATCCGCCGAGGATGGTCTGGGTGATGTCCAGGATATTGATGTTCATTTCGCTCAGTTTCGTGGCAACGGAGGCAATAATGCCCGTGGAATCAAGGCCGGTAACGGAAATCAGTGCTTTTGTCATAAAGACTTACTCCTCCGCAGGTTTAATCATATCATTATATAGACGGCTCAGCTTGTTTGTCAATTTTACTTTTTTTTCATCTGTTCTTATGATATAATTGTGTGGTTAAAGATCAGCGGAAAGGAGGCTTCCGGGTGGAACCACTGATCCTCGCTTCACGGTCTCCGCGGCGCTGCGAACTGCTTCAGCGGCTCGGACTTCCCTTCGAAACTGACCATCCCGACGTCGATGAGCGATGCGATCTCCCGGCCGGGGATGCCGTCCGCTTTCTTTCCTCCCGCAAAGCCGCGGCCTCCGCTGCCAGCCATCCCGGAAGGTTTGTTCTTGCGGCGGATACGCTCGTATCCCTGGACGGACTGTCCCTGGGCAAACCGCGTAACGAGGCGGATGCCGTTCTTATGCTCCAGGCGCTATCGGGAAAAACGCACCAGGTTTACACCGGCGTGACGGTCATCTCTCCCGCCGGGAAATCCTTCACGGCCGTGGACCGTACGGATGTGACCTTCGCGGTGCTGACGGAAGAGGAAATCCTCTCCTATGTCCGTTCCGGCGAGCCCATGGACAAGGCAGGCGCCTATGCCCTGCAGGGACGGGCCGGCCTCTGGGCGGAACACCTGAGCGGCTGCGACACTTCCGTGATCGGCCTTCCGCTTTATCTTGTACGCCGCCTTCTGATTGAAGCAGGCTACCCGCTTCTTTCTGAAATCGGCAGGAATACTATGTCAAAGGATGATTGATTTATGCCTTTTCTGGCACCCGATATCGGTATTGACCTGGGCACGGAGAACATCAACGTTTACGTCCGCGGGCGCGGTATCGTCATTTCCGAGCCTTCCCTTGTGGTACTCGACAGGGAAAACAGGCACACGGTCCGCGCGGTCGGCGACGAAGCGAAATTCCTGTTCGGCCGTTCCCCCGATCAGCTGATTGCCGTCTATCCAATCCGGAACGGCCAGGTTGCTGATTTTGACATTGCCGAGCTGATGTTCAAGTACTTTATCAGGAAAGCCGTCGGCGTCTCCTATCTGGGAAAACCCAGGATCATCGTTTCCGTTCCCTGCGGGCTGGATGACGTGAACCGCAAGGCCCTTTCCGAAGCCATCCGCATGGCCGGTTCCAAGCATGTGTTCCTGATTGAGAAGCCGTTCGCATCCGCCATCGGCACGGGACTTCCCGTCTATGATCCCGTGGGAAGCCTTGTGGTGGATATCGGTGCCGGAACGACGGACGTTGCCGTCATTTCACTGGGCGGCCTCGTCGTATCCCAGAGTGTGCAGGTCGGCGGCAATAAATTTAATGAAGCCATTGCCGATTATCTTCGCCGT
>JAEEGL017341718.1_pt1 | contig 10321 bp, 12 predicted proteins | sample 9134231 | NCBI WGS metagenome assembly JAEEGL01 (sample SAMN16246548, study PRJNA631951) | gut metagenome | biome: gut microbiome; feature: rumen; material: fiber-attached | host: Bos | place: Iran: Karaj | collected 2018-10
AAATCCACCTATATCAGATATAACCTCATTTGTATATGTTGATTGAACTGCTTTTTTCATAAGCTCAACACCTCTGTAACCTGCTGTTACATCAACACCTGCTTGTTTATAACTTTCGCTAAAACTTTTTTCCATTGCATTTCTCTCCTTTAAAACTATTCTTAAAATATCTAAAATGCTTATTTCCCTAAATCAAATTTATTATATATGATAACCTATTTTTTTGCAATGGATTTTTATTATATTTTTGTTGTTTTTTAGGCAATATTATATTGACAAATATTTCCAGTTGATATATAATCTTTTTGAAATGAGAATAAGCGGAGTAGTGGTTGTCATCTCTTATTGTACAAAAGAATAGGAGGTGATTAGTATGATACATAATGAATTATTTGTTAGTTTGTTTGTTTTATCTTTATTTTCTAATTTTATACTACTAATTACCAATATAATATTTATTGTTGTTATAGTATTAAATATAAAATAAAACCACTCTCTGATATGCGGTTAGAGAGTGATTTTTTACCCTTTAATGGCAACCACTATTTTGTGGTTTCTCATTTCTTTATTTAATTATATCATATTTTCTAAATTTGTAAACACTTATTGGCAATATTTTGCAATTAATGCTTTTGTTGGTATTCCTTGTTCTTGGAACATTTTTTCATGTTCTGTTTCTATGTTGTTATCCCATATTGGTTCATTTTTTAAGTCATATGTTTTTTTAATAATTTCAAAACCAGATTCTTCAAAATATCTAGTACTTGCTAAGAACAAATTGTCATCATCTGTTTTAAAATATATTTCTCCACCTGGTTTTAAAAATATTTTATATTTTTCAAGTTGTCTTGGGTATGTTAATCTTTTTTTATTATGTCTTGCTTTTGGCCAAGGATTACAAAAATTAATATATATTCTATCTACTGTGTCTTTTTTGTTTAGTATATTTTGAATTATTTCTATTTCATATGCAGTAAGTAAAACATTATCAATTTCTCTATTTTTTTCACTATACTCTTTTTCAATATTTCTTTTTGCTAAGCCTAGTACATCACTTTTTATATCTATACCCAAGTAATTAATATCCGGATTTTGACATGCTAATTTTGCAATAAATGATCCTTTACCACATCCGAAGTTCCAAATGCATTGGATTTTTTTTATTTTTAAATGCCTTATGCCATTTGCCTAAATTAAGTAATGGATCATCTACAAAAAACTTAGCTTCTGCAAGCTCTTGCCTTGCCCATGGTCTTCTTCTTATTCTCATTCTTTAACTTCTTTCTTTTTGTTTTTGTTACTTGGTATTTTTTCTATATAGTATCTTCTTATTATTGCAAGATTTGTAAACATTCTTCCTACAAAAACTACAACTGCTGCTAAATAAATATCTACATTTAATCTTACTCCAAGCCATGTTAAAAGCATTGCAAGTATAGCATTTCCAAAAAATCCTGATATAAATACTTTAAAATCAAAATTCTTTTTAAGTACTGATGTTATTCCACCAAATACAGAATCTAGTGCTGCAATTATTGCAATTGCTAAATATCCTGAATATGTATATGAAATTGTTGGTGCATTTAAACCAATTAATGCTCCAATTAAGCATCCTATAACTATTGCTATTATAATCATTATTCTTTTACCTCCTTAACATATTCAAATTTTAAGCTACCTTTATATGCATTTATTACTATTCCATCTTGTCTCTCTAAAGTAATATTTTTACCCTCTGCAATTTTAGTATCAATGTATCCATATTGTTTTTTAGATAAACCTGATTCTAAGTATGTTGGATTTCCTATTGCCTTTACAACATATGGTGATACTTGTCTTTCTCCATTTACGCTTATAAATGTATCTGCTAAATCCACAATATATGAATTAAATACTATTCTTTGATTATTAATTGATATTGCTTCTGCACCTGCAGATTTTAGCTCATTTACTAAAAGCAATAAATCGTCAGGTGTAATTTTTTGTTCTGTTGTGTCTGTTAAAGTTACTACAACACCTGGTCCTGAAACTTGATTTTTACCAATTATATTATTTGATTCTTCTAATTCTTGGCTTACAAGTTCTGTTGCTTTTTGGTTGTTTGAAATTGCTTCTTCGTATTCTATTATGGTTTCTTTTGTCTCTGTTATTTTTTCTTGTATTTCTTCATTTCTTTGTTTATATGATGTGATTTCTGCTTTTAATTCATCTTCTCTCATATTTTCTAAAGATGTAATATCTGTTTGATTTATAGTTTTAAATTGAATAAATATTACTGCTGTAAATATCATACACACAAGACCAATTACTATTGTTATTGTTGGTTTTCCTTTTTTAAAATTTTTCAACTATACATCACTCCTTTCTATATAAGAAGAGCTGTATACTCCTTCAAATTTTGGTATTGTTATATCATCTGATTTTTGAACATCAACTTTAACTCCATCTCTTGCCATTAATTCTAAATATCCACCTGGTCTTATCATTGCATAATATAGTCTTTCTGGTGATCCTATTGCATTTATTGTAATAGGAACTCCTGTTTTTTCTCCATTTATTCTTATAATATTTCCATCACACAAAATAGATGTGTTGCTAGTAATTCTTTGTCCATTAATTGATACTGCATCTGCTCCAGCATTAAATAACTCTGTTACAATCTTTAATAAATCTCCTTCGTGCACTAAAAGATTGCTAACATTTAATACTTGGGAACTATCTATTTCCCTATTATCATCAAGTTTTACAACTATTCCGCTTCCTTTTACTTCAGTTTGTGCAAGAATATTCTTATTCTCATTTAATTCTGTTGCATTTTGCATATCAGTTCCATCATTTGCAACAGCTTTCTTTCTTGTTTCTTCAAGCTTTGCTTGTAGTATTTCTAGTTGCTTATATGATTCTTTATATTTTGATTGCCATGAAAATAGTTCATCTCTTAATGCACTATTATCTCTTACATTTGTACCAACTTTTTTTGTTGCTTCATCAATTGTTTTAGTTTGTACAAAAATTGCAAATGTCAATACTAAACACATTATTCCCAAAATTATAGCTATTTGGTATTTTTTCATTATTACATCTCCTATTTAAATTTTCTTTCTAAAATATACTCTCTTATTTAAATCTTTAACAAAGATTTCTCCTTCTTCACCTTTTTTTTGTTCAATTATTTCTGAAACCCATGCCATTTTATCATTACTGTTTTCTACATCACCAAAATATATTGTTTTAAACTCTGTTGCAGAATAAAGAACGAAATCGTTATCATTTGTAATATTTACACCTGTAATTAATTTATCAATTCCTAAACTTTTTGCACTAGATATAATCTTTATAACAGAATCTAATTTCTCAAGATCACTTACATCTAATCTATTTCCTGCTTGTATATTTTCTACCTGAGTAGACATTCCAATTAATTCAGGAACTGCTAAAGGTTCACTTGATATTTCTAATATATATCCTTGATTATTAACATACGCATACTGTTCTGCTAGTTTAATTATAAATGTTGGAACTCTTTCTATAACATTTAGTTCTACTACACCATTTATTTTTTTCTTAATTTTTACATCATCTATATATGGATTAGTCTTTATCTTGTTTTTTATTGTACCATTGGATGTTTTAAACATGTTCTCATTTGTTTTAAGTTCTGATAAAGAAATTATTTCTTCTGTTGTAATTTTACTGTTTCCATTTACAACTATTTCTTTAATATTAAACACACTAGAAAGCATAAATAATACTATGCATAAAACAATTAGTAAAATCAATATAACAATTTTTACTATCATGTTCTTTTTTGTTTTTTCCTTTTTTACCTTTGGCTTTCTACTTTTTGAACTTTTTTTAATACCTTGTTTTGTACTTGTTTTTTTTGATTTGTTACTTTTTGATTTTGTATTTTTCTTGTCTTTTGTTTTAGCACTTTTATTTTTTGATTTCTTTTTTTCTTGTTCTGATTTCTTTTTTGGAGTTAAACCTATTATTATTTCATTATCTAAATCAATTATGTCTTTTTTAGAATTACTACTTGCTTTTCCTTTAGTCTTTTTTGCTTTGCTTGATTTTGCATCTTTTTTTGCATTCTTTTTTGTAGTATTTTTTTCTTTTTTCATAGGTTCACCTCCCAAATACTTATTTTTCGTATTTTATATTTGCTCCAATTTTATTAAGTTTTTTATCTAAATTCTCATATCCTCTTAAGATGTGTTCAATGTTTTCTATTTTTGTTTTTCCTTTTGCTGAAAGTGCAGAAATTACAAGTGCTGCTCCTCCTCTTAAATCTGGTGAATAAACATTTGCTTTGTTTAGTTTTTTAACTCCTTTAATTATTGCAGTTTTACCTTCAATTTTTATATTTGCTCCCATTTTCTTAAGTTCGTTTAAACATTTGTATCTATTTTCAAATATATTTTCCGTGATTATTGAAGTACCTCTGGCCCTGCATAAAACAGCACTGAAAACAGATTGCATATCTGTTGGAAATCCCGGATATGGCATTGTTTTAATATCTACTGCTTTTAATCTTTTAGGTGCTTCTAAAATAACACTTGTTTTTTCTTTTTCTATTTTACATCCACATTCTTCTAATTTATTTAAAACTGGATTAATGTGTTCTATTTCTAATTTATTTAATTTTATTTTTCCACCTGTTATAGCTGCTGCACACAATAGCGTACCTGCTTCTATTCTGTCTGGCATTATATTATAGCTTACGTCTTTTAAGTTTTTTACACCTTTTATTTTGATCTCATTTGTACCTGCACCAGATACTTTTGCTCCCATTCTATTTAGAAAATTTTGAAGATCAACTATTTCTGGTTCCATTGAAGCATTTGTAATTACAGTTTTTCCTTCTGCAAAAACTGATGCTAGTATAATATTTTCTGTTGCTCCTACTGATGGAAAATCTAAATGAATTTCAGATCCAATAATTTTATCTGTGCTACAAATTATTAATCCTGATTCTTCAGTTACATTTATACCTAATTTTCTAAATCCTTTTAAATGTAAATCTATTGGTCTTACACCAATATCGCATCCTCCAGGATATGTAAAAATTGCTTTTTTAAATCTTCCAATTAATGCTCCTGCAAGCACTACAGAAGACCTCATTTTACTCATTAAATTTTCTGGGATTTCATATTTTCTAATTCCCATAGAATCCACAACTATTTTACCATTTTTCCTATGTATTTTGCAACCCAAAATTTCTAATATTTGTAATGTTATTTTTGTGTCATGAATATTAGGCACATTATATAATTTAGATTCTTTTCCACTTAAAATTGTTCCAGCAATTATTGGAAGTGATGCATTCTTAGAACCAGAAACATCCAAAGTTCCTTCTAATTTCTTTCCACCTTCTATTATATAGCTTGACATTAAAATTCATCCTCTCCAAATATATTTTGCTATATTTTATGTAAGGCATATAAAAAAGGTTAAAAAAAAGAAGCCCTGTCTTAGGACCTCTTTTTTTACTATATAATACTATGCTTCCTTTATTGGATCATCTGATTTTTCTGTTTCTTTTTTCTTGTATATAAATGTTGAATAATAATTTGCAAGTCTAAATATACCAACTAAAACTACACATACATTTGCACCTACTAATGACTCACTTAAAGACCATCTTGTTATTTTTGGGTTGTCATTTCTATAATAAATTGTTTCTGTATCACCTATATCTCTTTCAGATCCTTTTTCTGTTTTAAAATATCCATCATAGCTCCAAGTTACGTAATACACAGTTTTATGACGCCTATCTCCATCTGAATCATAACTGGTTTCTGTTCTTCTTTCAACATGTGTTACTTTTGCTGTAGCTTTTTTGTATCCAATTTCTTTAAATTCTCTTAATTTTATTTTATCTTCTACTACTAAACAAACTACTAATAATATGAATATTTCTAGTATGGCTCCAATTACCAGTATAATTGTTTGATGTCTTCTCTTAAACTCAAATTTTCCCTTATTTGCACAAATGCCTACTACGAATAATAAAACAATCATAAAAAGCATAAGTCCACATGTTAGGTATCCTTCAATTGTTTTTTTAATATCTACATTATTGTATCTTACAAATTCTAATATTAGCGTTGCAACTACAACTATTGTAAGAATGATTTGATATTTCTTAAAAAACTTCATTTTTATCCTCCGCACTAAAAAATATTCTACTACAATTATATCATTTAACTTTTTGTTTTCAATAAAATGAAATAAAAAAACCAGATATTTCTATCTGGTTTTTATTTATTTAATTATTTATATTTTTTTAAACTTGAATTATATCTATGCTTTTTTTGATTCTTTTCCAACAAACATATATACAACTGAAGCTATAGCTGATCCAATAAATGGAGCTAATATAAATACCCAAACTTGTTTTAAAGCTTCTCCACCTAAAATAACTGCTGGTGCTAAACTTCTTGCTGGGTTTACAGATGTTCCTGTAAGTTTAATTCCTAGGATATGTACAAATGTTAAGCATAAACCAATTACTATTCCTGCAACTGATCCTTTTTTCTCATCTGATGTAACACCTAATATTGTGTAAATAAATACAAATGTAAGTACAACTTCAACTATAATTGCTCCCCATACATTTAAATTAACTGCTGATAGTTCTCCAAATCCATTTGCTCCTAAACCAAATTCTGCTACGTCCATTCCTGCGCATGCCATTATTCCATAAAGAATTCCAATTCCTGCAAATGCTCCTGCTATTTGTGCAATTACATAGAAGATAAAGTCTTTAAATGACATTTTTTTGTTTATTAACATAGCAAGTGATACTGCTGGATTTATGTGGCATCCTGAAACATTTCCTATTACATATGCCATTGCAACAATTGAAAGTCCAAATGCCATTGCTATTCCAAAAACTCCTAATGAGTCTCCTGCTATTGCTGCACTACCACATCCAAAAAGTACCAATACTAATGTTCCTATACATTCTGCAATATACTTTTTCATTATTATTCCTCCTTTATATTAATTATATTAATATATTTTTAATATATCCTGATTATATTTTAAAATATTTTCAATGTCAATTATCATTTTAATACATTATTAATATATTTTTAAAAACAGTTTTTCCCTTATTTCCCTAAAAGATTTTTAGTTTTGTATTGACTTTTTTTCTTAATTGTATATAATGTTTGTGTTCTTCTTAAAGTATTTTAAAAGAAGGACTAAATTTATTTTAGGATGTGATTATATGTCAAAAGTTGATGTCGTTTTAGGAACATTTTATGGGGACGAAGGAAAAGGAAAAATAATTGATTACTTAGCAACTAAAGCAGATATAGCAGTAAGATGTTCTGGAGGAAATAACGCAGGTCATACTATTAAAGTAGATGGAATCTCTTATGCATTTCACTTAATTCCATCTGGAATATTAAATGAAGGAACACTTGCAGTGATTGGAAATGGTGTTGTAATTGATCCAAAAGTTTTATTAGAAGAGATGGAAAATTTAAAAGCAAATGGAAAATCATATGATAATTTAAGAATCAGTGATAAAGCACACATCATTCTTCCATACCATGTTGAAATGGATAAATTATTAGAAGAAAACAGGGGATCAAATAAAATAGGAACAACAGCAAGAGGAATTGGTCCTGCATATTGTGATAAATTTGAAAGATGTGGAATTAGAGCAGAAGATTTAATTTCAGATAGATTTGAAGAACTTTTGACAACTAATATAAATAATAAAAATAGAATATTTAAACTTTATGGTCATGAAGAAATAGATTTACAAAAAACACTTGCAGATTATAAAGAATATGCTAAGCTTTTAAAACCATATATTACAGATACAGTAAATTTACTTCATGATGCATTAGATGATGGTAAAAAAATTCTTTGTGAAGGTGCACAAGCAAGTTTATTGGATATTGACTTTGGTAGCTACCCATTTGTTACATCTTCTAATCCAACAATTGGTGGTGTATGTACAGGTACTGGTGTTGGTGCAAGAGATATTGGTGAAGTATATGGAGTACTTAAAGCTTATTCATCAAGAGTAGGTGCAGGTCCATATGTTACTGAGCAAGATAATGAAATAGGAGATACAATTCGTGAACTAGGACATGAATATGGAACAACAACAAAAAGACCTAGAAGATGCGGATGGCTTGATTTAGTAGCTTTAAAATATACAGCACGTTTAAATGGTTTAACAGGTCTTGCAGTAAACCATGTAGATACAATTGGAAAACTTGATAAAATTAAACTTTGTGTTGGATATAATTATAATGGAAAAGTTACAACAAACTTTTCTACAAACACAGATTTCTTAAATAATTCAACAGCAGTTTATGAAGAATTTGAAGGAAACTTTGGAGATATAAGTAATTGTAAATCATTTGAAGATCTTCCAGATCAAGCAAAAGTATATTTAAAAAGAATTGAAGAATTTACTGGTGTTCCTATTAAATTCATTGGAACAGGTGCAGGAAGAGAAGATATGATAATTAGATAATTAATTTTATGATTAAAAGGACATGTCATTAAATGACATGTCCTTTTTGTAACACTTTTTAATTTACTGAATAACATATATTGTTAATACATATATTTATTTAAGGAGTGAGATTTATGAATAATATGAATATGAATAACAATATGAATAATAATATTGATATTTCTAAGATGCTTAATATGCTTTCTAAAATGGATAAACATGAGCTTGAAGAAGGAATGAAAAAAGCTAGCCAAATTCTTAATTCTAACAACAAAAATGAAATTATTAACAAAATAAACAATAGTAATAATAATAAAACAAATAATAGATAAAAAATTTAATTTAGGGTGATTTATTATGGATAATAACAATAATGATAACATGCAAGATTTAATTGGAAAATTAAATAATTTTGCAAAAGATAATAACATTACTCAAGATAATATAAATAATCTGTTTAATATGCTAAATAATAATAACAGTAAAGAAGAAAAATATAATAATAAAAATACATATACCAAAAGTAATTCTAATCAAAATAATTTTAATAAAAACAGTTCATCTTATAATAATATTAATAACATTGATTTAGAAACTATTATGAAAATGAAAACAATTATAGATAAAATGAATTCAAAAGATGACCCGCGTTCAAATCTATTAAGATCACTAAAACCCTATTTAAATGAAAGTAAAAAAAATAAAATTGATCAATATATTTCACTTATGAATATGAGTAAAGTAATTGATGTATTTCCTTTTATGAATGGTGGGGGAAATTATGATAAGTGATTTTTTAAGTCCTTCTTATTTTCAAGAAAATGAAAAAGGATTCCAATTTCTTGGAATCACTTTATATATTGATGATATTATTATAATTTTTTTACTTTTATTTTTATACTTTGAAGGTGTTAAAGATCAATTTTTATTTATATCTCTTATTCTGCTTCTTCTTACATAAAAACAATTAATTAAATAATAAAATTCTATTCTAATTCAATTTTATCCTCATTTACATATGCAAATTTGTAAATGTTTTCTTCAATTTCTTCTTTTTCAATTTCTTTTAAAATGTTTGAAATTCTAAGTTGTGGGCATTCTATTTTATTTGCAGCAATTATTGCCTTTTTATTTCCTTTTGCTCCTGCATGTGCTAATCCTCTTATTACTCCAAGAACTACAATATTTTCACCTGCTATTACTTCTGCTCCACCATTTATATCTCCAATAATTACTAAACTTCCTTCAAATTCTATTTTTTGTCCTGAACGAAGACTTCCTTTATGGAATTTTGTTTCTGAATTTTCTATATCTTTTTCAAATGCTCTTGTTATTCCATGTAATCCTAATTCTTTTGGACTATCTATTGTTACTTCAACATTAATTTCATCTTTAATAATTTTACTAATTTCTTCAATTTCTTTATTTTTTAAGATTTTACCTGTTACACAAATTGGATTTTTCTCTTCTTTGTATAACTTTTTAAGTGCAGGTATTTTTTTCTTTAAACACTCTACTGTTTCTTCGTATGTTGCTCCTTCACTTATTCTAATAATAATTTCATTTCTTTTCATACTAATTCCTACTGGGTTTCTCATTTTTAATTCCTCCTATTTTAATTTTGTGCCTCGGTGTATGGTGTAGCTTCTTTTACTTCATTTGCCTCGCCATTTACTCCAAAGTATTCTCCCATTATTTCTCTTACAATTTCAGCTGTATATGAACCATGCCATCCATTTTCTACTAAAACAACTACTGCAATTTCTGGATTTTCATATGGAGCAAATCCAACAAACCATGCGTTTACATCATTATTCCATGTTTCTGCAGATC
>JAEEGL010084679.1_pt1 | contig 10320 bp, 7 predicted proteins | sample 9134231 | NCBI WGS metagenome assembly JAEEGL01 (sample SAMN16246548, study PRJNA631951) | gut metagenome | biome: gut microbiome; feature: rumen; material: fiber-attached | host: Bos | place: Iran: Karaj | collected 2018-10
CGGGAACGGAAAGAGCGCTATCTCAAAGATCGCCTCGGAATTCGGCGCTGACACGTCAAAGTACGTGCTTCCTCTGATAAGAGAAAAGTACGTGATCAGGACGGGCGTCGTAAAAGATGCGTCGAATATCAAAACGGAGAATTACGTTTCCTCCGCGATCGGCCGCGACGATCTTTCGGATATCGTCGGAGGAGTGTCAAAACTTCGCATAAGAAGCGAAGGGCAGCTTTCGGCGCTGAAAGTCCTGTTCGAGACAGGCGAGATCTCCGAGAGGGAGCTTTGCGAAATGTCCGGGTGTTCCCGCGTCCACGTTTCCGCCCTCGAAAAGAAGGGGCTTGTCAAAGTCAGAAAAGAAGAGGTAATACGAAACCCGTACAAGGGAGAAGCGGCAGACGTTCCTCCGATAGTCTTATCGGAAGAGCAGAACAAGGCTTATGAAGAACTCGTGTCGCTCTATGAGGACGATACCCCGAGAGCCGCGCTTCTTTTCGGCGTTACGGGCTCGGGAAAGACGAGCGTGATCAAAAAGATGATCGACAAAGTCAGATCGGACGGAAAGGGCGTCATCATGCTCGTTCCGGAGATCGCGCTAACTCCGCAGGCGGTAGCGATCTTTTGCGGGTACTACGGGGAGAGCGTTTCCGTGCTTCATTCGGGACTGTCGAACGGCGAGAGGTTTGACGCTTATCGCCGCATAGCCGACGGAAGGAGCGACGTTGTCATCGGAACGAGGAGCGCGATCTTCGCGCCTCTCAAAAATATAGGGCTCATCATCATTGACGAGGAGCAGGAACATACGTACAAATCCGATTCCGACCCGAAGTATTCCGCCCACGACGTGGCGCGGTTCAGGTGCGGTAAGGAAGGCGCGATGCTGCTTTTGTCCTCCGCGACTCCGTCTGTGTGCAGTTTTTACAAGGCGGTGACGGGGAAGTATTCGCTCGTCGAGATGAAACAGAGATACGGCGGAGCGCACCTTCCGAAAGTGAAGATCTGCGATATGCGCCGCGAGAGCGCGGCGGGGAATAATTCTCCCGTATCGACGGAGCTTCTCGAACGTCTCACAGAGACCGTATCGGAAGGAAATCAGGCGATAGTTTTCCTCAACCGAAGAGGATATAACAGCTCCGTCGCGTGCATGTGCTGCGGCGAGAGCATCAAGTGTCCGAACTGTTCCGTTTCAATGACCTTCCACACGTACAGGGCGTTTGCGGATCAGGAGGACGGAGAAGAGCAGGGACGGCGCGGATATCTTGTCTGCCATTACTGCGGACACAGGGAGAGGGTACCGGATAAATGCCCGTCTTGCTCAAAAGAGCATTTCAGATACGTCGGCTGCGGTACTCAGAAGGTCGAGGAGGAGCTGTTAAAGACGGTTCCCGGCGCAAATGTATCCAGGATGGATATGGACACGACCTCTGCAAAGTTTTCACACGCAAAGATCCTGTCGGAATTCAGATCGGGAAAATCAAATATTCTCCTCGGAACGCAGATGGTCGCAAAAGGGCACGATTTTCCGAAGGTCGTGACAGTCGGCGTTATGGGAGCTGATTCATCGCTGTATCTGGAAGATTACAGAGGAGGAGAACGCACCTTCTCCATGCTCACACAGGTGATAGGGAGAGCCGGGCGCAGAGAGGGAGAGGACGGCGTTGCGGTGGTGCAGTCTCTCAATCCCGATTCCGACGTGATAAGAGACGCCGCCGTGCAGGATTACAGACGGTTTTTCGAACGGGAGATAGGGATAAGAAAGAGCCTTATGTTCCCGCCGTTCTGCGACATCGTGCTTCTTACGCTCTCGTCGTCGGACGAGTCGTTCCTGTCCGCTTCCGCGGTGAGGATGTCCGAGCGGCTGAGGGATCTTCTGTCAGACGAATACAAAGACGTGCCGTATCAGGCGTTCGGACCTTTTGAAAACCCGATATACAAGCTCCAGAACGTGTGCCGCATGAGGATCGTCCTGAAATGCAGGGTGAACCGCAGGGTGCGAAATCTTCTCTCGAAGCTTAAGAGCGAGTTCGGCAAGTACGGTAAGAAAAAAGTATCGCTAAGCGTAGATATAAATCCAAACAGCATATAAAACGGAGACTGAAATGGCAAAACTGAACATAGTAAAAGTGGGAGACGACGTACTTCGCAAGAAGTGCCGTCCCGTAATACAGATAACGCCGAGAATACTGACTCTTCTCGACGACATGAAAGAAACGCTCCACGAAGCGAACGGAGTGGGGCTTGCGGCTCCTCAGGTCGGAGTCCTTCGCCGCATCTGTATCGTCGAATGTGAGCCCGGGCAGCTGTATGAGCTGATAAATCCCGAGATAATATCGGCGGAAGGAGAGCAGGAGGAGCTCGAGGGTTGCCTTTCCGTTCCCGGCAGGTGGGGCTATACGAAGCGTCCGTCTACTGTCACTGTCAGGGCGACAGACAGACACGGGAAGGAATACACGGTCACGGGCACGGATCTTCTCGCCCGCGCATTTTGCCATGAGATAGACCATCTCGACGGAGTAATATTCACCGATAACGCCGTCAGGATGCTGACAGATGAAGAGATCAAAGAGATAGAGGAATCATGAGGATACTGTTTATGGGTACGCCGGATTTCGCGATGACCGTACTCAAAGGTCTGTACGAATCCGGGGAAGACGTCGTCGGCGCGGTAACTCAGCCCGACAAACCTAAGGGCAGGGGATATAAGCTCGTGCCTCCGCCGGTAAAAGTCTACGCCATGGAGCACGGTATTCCGGTGTTCCAGCCGGCAACGATGAAGGACGGCGCGTTTTCCGATACTCTCGGGGAACTCGACCCGGAAATGATAATCGTTGCGGCGTACGGCAAAATACTTCCGCCGTACGTTCTCGACTATCCGAAGTACGGCTGCGTCAACGCTCACGCGTCTATCCTTCCGAAATACCGCGGAGCCTCTCCTATCCAGAGGGCGGTCATGAACGGAGATCGCGAGACGGGAGTTACCGCGATGCTCATGGACGAAGGGCTCGACACGGGGGATATGATCCTTTGCCGCAAGGTGGAAATAGGGGAGAACGACGATTTCGGGACGGTGCACGATAAGCTCGCCGCCGCCGGAGCCGAGGCGATCCTTGAGACAGTCGCGCTCGCAAAACGCGGAGAACTTCCGCACGAGAAACAGGATAACGACGCGGCAACTTACGCCGCTAAAATAGAAAAAGAAGACAGGGTGATAGATTTTTCGGCAAGCGCCGAAGAAGTGCACAATAAGATAAGAGGCCTCTCTCCCGCACCGAGAGCGTTTACGTATCTTCCCGACGGAAAACTGCTGCAGATAACGGCGTCGAGAGTCGCGGACGAAGGCTTTGGGAACGGCGAAGTTCCCGGGACGGTTCTCGCCGAAGACAAGGCGGGCTTTTACGTCGGATGCGGGAAAGGCGCGATACTCGTTACAGAGGTGATCCCTGAAGGTAAAGGGAAAATGGCCGCGTCGGATTTCGTCCGGGGAAGAAAAGTATCTGTCGGCGACGTTCTCGGAGGAGCGGTGAGCGTATGAACGGCAACGTCGTCAGCGCGCGGCGGGCGGCGTACGATTCTCTCGTCGCGTTTGCAAAGCACGGAAAGTACACGAATCTTGAGGTCGCCTCGTCGCTGTCAAGATATTCCTTTTCCGACGAGGACAAGAGGCTATATACCGCCCTTGTATACGGAGTCGCGGAAAGACTGACGACCCTTGACTACGTCATAGGGACGATATCGTCAAGGGAGATCGGAAAGACTGACGTCGGGTGCCTCACGTGTATACGGCTCGGGCTGTATCAGCTGATATACATGGACAGGATCCCGCCGCACGCCGCGGTATCGGAGTCCGTTGCGCTTGCGGACAGGCGCTCAAAGGGATTTGTAAACGCCGTTCTGAGAGAATTTCAAAGACGCGGAGGCAAGGTAGAGCTTCCGCCGACGACCGACGCTGCGCGATACTGTTCGGTCAAGTACTCTTGCCCCGAGGAAATGTGCCGCTTCCTTATCTCAAAGCTCGGGGAAGAAACGGCAAAAAGAGTTTTGTCGGCGTCTGTCGAGCCGCGCGATGCGACCGTAAGGGTCAATACGCTGATATGCGACTCAAAGACTTTGATCGACGGCGTCTTTAAGGACGGCAGGATAAACGGACTCTCGGACGATCTTATCGACGGGCCGTCGCTCGCCGGCGCCGATATGGCTGATCCGAGATGGTTCGTCCAGGACGCCGCGTCAAGACTTGCGGTGTCGGCTCTTTCGCCTCAGCCCGGCGATACCGTGATCGACGTCTGCGCCGCTCCGGGCGGGAAATCGTTTTCGGCGGCGATAGACATGAAAAACGAGGGAAGGATCTATTCCTTTGACCTCCATGAAAACAAGATAAATCTCATAAGAAACGGAGCCTGTCGGCTCGGTATAGATATCATCCGCGCATCGGCGCACGACGCCTCATCCCCGGTCGAAGAACTGAGGGAGAGCGCAGACGGGGTCCTTTGCGATGCGCCGTGTTCAGGGCTCGGCGTCATGTCGAAAAAGCCGGATATAAAATACAAGGACGTCGGAGAGATAGAACGGCTGCCGTCGGTACAGCAAAGGATACTCTGCGGAGCGTCGGAATACGTGAAGCGGGGCGGAGTCCTGGTCTATTCGACGTGCACGGTAAATCCGGATGAAAATGAAGCGGTAGTAAAAGAATTTCTTTCGCATCACAAGGATTTTGAACCGTCTCCGTTCAAAGCGGGAACGATAGACTGTCCCTCGGGGATGCTGACGCTTCTTCCCGACGAATATAAAACAGACGGTTTTTTCATCGCAAAAATGGCGAGGACCGTCGGAAACTAAGGATACAATATGGACAATCCCACCGTTCCCGCGAAGAGGGCGGACATACTGTCGATGACGGAGGACGAGGTCATCTCGTTCGTATCTTCCGAGCTCGGGGTTCCCGCATACCGCGGAGCACAACTCTTCTCGTGGATGCATAAAGGCGTTCCGATAGACGGTATGACAAACCTTCCGCAATCGTTCCGGAAAGAACTTAAGGAGAAAACGGTATACAATCTTCCGAAGGCTGTCAAAAAGCTCGTATCGAAGATCGACGGCACGATAAAGTATCTTTTCGAGCTGTCAGACGGCGAGCGCGTCGAGAGCGTGTTCATGAAATACGAGCACGGCAACACAGTCTGCGTATCATGTCAGGCGGGCTGCAGGATGGGATGCAGGTTCTGCGCTTCGACTCTTAAAGGAAAACGGCGCGACCTTTTGCCGTCCGAGATCCTCGGGCAGATAACCGCGATCGGCGCGGACACCGGCGAGAGAGTCGGCGGAGTCGTCATGATGGGGATCGGAGAGCCTCTCGACAATTATGACGCGACGGTGAGATTTCTTCACCTTGTCTCACAGGAAAAAGGACTGAATATCGGTCTGCGCCATATATCGGTCTCGACCTGCGGACTTGTTCCGGAGATAAAAAAACTTGCCGGCGAGGGGCTTCCCGTCACTCTGTCGGTATCGCTCCACGCGTCGGACGATGAGACGAGGTCCTCGATAATGCCGATAAATAATAAGTACGGTATCGACGAGCTTCTCGGTGCGTGCAGTTATTATTTCGACAGGACGGGACGGCGCGTCTCGTTCGAATATACCCTGATAGCAGGGAAAAACGACGGGGAAGAGGACGCAAGACGTCTTGCCTCCCTTCTGAAAAGAGGGATGCACTCCTCGTGCCACGTCAATCTTATCAGACTTAACGAAGTGAAGGAAACACCGTTCTCGGGAACTGAAAAATCGAGGGCAGACGCTTTTTGCGCAACCCTCAATTCGCTCGGGATAACCGCTACGGTAAGACGAAGACTCGGCTCGGACATCAACGCGTCATGCGGACAGCTGAGGCTTTCCGCGTCAGACGATGATCAATAATCAGTAAACGTTTGTCATACGGCGGCTCGCGCCGCCCAAAAGTGAGGTGACATTTTTTGAATTACCACGGCAAAAGCGACGTTGGCAAGAAGCGTGCCAACAACCAGGACAGTTATACCGTAAAAGAGTATAAGTGCGGAGCTGTGCTCGGTGTAGTGTGCGACGGAATGGGCGGCGCGCATGGCGGAGAAACGGCAAGCGCCACCGCGCTGAAGGTCTATACCGAGGCGGTAGACTCCTTTATGGAAAAGCTCACAAAGAGCGGAAGAAAGGCGGCGGAGATGAAGATCGCCGAGACCCTTCTCGACGCAGTCGGCAAAGCAAACACCGCGGTTTATACGAAATCGAAGGAGGACGAAGCTCTCGAAGGAATGGGCACGACCCTCGTTTCCTCCCTCGTTTACGGCAACAAGATCTTCACCGTAAATATCGGCGACAGCAGAATGTATCTTGTGGATACGGACAAAATAGTTCAGGTGACTCACGATCACTCTTACGTTCAGTACCTCGTCGATATAGGTAAAATGACCTCCGAGGAAGCGGAGTCGTCGAATAATAAGAACATAATCACCCGCGCCATCGGTCCCGAAGAGGAGATCGAGCCCGACATTTACCTCACCGAGATCAAGAAGGGCAAGGATGCCGGAAAGATCCACGTTCTGTTATGTACCGACGGGCTTTCCAATCACGTAGGTAAAGATGAGATTTGTTCGATAATAAATTCCGGGACGGAAGACGGAGAAGAGACGGAAAAGCAGATAGTTGAGCGGCTGGTCGGAACAGCCAACACAAACGGCGGAAGCGACAATATAACCGCCGTACTGATCACGCTTTGAACGTTTCTGTCAGTAAGGAGAGATCATAATGGAATCAAATTACGAAAAATACGTCGGCGCCGTTCTTGACGGCAGATATAAAATAGAAAAAGTCATCGGCATGGGCGGTATGGCTGTCGTTTTCAAGGCGGAGGACGTCAACGCCGGAAGGACAGTCGCAATAAAGCTGCTTCGCGAGGACATAGCTCAGGAAGAGGAAAGCGTCAAGAGGTTCATCAATGAATCGAAGGCGGTCTCCATGCTTTCACACCCGAATATCGTGAAGATATATGCCGTATCAGTCAGGGAGGACTTGAAATATATCGTCATGGAGTATATCGAGGGGATAACTCTCAAGACCTACATGACGAAGAAGAAAGTTCTCGGTACGGAAGAGATACTGAAGTCCTCCGGACAGATACTCAGCGCGCTCGAGCACGCTCATTCCAAGGGGATCGTACACAGGGATATCAAACCGCAGAATATAATGCTCACAAGGAACGGACAGATCAAAGTTACGGACTTCGGCATCGCGAAACTGCCCAACGCGGAGACGGTCACCATGACCGACAAAGCGATAGGAACAGTTTATTATATCAGCCCGGAGCAGGCGAGCGGTAAGACGATCGACACGAGGAGCGACCTGTATTCCCTCGGAGTTACGATGTATGAGATGGCGACGGGCGAGCTCCCGTTCAACGCGGAAAGCCCGGTCTCCGTAGCGCTGATGCAGGTGAACGAAAAGCCCGTTCCTCCGAAAGAGATCAACCCGTCGATCCCGACCGGACTTCAGCAGATAATCCTGAACGCCATGGAAAAGGATCCGGAGGAAAGATATCAGAGCGCCAGAGCGATGCACGAGGACATCGTCGCTCTTAGAAAAGATCCCAAATCCACGTTCAAAAACGAGAACAAAAAAGAAGAGAAGACGGGCGTCAAGGGAGTTTTCTCACAGATAGCCCACGGCAACACCATGCTTCCCATAATTCTCGGAGTAACGATCCCGTTCATAATAATACTTGTCATCATGGCGTTTGTCGGGATCTCAAAGCTGACGGACTCCGACACCAAGACCGAGACGATAAAAGTCGACAATTTTGTGGGCAGGAACTATTACAATGAAGAGGATCTTAGGAACGCTCTTAAGAATTCCGATATATATACTGCCGAGATCGTAACGGTCAAGGACGACGAGCATGAGCCCGGATATATTATCAAGCAGAGCCCCGAGGCGGGTTCCAAAAAGAAGATCGAACGCGGAAAGAGCAAATGCGCCATCACGCTGACGATTTCCGTACCCGGAGAGACTTCTGCGATCCCGTCGCTGTCCGCATATGAGAAGCGAAGAGCGGAACTTGAGCTCAAAGCGCACAATATCCCGTACGAGATAGTCGAAGTGAACGATGAAATATACGCCGCGGGTTTTGTTATCAAAACGGAGCCTGAGGCGGGCAAAAAGCTCGAGAAGGACGAAGTGCTGAAGCTTTACGTCAGTATCGGGCCGGCTGAAGGCGACATAGAGGTTCCGCACCTTACCGGACTTACGGAGAGCGAAGCGCTCGCCGCACTGCTTGGGCGCGGGCTCGCAAAAGGGAACACACTTTATGAAAGATCGGATGAACCCGCGGGTACGGTCATTTCTCAGGGAATATCCGAAGGAACAAAGGTCGCAAAGAATACCAAAGTCGACTTCACGATCAGCGGAGGCAAGAATTATGACCCTGATAAGGGCGTGATAGACGACGGTGAGACGACTGCCGCGGAAGTGACTGAGGCACCTCCCGAAACAACTAAAGCGCCTGAAACGACAAAAGCTCCGGAAACGACCGAGGAACCTAAGGAGACAGACCCGCCGGAATCCGATACCGAAACGGAAGAGACGACTGCCGCAGAAGATGCGGAGCCGCAAGATCCGCCCGACGGAGACGCGGGCGAAGAGAACGACGGGTGATAACTGACGAAACGATGATTTCTGATAATAACGTTTCCGCGCGCCGCGGAATGATCGTCAAGGGTGTAGGCGGGCTTTATACGGTCCTTACCGACGACGGCGAGAGCGTTCTTTGCCGCGCAAGGGGAAAGTTTCGCCATGAAAACTTAACGCCGCTCGTCGGAGATCTTGCCGTTGTCGTCCCGGACGACGAGAACGCGTCAAAGGACAGCGCGGGTCACGTGATCGACCGGATCCTTCCGAGAAAAAACAGTCTGATACGTCCCGCGGTTGCAAATCTTACGCATCTGTTTGCGGTCGTTCCCTCTGCAAAACCGAAGCCCGATCTGCTGACTGTCGACAAGATAGTTTCCGTAGCGGAAGAAAAGGGGATAGAACCCGTCATTATCGTCAACAAGAGCGATATAGATCCCGGAGAAGCGGAGAGGATAGGAAATATATACATCGGCGCGGGATTTACCTGCATGCTTGTCAGCGCAAAGACCGGGGACGGCTGCGGCGAACTGCTCGATTACTTCGCTTGCGAGTCGGAAAAGTCGACGATGACAGCCGCGCTTGCCGGTGCGTCTGCTGCCGGTAAAAGCTCCCTTATGAAGATGCTGTTTCCGTCTCTCGAACTCAAGACGGGAGAGGTCAGCCGAAAGACCGAGAGGGGAAGACACACGACAAGACACGTGGAACTGTTTCCCGTTCTCGGCGGCACCCGGTGCTTCATTGCCGACACGCCCGGTTTCTCGCTCCTCGATTTCGCAAAATATAATTTCTGCGAGCTCTCGGAGCTTGCTTCAACGTTCAGGGAATTCTCGGATTGCCTCGGGAAATGCAGATACACGAAATGCACCCACGTTCGGGAAGAAGGATGTGCAGTGATCGAAAAACTTGCGTCCGGCGGGATCTCAAAGGAGCGCCACGACAGCTACGTCGCCCTTTACAACGAGATCAAAAGCATCCCCGAATGGAAGAGGAAGAAAATGATGCAGTGATATTTGTGGCAACTACGTCTCTTTTCGCATATTATGTAGTAAACGATCGAAGGAGAGCAGGATGAAGATCGCAGTTGTCAAGAGCCCGAAGATCCTTGTGCCTTTACTTCTCAGAGTTTTCGGACTGAAATAAAAACAGCCGTCCCGGCAGCGATCTGCCGGGACGGCTGTTTTATTCTGTTGATTTACTGCTGTTTATCGACAACGAACGCGAAGGGCAGTTTCCACGATGAATTCGAATAGTAGAACGTAACGCTCGTCATCAGCCATTCGCCGTCGTAATACATGCACGAGGAGCTTCCGCCGTCGAGGTTCGCCGCGTTGACCGCGCCGTACTCGAGCATGATGTCGATCAGATCTGACGCCGAAGCGCCGAGGTGTCCGGCTTTTCCGCGACCGTCGGTGACGAGGAGCAGGATGCTGCCGTCTGCGCACTGACCTATCGCGGTCCTCGGGTTGAGTCCGCTTCCCGCTCCGTTCAGACCTCTTTCCTTGCCGTTGATAATGAGCTGTACGAAGTGGTTGTTTGAGTCGCTGCTCTCCTCCTGGAACGTCACGGCGTCTCTGATCTTCTTATCCTTTATGACCTGTTCCATCTGAGCCGGAGTGTACTGGTTTATGGGGAAGATCTCGAGGATGTTGTCTTCAGTAAGACCGATCAGAA
>JAEEGL010140223.1_pt1 | contig 10320 bp, 10 predicted proteins | sample 9134231 | NCBI WGS metagenome assembly JAEEGL01 (sample SAMN16246548, study PRJNA631951) | gut metagenome | biome: gut microbiome; feature: rumen; material: fiber-attached | host: Bos | place: Iran: Karaj | collected 2018-10
GCAAATATAGCCAGCAGGACTATGATATTCTTATTTAATGTTGTCGTATTCATTATCTGCTCCTATCCTCATCACGGTACCTCCCCCGTACCGTTCTGCACTCCTTTGAAATTGCTAACTTAAACGTATAATCTTCAGATTGACTATAGAGATTATATCATCTTGATTTCAATTTGTTAAGGATTTGTTACAGAATTGGTATTTTTTGTAATTTTCATGCAATTATTCCAAGGGCTGTCTTTCATAATTTGTATTAAATTACCTGTTATGATATTATTTTGTATACGCTTTTGTATAGTAATTATAATGATAATTGTTAGATATTTTACGCTTATGTTAACTATTTATTTTGTAACCACAAGCATTCCCTGTAAAATCAAGGAGTTCCCCTTTAGGAGATTTAAACAATGAGCATGCCCACAGGCGTTTACCGGGCCGTAAAGAAAAACGGAAGTGAATATTACAGGATCTCCATAACCTATAAGGGAAGACATATAAGCCTTGGGAGCAGCGAGAACCTTGATACCGCAGCCAGGACTTACGAAGATGCCTCCGCTCTCCTCAAGGGAGATAAGGGCATAAATGAATACTCTTCCTTTAGCACTATTCCCTACGACAAATTCATAATATTGATAAATTTCAGGGATAACGGGGTATATTTCCATAATCCCGTATATCTCCACCAGAGATATTTTTCCTATTTCCTCGACCGGGAGACGGAATTAAAATTCGATACAGACGACCTTTTCTTCTATTCCCAGCACAGGATCCAGCGGCGAGGGGGCCATCTATTTGTGGAGAACTACGGCACCCAGATGTCCGTTCATCAACGCTATGGTCTTCATCCCTTCTCCGTACCGGGAAGGGACTTCCGCTTCAAGAACGGCGACGAAACGGATTACAGATACGAAAACCTGGAGATAATAAACCGTTATATGGGAGTGGAGCTTATCGAGAACACCATCCCCAAAAAATACAGGGCTTCAATACACGTGAGAGGCTACTATAATCTGGGTGTCTTTGACTCCGAAGAAAAGGCGGCCATAGCCTTCAACAAAGCCAGAAAGGCATTAAAAAAAGCCGGCATAAAAAAGGATATACCGGCTAATTTCATAGCTGACCTAACTTCCGAAGAATACGATGAAATATATGAAAAGACAGTCCTTCCTGAAAGTTTCTTAAAATACGTGGAAAGCAATAAGCTTTCTTAAGACATTTACTTCACGGAATAATCCACAAAGGCAATATCCAGATCTACAGGCCCTTCTATACCTTCCACTTCTCCGGTAACGTTATACTGCCACATATTGTAGCGGTAGGGGAAGACCGAGATCTCATCCGTATCATATAACCAAAGGTCGTAACCGTTTAAGGAAAGAAGATCCATCTTCATGGCGAACTGCTTCTTTGTGCCGGCGATCATGGGCTTATAGCCATAGAGCCGGATGGTATCGCAGAAAGCCCTGGCAATGGCCGAGAGCTCTTCCTTAGAAAGATTCTCGGTCCTGTAGCTGTCATTTACAATGGATTCGGAACTGAATACTATGGGGTACTCGATATTATAACCGTTGATGGAAGCCACACAGTAGTTTGCCTCTTCCACAGCCTCTATCACATTCACCGCCTGAGACTGAAAATAAAGCCCGATCTTAACCGAATTGTCCGAGCAGCCCCTCATATTGGTCAAAAGATTCTCGTCCAATACCACTTTTCCGGAGCTGTAGCCTCTGGAGCCCACTCTCAGCATGGCAAAATCAACTCCTGACGACGCAACCCTGTCCCATTCGATATCCTTCTGATATGAGGACACATCTATGCCCCTGAAGCTGGTCTTTCTGCCGTTCAGGGCGTAATCCTTCCAGATACCCTCATTTTCAAAACCCTCATCAAAGCGGTTATGGCCGGGTATCCTGTTATCGATATTCACAAACTGGGCCTGACCTTCGCTCAATTCGTTTACGTCAAAGACATTTTCGGATACCGTATCCCTTTCATGCTGCTGGGATCCGGCAGTGTTTTCGGAAACAGCGTTATCGGAAAGGGGTTCTTTCTCTTCAGGAACAAATTTCTCCTTTACCCTGTCATCCTCTCCGGAATCGGTTATCGAAGGCACCACCGTATTCTTTTCCTCTTCGTTGTCATACATATGCCAGAAGGAAAGCTCGTTGCTGGTCCTTTTACTGCCCTCGGTCTCAGACAGGTCAATCTCTTCCGTCGCTGCCTTATCTTCCTTGACCTTTGCCGCCTGAGAAGGCTTTTCAGGCTGTTTATTCATGGCAAAGGTAATGGTCAGTACCAGGACCACGGCGGAAACCGCAAGAAGGAGTCCAAGGACAATACCCTTTTTTTCCTTCCTTACCTCCATATAATCGTCATCATCACGGAGCATTGACATGTTTTACCTCAATATGATCCTTATCATCAATGAAATAGAGACCTTTTACTTCTATTCCCTGTTCCTTAAGCTTTTCCTCAAGTGCGGCCGCTCCTTCGCTTCCAACGCAGAAAAACGCAGTGGAAAGAGCGTCCCCGTCTACCGAGCGGTCTGTAAGCACTGTCACCGAATTAAGCCCGTTCTCTACGGGATATCCGGTCTTAGTATCAAGTATGTGGTGATAAAGCTTATCCTTGTATTTAAAATATCTCTCATAATTACCGCTGGTAACCATTGAAACATCGGATACTTCCAGTATCTTTATCATCTGTTCCCCGGAAAAGGGCTTTTCGATCCCCACACTAAAGGGGACATTTCCGGGCTTTGAACCGACAAGGAGCACGTTTCCCCCAAGATTTATTATGGCAGAACCCACGCCGTTTTCAATAAGGAATTCCTTAACTTTGTCCGCTATATAGCCCTTGGCTATGCCTCCCAAATCTATTTCAGCTTCGCTGTCTGATAGAAACACGCTGGATTCCTTTTCGTCCAATACGATCTTTTCATATCCCACATGAGTCAGGGCTTCCTCTATATCGGCCTTATCCGGCGGAACTGCTTCCGGATCCTTAAAATCCCAAAGTCCCGAAACCGGTCTTATGGTGATATCAAAGGCCCCGTCACTCAACTCGCTGTATTTAAGGGCAATGCCGATAAGCTCTGCAGTCTCGGGAGAAACAACAGTCTTCTCACCCTTTGCCCGGTTTATCTTCGCCACATCCGAGTCCCCGATCTCAGCTGAAAAAAGCTTCTCATAGCGCCTTATTTCAGAAAAGGCCTCATCCAGGATATGCTCCGCCCTGTCTTTCTCAGCAATGTCATAAACCGTCACTGTGGCCACCGTATCCAGCACGAAGTCCGTCCTTGTCACAGGTTCCGGATTTCTTTTACAGCCGGACAGAGTACATAATATAAAAATCAGGAAGCACGCAGATAATGCGTGCTTCCGATGTGGGATCCGTCTAAGAGTTATCATTCTCCAACAGCCTTTGAAAGCTCTTCCCTGTCAAGTTTCACAATAACCTTCTTAGGGCACTTTTCAGCGCAGAGTCCGCAGCTCACGCACTTGTCATAATCGATGGAGGCCAGGAAATCAGTAACATGGATGGCATCCTCAGGACAGTTCTTTGCGCAGAGCCCGCAGCCGATACAGCCTGCTGAGCAGACCTTCATGAGAGCAGGGCCCTTATCCTTTGATGAGCAGGCCACAGCGAGCCTGTTCTTCTTGGGCTTAAGCTCTATCATATGTCTGGGGCAGTTTTCAACGCACTTGCCGCAGGCCTTACATTTTTCCTCATCAACCACGGCGATGCCGTCTACCACATGGATGGCGTCGAAAGGACATACCCTTTCGCAGGTTCCGCCTCCGAGACAGCCATAACTGCAGGCCTTGGGGCCGCCTCCCGGCACCATGGCAAGCATCTTACAATCAGTAACGCCGGTGTAATCATGCTGATCCTTTGCCTTTTTACAGGTTCCTGCACATTTTACAAAGGCCACCTGAGGCTCGGACTCTTCTACGGTCTGTCCCATGATCTCAGCTATCTTTGCAGCTACGCTTTCGCCGCCTACGGGGCATCCATTCACGGGTGCAGCACCGGTAACAATGGCGTGGGCCATGGCAGAACATCCGGCCTGGCCGCAGCCTCCGCAGTTGGCACCGGGAAGGACCTCGGCAACGGCTGTTTCCCGTTCATCAACTTCCACAAAGAAGACCTTTCCGGCTACACTAAGGAATATTCCTACTAAAAGACCGACAGCAGCCACGCATACGGTCGCAATTAATATACCCATTATCTCCTCCTATTTCAGTCCCGAAAATCCGCAGAATGCAATGGCCATAAGGCATGCAGTGAACATCGTAAAGGGGAAGCCCTTCACAGCTTTGGGGATACGGTTATACTGCATCTTCTCCCTTAAGCCCGCAAGGATTATTATGGAGATCGCAAATCCTACGCTGGTGGCGAAACCGTTCACTATACCCTGTATAACATTATATTCATTCTGCACATTGAGGAGCACTGCTCCAAGAACCGCACAGTTAGTTGTTATCAGCGGAAGATATACGCCCAAAGCCTTATAAAGGGAAGGGATCATCTTCTTTAAGAACATCTCCACAAACTGCACCAGAGCCGCAATTACCAGGATAAATACGATGGTATTCAGGTAATCAAGCCCTAGGGGATGCAGGATGAAATGATATATCAATCCGCAGATCACACTTGAAAGGGTTATTACGAATATTACTGCTGCTCCCATTCCCGAAGCGGTCTCCACCTTCTTCGAAACACCGAGGAAAGGACAGATACCGAGGAACTGGGACAGCACCACGTTATTAATGAGCATGCTCATTATAAGAATTGAGATCAAAGATGTTGTAGTCATGCCTTATCCTCCTCTGCCTTCTCTTCTGCTGCTTCTTCCTTTGTTTCTTCGGAAGCTTCTTCTGCTGTTTCAGCCGCTTCTTCTTTTTCTTCTTCGGCAGCAGCTTCAGCTTTTTCAGGATCTTCCTTTACAGCTTCTTCTTTTACCTCTTCAGAAGAAGCTTTCTCAGACTCTTCAGCTTTCTTGGCTTCTTCGGCTTTCTTAGCCTCTGCAGCTTTCTTTGCTTCCTCAGCTTCCTTAGCGGCCTTGTTTGCCGCCATCATTTCCTCAACCTTAACGAATTTACCTGCGCAGCTGAATCTCATGGCGCAGCTGCTGCACTCCGAACCCTCTTCATCCGTATGGGTAACAGCAAGGCGGATACCCTTCTTGGCTTCAATGGTGTTGATGATATAAGCCCGGATGGTGATCATTATAGCCAGTACCAGGAAGGCACCGGGAGCCATAACAAAGATTGAAGGAGCATATGCGGGAAGGTTTCCTACAGCATGTCCGAACACCGCACCGGATCCGATAAGCTCACGGAAGAATCCCATTACGGTGATGGCAAGGGTAAAGCCCAGGCCCATTCCTATGCCGTCAAAGAAGGATGCCAAAGGCTTATTCTTATAGGCATAAGCTTCCGCACGTCCGAAAATGATGCAGTTAACAACGATAAGGGGAATATAGATTCCCAGTGATTTATAAAGCTCCGGGGTATATGCCTGCATCAGCATATCCACCATTGTCACGAAGGATGCGATGATAACGATAAAGGAAGGAATCCTTATCTCATCGGGGATCACATTCCGAAGGAGCGATATAAAGAGGTTTGAAAGGCAGAGCACCACTGTGGTGGAAAGACCCATACCTATACCGTTCATGGCCGAGGTCGTAACCGCCAGTGTGGGACACATGCCCAAAACTATTACCAGTGTGGGATTTTCCCTCACGATTCCGTTATATAAACGTTCAAGAGGCGTATTTTCCGTAAAAGTCATTTTATCTCTCCACCTCCCAGTACATAATCTACATAAGCAAGTCCGGCGTTAACACCCCTGTTGATACAGCGGGATGTAAAGGTGGCGCTGGTTATGGCGTCCACGTTTTCGCCGAGAACAAATTCCGTGCCGGGTTCCTTGTTAAGGAACTGCTCACAGAATGAAGGATCTGTTTTAGCCCTCATTCCCAGACCGGGAGTCTCGCTGATGGAAGTAATGGATATTCCGAGTATGGATCCTCCCTCATCAACTCCCATGGAAAATGCGATATCTCCGCCGTAACCGCCGTGGCTCACTACGTCTATGACATATCCTATGGCCATGTCGTCTGTAACAGCCTCTTTCACAGAGGTGATATCCGCGTTGAAGTCTCCGTCCTTAATGGCCTCTGCGGCACCCTCGGGAGTCACTCCGATATCGTTGAATTCCGTGGCATCGGGGATAACTGCCTGATAGGCTTCCTTTAACGCCTTTTCCTTCTGGGCCGCTATGGGGCCTGCGGTAACTTCATGTACCAGACCAAGGATCAGCCCGAAGAACAGAGCAAAAGCAGTCATCAAAAGAGTATTCTTTACTTCTTTAGTCATGCTTCCTTACCTCCTTTTTCAGGCTTTACATATCCAAAGCACTTGGGCACCGTCCATCTTTCGATAAGAGGTACTAAAAGGTTTCCGATGATAATGGCATAGGAAACGCCCTCTGCTCCGGAAGCAAATACACGGAACACTCCGGTGAGTATCCCAAGGAAGATACCGTAGATTATCTTCCCCTTAAAGGTAATGGGGCTTGAAACATAGTCCGTTGCCATAAAGAAGGCACCGAGCATAAGTCCGCCGCCGGCCAGCTGGCCTGTGATGTAATAGGGATCAAAACCATGTCCTCCGAAAATGCACCAGAAGACAACGAAGGCCGCGATATAGGTTCCGGGAATTGTAAGATCTATGATCCCGAGAAGTATAAGGTAGCAGGCGCCGATCACAACAGCAAGAACCGATACTTCTCCGATGGTACCCATCTCATTTCCGAGGACCATATCAAAAGTTGTTACCAGATCTCCGGACTTAAGCCTCATAAGGCAGGTAGCTCCGGAATAGGTATCATAGGCGAAATTGGTCATATATGAGGCAAAGGAGATCACAAGGAAACACCTGGCTCCGAGAGCAGGGTTCATGAAATTCTGTCCAAGGCCTCCGAAAAGCTGTTTAACAAGGACTATCGCAACTAATGAACCGATAACGCAGATCCATAAGGGGATCCTGGGGGGCATGTTCAGCGCCAGGAGAAGTCCCGTCAGGGCTGCGGAACAGTCACTTACGGTAATCGGCAGTTTCATAAGCTTTTCATATAAGTACTCAAAAAACATGGAGGATATGACCGTCACGAGGATAACTGCGATGGTATAAGCTCCGAAATGCCATACTCCGAAAAGAGTGGCGGGCATAAGGGCGATGATCACATGCATCATGATCTTCTGGGTGGTCCAGCTGTCCCTTATATGTGGATTGGAAGTAACACTCATAAGCTTATTTGTTTCTTCAGCCATTATTCCTCACCACCTTTCTTTTCTTCTTCTTTGGCTTTGGCCTCTTCTTCGGCCTTTGCCTTGGCTTCTTCTTCAGCCTTTGCCTTAGCCTCGGCCTTGGCCTTCTCTGCTGCCGCCATAGCTCTGTCACGTCCGATGGACAGTTTCTTCATGGACTTGATGGACTGGGCCAGCTGACGCTTTGCGGGACATACATAGGAACAGGATCCGCATTCTATACATTCCTTGCCGTAAAGCTTATTGAAAGCCTCATAATCCTCAAACTCGGAATAGGTCGCAAGCTGGCTGGGTATCAGCTTTTCAGGGCAGGCCTCCACGCATCTTCCGCAGTTGATGCAGGCGCTTTCCACAGCATTTGCAGCCTCGTCATACTTCATGCATAAAAGGGCGGAACTGGTCTTTGTGACAGGCACATCCAGATCAAATAAGGAGAAGCCCATCATGGGACCGCCGGAGATAACACAGCCCGGCTCGGTCACGAACCCGCCTGCCTCTTCAATCAGCTCCTTATAGTTGGTGCCGCAGCGAACCTTGAAATTCCTGGGATCCTTAATGGCGTCGCCGGTAACGGTAACTATCCTGTACATAAGAGGTATATTCTTCGTCACCGCTTCGTGTATTGCCACCAGGGTATCGCAGTTATCCACGATACAGCCGGCGTCTGCCGGAAGCATCTTGGAATTTATGGCTCTTCCAGTGCAGGCGTAGATGATATGGCGCTCAGAACCCTGGGGATACTTGGTCTTTAAGGCATAGACATCGATCCTGGGCTCGTCCTTGGTAAGCTTTGTAAGAAGCTCAATGGCGTCGGGCTTATTGTCCTCTATGGCAATTATGCCCTTGGCATTGTCGAAAAGCTTCAATACGCACTTCATACCCCCTATCACCAGCTCAGGATTTTCCATCATCCTGCGGTAGTCCGAGGTGAGATAGGGTTCGCATTCCGCACAGTTGCCTATTACATAATCTATCTTTGAGGGATCTTTTGGGGAGAGCTTAACATGTGTGGGGAATCCGGCTCCTCCCATTCCCACAATTCCAGCATTCTTTACGGCAGCGATGATCTCATCCTTGCCGATCTCGTCCAGAGGCTTTGCCTCGGGATATTCCACTTCCTCGTAAAGTCCGTCATTCTCCACTATGATGGACATTACCATGTCTCCCACAGGAACCCTGTGTTTCTCAATGGCTTTAACCGTTCCGCTGACGGTGGCATAGATATTGGCTGATACGAAGCCTCCTGCCTCGGCGATCAGCTGTCCTGCCTTCACCTTATCTCCCACATTTACCACGGGCTTAGCCGGAGCACCGATATGCTGGGAAACAGGGTACACTAGATCACCCTTCGGAAGTACATCTTTTATGGGCTTTTCTTTGGAAATGTCTTTATTATTCCTGTTGCCCGGATGTATTCCGCCGTCAAAGGTGAACCTTGGTCTCGATTCTGACATCCTTTCTCCCTCTTTTCTTTAATACACAAAAATCAAGATATGGCCGCCATGATGAAACTTTGACGCTCATATCTGTTCTGATATGTTATCATACCAAATATGAAGACAATTGACAACTTTACAGATTCAATTTCAAATGAAGAAATTTACAGGAAACTATGGAGCGATGAAGGGGTTTTCTTAGACATCGAAACCACCGGATTAAAGAGGGATACTTCCTCTGTCTATCTTATAGGCCTCCTCTTTCCCGTAAATGACGACCCCAGGGGAAAATGGGACTTAAAGCTGATCCTGGCGGAATCTGCAGCGGAAGAAGCCGAAGTTCTTAAGGAATTCAGCAGGTTTTTTGCGGGAAGATCCGCAAAATTCATAACCTTTAACGGCGACCGCTTTGACATTCCTTTCTTAAAAAGACGCTATGAAGTAAACGGCATCGAACTGCCCCCTGTCCTTTCCTCATACGAGGGAGCGGATATCTACCGCATGATAAACATATACCGAAAGGCCTTCGGCCTGGGGCACATGAACCAGAAATCCGTTGAAAGGATATTGAAAGTAAGCAGGGAAGACAAATATTCCGGCGGAGAACTGATACCTTATTTCCACGAATATGAAAAGACCGGAGACAGTGAGATCGAAAAACTCATCATAACCCATAACAGGGAAGATGTCTACGGTATGGCAGAGATCCTCTCCGTCCTGTCCTATACTGAGATATTCAAATGCGCGGAAGAACTCCCGGAGGAAGATCTCTTTAAGCTGCATGAGGCCCGTATTTCCTGCCACACAGGCTTTGACGGTGAAAAGACCTCCGAACTCCTTATACGCTTTGAACTTCCGGAAGCCGTGCCGGAGCCCTATCTGTTCCACGATCTGAGGCTCTTCCTTGAGACAAACGGAAAAGAAGGCACTCTGCACGTTCCGGTTTTTAATGGGGAATTAAAACACTTCTTTGAAAACTATAAAGACTATCACTACATCCCTTCGGAAGACACCGCAGTATTAAAGACCATCGGAAATCTCAGGGAAAAGGGCACAGTGGAAAACGCCACTGCCGCCAACTGCTACATAAGAAAAAGCGGGGACTTCATTCCCCTGCCGGATAACTTTATCTTATCCGGTTTCCCTGTATTTAAAAAAGATCATAAAAGCAAAAACAGTTTTGTTCCTCTCACGGAAAATCTGCTGTCGGATCAACGCTTAAGGAACTACCTTATCGCCATATTAAAAACCAATTTCAGATAAACGAAAAGGGCGGGTATCTTCCCGCCCTGAATCAATCCTTTATACAGCAGATAAGCGCAGATCAGTTGTTGATGAGCTTATCCTCGTCAGACCAGCTGTAGAGCTTCCTGATCTCTTCGCCGTACTGCTCGGAGATATGCTCTGCTGCCTTGTCGCGAAGTGCCTGGAAGTGAACTCTTCCACCGGCATCTGACATATCGAGAAGGAAGTCCTTTGCGAAGGTTCCGTCCTGGATATTTGCAAGTACCTTCTTCATAGCTGCCTTTGTATCATCGGTGATGA
>JAEEGL010244632.1_pt1 | contig 10320 bp, 6 predicted proteins | sample 9134231 | NCBI WGS metagenome assembly JAEEGL01 (sample SAMN16246548, study PRJNA631951) | gut metagenome | biome: gut microbiome; feature: rumen; material: fiber-attached | host: Bos | place: Iran: Karaj | collected 2018-10
ATTATTTAAATCAGCTACTTCAGTATAAACAACAATTGTTCCATCATCCTCTACTTCGATATCTTTAGCATCAACATCACCATTGATTAGTGCATCCATTACTTCTTCTTCATTGTGACCTTTGATACCAACTACTCCTAAATGTTCATACATGAATGATACTGAACCTTGACCAGCTATCTTAGCTCCACATTTGTTAAATACTGTTTTAACATATGTAAGTGTTCTATTAGTATTATCAGTTAAACATTTAATAATTAATGAACTTCCACCTTGAGCGAATGCTTCATATTCTACAGTTTGATAATCTTCAGTAGCACCTTTCTTAACTTTATCAATATTTCTATTAATTACATCTGCTGGAACTTGTTCTTTTTTTGCTTTCTCAATAACTCTTCTTAATTCAGCATTATTTACTGGATCTGGATTTCCTTTAGCAGCTTGATATATTTCCTTTGCATAAATTGAATATAATTTTGATTTTTTGGCAGCAGTAGCAGCCATAGCTTTTGCTCTTACTTCATGAGCTCTTCCCATAATAAATTCCTCCTTAAATTTTGTTTTTTATTCATTTATATAACCAATCTTTTCGGTGGATTCTCTAACATATTAAGAATTATTTTTATATCCATAATTTCACCCTAATCTAGATTTGATATCTCTTCTATTATTTTAGCATACTCTTTATAATTTTCAAAATCATTCTTAATATTCTTATCTAAAAAGTCTTTAGAATCAGCTTTAGCTTGAAGAAGTATTTTCATATCTTGATGTAAGTTAGACACTTTAAATTCCATATCTCCACTTTGTTTAACACCAAATAAATCTCCTTCTCCACGCATTTCATAATCTTTTTCTGTTATATAAAATCCATCATTACTTTCAGTTAATACTTTAAGTCTTTCATTTTCTTCACTACCAATTAATACACAAGTACAATCAAAGTCATTTCTTCCAACTCTTCCTCTCAATTGGTGAAGTGTTGCAAGTCCAAACATCTCAGCATCATATATAACCATTAGTGTTGCATTTTTAACATCTATTCCTACTTCAATAACAGTAGTAGATATTAATATGTTAGTCTTATTTTCTTTAAAGTCTTCCATTATCTTATCTTTATCAGCTTTAGATAATTTACCATGCATAATTGCACTCTTAACTTTTCCTTTAAAGTACAATTCTATATTTCTCTTAATTTCATTTACTGTAGTTAAATCCAGTACTTCATTCTCTTCAATGATTGGACTAACAATATATACTTGGTGACCATTATCTATTTCACTTTTCATCATTTCATATACACTAACTAATTCTTTAGGACTCTTAATTATTGTTTTAATTTCTTTTCTTCCTTTTGGTTTAGTCTTTATATATGAAATATCCATATCACCATATATAGTTAATGCAAATGTACGAGGTATTGGTGTAGCACTCATATAAAGAATGTCTGGTAATATTCCTTTACTCTTCAAACTAGCTCTTTGATTAACACCAAATCTATGTTGTTCATCTGTAATAACAAGTCTTAAATCTTTAAAAGTTACATTGTCAGAAAGCAATGCATGTGTTCCGATTATTAAGTCTATTTTTCCTGCTTTTAATCTTTCAACAACTTCATCTTTTTCTTTCTTTTTCATACTTCCAACAAGAAGTTCTACTCTCATCTTAGTACTACTTAATATATTCTTAATAGTTTCATAATGTTGATAAGCAAGTACTTCAGTTGGTGCCATTAAAGCAGTTTGATGTTTTGCTAAATAATTTATATAAGCGGCAACAATACTTACTATTGTTTTACCACTACCTACATCTCCTTCTAACATTCTATTCATTCTTCTAGAAGAAGTCATATCTTCATATATATCATTAATTGCTTTATTTTGATCTTTAGTTAATTCAAAAGGTAAACTTCTTATAAAATCATTAACACTTTCTAAATCAACACTTCTAACATAACCTTCATTTTTCTTTTTATTGATTTCTTTCATATAATTAATCTTAAACATAAATTCAAATAACTCTTCATATTTAAGTTTGATTAATGCTTGTTTAACATCATCTTCATTCTTAGGATTATGTATCTTATTAACCGCATCCTTTTTACTAATAAATTTATATTGTTCATTTAAATATTCTGGAATATAATCAACAAATCTATCATAATCAGGTAATACCTCATTAATATATTTCTTTAATTGTTTAGAAGTAAGTCCACTAGTTAAATGATAAACACTTTCAATAGAGCCGCTAACCATCTTTTCAAATTTAATATCTGATGCTACTACTGTATTTTTATTTTTATCATATTTACCAAATACAGTAATAACACTACCAGGTGTTAAATGTGTCTTTAGAAACGCTCTATTAAATATAACAACAGCTATCATTTTTCTATTAGATACAGCTCTAAATGTCAAAGATGACATATTAGCTCTAAATCTACGTGTTAAAGGTACACTATCTACAATACACTCTATTATTACATTTTGTTTATCTTCAGCTTCTTTAATATCATTTAATATAATAATATCGTGTCTATATGGATAGTAATTAACTAAATCATCTATATTATTTATATTTAAATTTTTTAAACAGTCTAATGTTTTTGGACCTAAACCTTTGATATCGCTTAACTTCATAGTTCACCTCCAACAAAATCTACCATATTATATCATAAAACCATTTTTTTTCAAAGATAAAAATTCTAAAAAATTTTTTAAAAAATACTTGACAAAATACGCTTAAATCATTAGTATATAGAATTACCAATTCACTTTTAGGCGAATTGGTGCTAGTATCACACTAGCCAACCCCTTTTTATTCTTTTTTCCGGACTGTCCATCAGGGGGTGGCAGTCCTATTTTTGTAAATAAATGCATTTTATATATATATAAAGATTATGGAGGAAATATGCAAGCAGACTTTGATTTAGATACAGTATTATCTGTAGTATCTCGTTTCAATATAACAGATGATTATAATAATGTTATTAATCTAATAGGATTTATATCAGGTATACCAAATATATCAATGACAGATTTCTTTAAATGGTATGAACCTGCAAGAAATCATATTTTATCTTTATATCCAGGCTTAGACGATCCAGTATATGGATTTGATAGTCATTCTATCGGGATGTATGTAAAAGAAAAGAAAGAACAATTTGATGATCATTTAACAATAAGTGTATACGGAGAAAAAGTTACAAAATTATAAATCGTGTTAATTGCAAACAATACCATAATATATTATTGTATTAATAGAAAAGGAACATTCAATTTGTGTAGATTGAGTGTTACCTTATTGTTGACACCTAACTTACATCAGTTAGGTGTTTTTCTTTTATATAAAACAAACAAAAAATCATTTTTTCTAAAATGATTTTTTATATTTTATACCTTGATAAGAATCTCTTCTTTTCATTTCTTTATCTATATCATTTATTATAGTAACTTTTTTAATTAACCAGTTTGGTTCAATTAAATCATCTACTTTAGGATCTCCAGTTATTCTATTAACAACTATATCTTCTCTTAAATACTCTAGTTGATCACAAACTGTATTAATATAATCTTCTCTACTCATAACTTTAAAATGTGTTTCATTATACATTCTTTCAAGTTCAGTATCTTTTAATATAGATAATGCATGTATCTTAATACCCTGAATATCTATATTACTCAAATACTTAACAGTATCAACCATCATATCATGTGTTTCATATGGAAGACCATTTATGATATGTACTACTACATTAATATTTCTACTTCTTAACTTTTTAACCATATCTTCAAAAGATTTTAATGAATGACATCTATTAATTATTTTAGAAGTTTCATCATGTATAGTTTGTAATCCTAATTCTATAGTTAAATAAGTTCTTTTATTTAAATCGCTTAAATATTCTAAACATTCATCACTAATCGCATCACATCTTGTTGCAATATTTAATCCTACTACACCATCTTGTTTTAATATCGGTTCATATAATTCCTTTAATCTTTTAACTGGTGCATATGTATTTGAATTAGCTTGAAAATAACCAATATATTTTGCTTTAGGCCATTTCTTTAACATCATATTTTTTATTTTCTCAAATTGAGTTACTATATCATCACGTTTATCTCCTGCATATTCAGCAGAACCACTCTTTGAACAATATATGCATCCTCCAATTCCTACAGTACCATCTTTATTAGGACATGTAAAACCACCATCTAAAGACACTTTAAATACTTTAGAATTAAACTTATGTTTATAAAAATAATCAAGTGTATAATATCTTTTATTTGAATCACTATATTTAAACATACAAATCACAAAACAATTTTATCATAAAATAAATAAAAAAGACGATTATTCGTCTTTTTTATTTTCTAAATCTTTAAAGTAATTATATCTTTCTTTAGCATAATTAACATTTTCATCATATAGTCTTTGATATTCTTCTTCATTCTTAACTTCAAGATTTTTATATCTTAATTCTTTTTGGAATACTATATCATAACTATTAAAATCCGGTTCTTTAGAATCAACTGTTAATTTATCTTCTTCTGGGTTATATCTCATAAGAAGATTGTATCCAACATTCTCAAGTAGTTTTTGTTCTTCTAGTTGATTAGACATACCACCAATTATTCCTTGTTCAATACATGGACAATATGCAATGATTAGTGCTGGTCCTTTATGTTCTTTAGCTTCTTTGAATACTTTTAATGTTTGCATCATATTAGCACCCATTGATATTGAAGCTACATATACATTAGGAATAGCCATTGCTATTTTGAATAAATCTTTCTTACTTTCAAGTTTACCAGTATCAGCAAATTGAGCAATTGCTCCATTTCTAGTTGATTTAGATTTTTGACCTCCTGTATTTGAATATACTTCTGTATCAAGAACCATTATCTTAATATTTTCATTACTATGAAGAACATGATCTAGTCCACCATATCCAATATCATAAGCCCATCCATCCCCACCTAGAATCCATACTGTACGAGCTGGAATATAATCAAGTAATTCTCTTATCTCATCTGGAATTAGACTGCCTTCTAACTTATCCTTAATAGCATAAGTTAAATCATCATCATCCATATTATCTATCCATTCTTTAAATGTTGCTTTAATTTCTGGACCAACTTCATCTCTATATTTAAACATTAATTTTTTAAGTCTTTCACGAGTCTTAACATATGATTCATGAATACCAAATCCAAATTCAGCATTATCTTCAAATAATGAATTCATCCATGGTAACTTATATGGAGTAAGTGGTAAACTACCACCATATATTGAAGAACATCCAGTAGCATTAGCAATAACCATATTACGTCCATATAACTCAGTTAACAATTTAATATATGCTGCTTCTCCACATCCAGCACAAGCTCCTGAGAATTCAAAATATGGTTTTTCAAATCCAATACCTTTACCAGTAAATTTATTAAATGGTGTTTCATTCTTATGATTATCAAATAAATAATTACATACTTTTTCAAGTCTATCATTATATGTACCTGGTTCTAATGCTTTATTACCATCTTTACCTGGACATACACTCATACAAAGTCCACAGCCAGTACAGTTAGCTTCATCTATAGCCATATAGAAGTTCTTTCCATTTTCTCCCATACTTGGTATTGTTTCAACTTTATCAATTCTAGCATCTATTAATTCATTATCAGTCAAACTAAATGGTCTAATTGCAGCATGTGGACAAACAAATGCACATTGATTACATTCAATACAATTTCCACTACACCATTTTGGAACTAATTCACTAGTTTTACGCTTATCAGTTTTAGCAGTTCCACCTTCAAATGTACCATCTTTATAATCTAAGAAATCACTAACTTTTAGATCATTACCACGTAGTTTTAATATTTCATTTGTGAAATTCTTATCTTCTTTTTTATCTTCTATTAAAGTAAATATCTTATTGTTAATTTCTTCTAAATATTTTAGTCCCTCATCAATAGCACCTATATTATTATTAACAACTGCGTCTCCCTTTGATGAATATGTCTTTCTAACTAAATCTTTAAATTCATTTATTTCATTTGTAGAATATCCACCAATCTTTAACATATACATACATACTACGTTATTAATTTTTCCTTTAAGTGAATATTTTTCATTTAATTCATCTAAATTAGCAATATATACTTTAATATTTTTATCTACTATTGTTTTCTTATTTTCATAACTCATTAACTGATTCAATTCAGCATCATTTTTATTACTTGCGATTAATAATGTACCATTCTCTTTAATATCTTTTAATACATCATATCTACCTAAATAAATATCTTTTGATACTACTATGAAATCAGGTTCAGTTAAGAAATATGGAGCATCTATTTTAGATGGTCCTACTCTTAAGTGTGATATTGTTACTCCACCACTCTTCTTAGAATCATATTCAAAATATCCTTGAACATAATTCTTTTCACCAAGAACTTTCATAAAGTTTTTACTAGCACCAACCATACCATCTGATCCAAAACCAAATACTTTTATTTCTTGATAATCTGGTTTAATATCAATATCTTTTGGTGCTATGCTTCTATGAGTAACATCATCTAAAATACCAATTGTAAAATTATTCTTTGGTTTACTTGCAAATAAGTTTTCAAATACACCATTTATATCTCTAAGTGGAACATCTTTACTAGATAGTCCATATCTTCCACCATACACTTTTATATTCTTTTCTTTTAATGCTTCTAATATATCTAAATATAATGGTTCACCAGCACTACCTGCTTCTTTAGTTCTATCAAGTACACCAACTACTCTTACTGTACTAGGTAAAACATTAAATAAGTATTTAGTACTAAATGGTCTATATAGATGTACTTCAATAACACCTACTTTTCTACCATGATGATTTAAATAATCAACTACTGTTTTAATAGTAGATGTTACACTACCCATTGCTACTATTACATGTGTTGCATCACTAGCTCCATAATAATTAAATGGTTTATAATCTGTTAAAGCTAATTTATTTAACTTTTCCATATTAGCATTTACTATATCAGCCATTTCATCATAATATTTATTTCTAACTTCAGTATTTTGGAAATACACATCTCCCGTTTCAGAAGTACCACGAGTTATTTCTTTTCCTAAATTTAAAGCTCTACTCTTGAATTCTTTAATTTTATCCATATTAGCAAGTTTCATTACTTCTTCATCATTTAATAACTCTACTTTATTTAGTTCATGAGAAGTTCTAAATCCATCAAAGAAGTGTACAAAAGGTAAGCTTCCATCAATAGCACTTAAATGTGCAATTATAGACATATGATATGAATCTTGTACACTAGAAGATGCCAACATACAAAATCCTGTACTTCTAACAGCATATATATCTTGATGATCTCCAAATATTGATAAAGCATGAGTTGCTAAACTTCTAGCAGCTACATGTATAACACCAGGTAACATTTCACCAGCCATTTTATACATAGTTGGTATCATTAATAATAAACCTTGTGATGCTGTAAATGTTGTAGCTAAACTACCACCTTCTAAAGCACCATGTGTTACTGCAGCAGCACCTGCTTCACTTTGCATCTCTACTACTTTAACAGTATCATCAAATATATTTAATTTACCAGCGCTACTCCATTTATCAGTTAATGTTGCCATTGGACTAGCTGGAGTAATTGGATAAATACCACATACTTCACTAAAAAGGTAAGCTCCTCTAGCAGCAGCTTCATTTCCATCAATTATTAAACTTTCTTTCATATCATCACCTATTATATTATAATATAAAAATTCAATAAAAAAAAGATTGATAACAAATATCAATCCTTTTTATTTTAATTTGTAATCTTAATATTAAATCTATACATTGATTTAACATTCTTAGTACATTTACCACTAGGACTAGTAGCATCATATTGAATAGTTTGTGAAACTATTGTACTACCTGTTTTTTTAGCTTTTACTACCCAAGTAAATCCAGTATTATCAACACCTGTTCTACTTTGAGCAACATAAGTACTCCATCCAGTAGCTCCATCAGCAGATTGTCTTGTATATTTTACAAGTGTTCCACATTCACTTGGTAGATTAACTCTAAATGTTTTGGTTTCTCCAACTTTCATTGTAATAGTTGATCCTTGTGCTCCTAAAGATGGAACAACTAAGTTATGTGATTTAGAGAAGCAATTGTACCATGCATCATCTTTTGAATCTTTAGCACAGCCATATGTACCTGGAGTTGAACTTTGATGCTCATTTGGAATACCAGTATTACTATCTTTGCTTCCTCCGCTTTTGCCACCTGAATTATTATTTGAATTATTATTTGTTGCAGCTGCAGCATGTTTAATTAATAATAAGTAGTATCCTTTATAATCTTTATGACAATCTGCTCCACTAGTCATAAATCTAGACTTTTCAGTATCCATTCTTTCTAGTTTACCATCATAACTATCTATTATTAATAAATCTTCTTGTTTTAAACTATTACCACTAGTAACACTACTCTTAAATCCTACTACTGTTACAAAGTGTCTACTAGTTCCAGCTTTATTACCATTAACTTGTAATACTACAGGTCTACCATTTAATATTTCATTATATATTACATTCATAATAGTAGTCATATCTTCATCAATAAATTTAGTAAAGCTTCCACCACTAGTATAATTACCACCATTATCAGCATTGTAATTTCTTCTATTAGTATAATATCCCCAAGAATGCATCTCAGAAAATCCTAAACATTTATCATTATATTTTGAATCAGATGCTTGATATAATTTTTTGCTTGCTATATAACTTACATAACTTGGTAAATCTGCTTTAGTCTTAGCAATTATATATTCACCATTAAGTGTTTTAATAACTTCATTTTGAGTTCCATCTCCATCAAAAGTATATGAACCAGTTTCACCATCAACAGTACCACTCATAGTACTACCACTTGGTTTTTTAGGTCTATTTTCTTCTATCTTCTTATATACTTCATCTAATCTCTTTTGGAATTCTTCTTTTTTAGTTTTATCATTAATATTTAATAAGTATGATATACCATTATTATAATCATTTAAATCTACAGATTCTTCTGCTTTTGAAACTAAAATCTCTTCTTGTTTTTCATATGCTAGTTCTATTGTTTCCTTAGTAATGTTTCCTAAACACTTTTCATATTCACCATCATTACCAGCTATATTTGCAACAACTCTTACAAATGTTGGTATTAAGAATATTAAAACTGCTGCTACTACTTTAGCAACCATAGGTTTAGTTATTTTATTTAATTCAGAATTACTAACAGCACGTACCAAATCAATCATAGCACTTACTATTAATATAATAGGCACAGCTATTCTTATAATTTGAATAACTATATTTACAATTCTCATTACTTTTAGTACCTCAGGTACTTCACAAACACTTAATATCATATTTCTTATTCCTCTATTTCATTGTAGCACAATTTAAATCATAAAAAAAGAAGATTAATTATCTTCTTTTCTTTTTAGTTGTTTTCTTAACTACTCTAGTAGCAGGTTTTTCAGTTGCTTCAACTTTTTCTTCTCTAACTACTTTAGTAGGAGCATATTTTTGTTCAACTAGTTTACCAAGTAATTCTTCATTTTGTTTTTTAATAAAATAACAAACTACACAAACACCAATTGCTACAAAAATTGCATTAAATATTACAGGTCTAACATATTTTCTATATTCTTCTGCTTTAGCTTCTCCTACAGCATCATTATAAGCCTCAAAAACATCATATCTTTCTTCAGAATCATATAAACTTGTGATAGCAGCTTTAATACCATCAGCATAAGAATCAGCAAATCCTCCGAATACTTGATCTCCAATAATGATATATGGTACACCACTAGCAGGTTGTTCTAAAAAGTCAGATATTTTTTCAAGTAATTTAGAATTGTCAGCATTATTCCATACTTCAAATCCTACTACTTTAAAATACTTTCCATATTCATCTGTAATACCATTTAAGAAATTTAAGAATTTTTGACAATAACCACAACCATTACCTCTAAATAAATAGATAGTAATTTGATCATCAGTTTCAGCGTATTCTTTAAATTCTTCTTTAATTTGCTCTTGAGCTAAAATTTCTCTGAAGTTCATTGTGTTATATTTTTTAATATCAATTTCTTCATCATCTGCAGTAACAGCTCTAACAGTAAATGGAGTCACTAACATCATCATAACTAATAATAAACCTAATATCTTTTTCATTGTCTACCTCCTAATATAATTATAAAATAATGCAATAAAAATGACAAGTTTTTTACGCTATATATTTCATAATCAAAG
>JAEEGL011101604.1_pt1 | contig 10320 bp, 7 predicted proteins | sample 9134231 | NCBI WGS metagenome assembly JAEEGL01 (sample SAMN16246548, study PRJNA631951) | gut metagenome | biome: gut microbiome; feature: rumen; material: fiber-attached | host: Bos | place: Iran: Karaj | collected 2018-10
GGTTAACCAGTACGGCGGAAATATGCCTGATGCAGTTGGTATCCCTGAAGAGCAGCTCCGTAAGGCAGCTACACTCGCTGTATGCAAGATCAACATCGACTCCGATATCCGTCTTGCTATGACAGGTAACATCCGTAAGTATTTCGCTGAGCACCCTGATCACTTCGATCCCCGTCAGTACCTCAAGCCCGCTCGTCAGGCTGTTAAGGACATGGTTGCTCACAAGATCAAGTATGTTCTCGGATCAGACGGTAAGGCTTGATCCTGAATCTGACCTTCTAAGAAAAGATTTCAAAAAGGCCGCTTCTTATACGGAAGCGGCCTTTTCTTATGGAATAAAGCAGGAAATTGATGAGCATTATGCCGGACGTTTGATATCTGCAACATTTGTATCTCCGGAAATGTAGTGATATATAATAACCCCAAGTTTGGAGGAACGTTCTGATGAACAAAAAGCTTATATCCGTTATCCTGGTCCTGGCTAATGTGCTCTCATTGGCCTCCTGCTCGTTTTTTGACAGACCGGTCACTGAAACTGAAGGTGATGACAATGATGGATCTTCAGTTGCACAGGAGAAGGTTTTCGATACGATAGACAAAGTTGCAAAGTCTCTTGCCGAATGTGACTATGAAAGCCTTATTGACCGCTGTATCAAGGAACCGTTGGAGATAAAGGAAGCTATGCCGGTGGTCGAAATGACGGATCCGGATGATATTGACGCGGAAAAGCCTGATAACAAACTTGTCATCGGGAACATGATCGCCTCGACCATTTCATATGAGATCGATGAAGAAAGCTTTGAGAAAAAAGCTTTAGGAAGCAAGTGCTCTGTTGATGTCATATTCTCATATAAGGATTATCACAAGGTGCTGGATAAGAGGCAGAAGTTCCTGGGGACAGCTGATTTCAACACACTGCTTTTTGAAGAAGACAGCAGGGTGGGTCTGACTTTTACCCTCGAATTTCAGAAGTATCACAGCAGATATCTCCTTGTAAACGCGGATGACCTTGCAAAGCTCTATGAATACGAAGATACCGAACTTGAATATTACAGAAGTCTTTTCGATCTGGTCGAAAACATTTACCTGACAGGTGATAAATACGATCCTGAAAAAGAGTGTTATACCGATACCGATACTTTAGAGATCGTTCTGGAGATAAGCGAGGAAGGTCAGGATTATGTCTGGCAGTATGCTTACAGGGTTGCAAATGAGACCACGCCCAAGTGGACCGATCTTTATAATTCAGGATGGATCACCGAGACGGGTCCGAAAGAGATCCATGTCACATACACTCATGATGAGATACTGGAAACAGGATATTACTGCATCCTTTTCTATAACACCTACGACGGAACTGTCTATGGTATGGAATTCGACGTATTTAATACTCAATCCGAAGCCTCGGCGTCAGAAGAGACATCGGCAGATATTTCGGAAGAGACAACTGAAGAAGGCTGATCTGAAGCCCATTTGCGCTCGATCCTCTTAAAGATGACCTTTGCGATCACCATCGCGGATAATGAAGCCATGACCCATGCGAACGGATCGGAGGCTACTGCGATGTAATAGTTGTGGACATGTATCGAATAAAACGAGGTGATCATTCTTGCTATGAGTTCTATAAATCCCAGGATCATGGCGATGCTCGCATAACCTACTGCCTGTACCGAATGTCTGTAGATAAAGATCATGGAAAGGAAGAAGTAGCAGACAGCACACTCAATGATATAAGGCATTGCCCACGGAATATACAGTGACACGTCCACGTCCGCATCGAAAAATATCCAAAGCACATGAGGGACTGCCAGTACGGCAAATACTGCGGCAACAATGGAATAGACAACATAGATCTTAAGGGCGGCCCTTATGCCTTCCCTTATCCTCTTCATATTGCGAGCTCCGAAGTTCTGACCGGCAAATGCTGCCATCGTAAGGCCTACCGAGAACATTCCCTGTGTGATTATGCCCTGGAATTTGTTTGCTGCCGTGATAGCAACAACGGCATCGTCGGAGAATGTGTTGAATGCGCTCTGCATGATAACTGTTCCTGAAGCTGTTATGCCGTACTGGACCGACATCGGAATGCCGAGTCTTAATTGCTCTTTGACAGTCGGCAGGTCAAATTTCCAGTCTTTTTTCGAAGGCCTTAATGACGGCATCTTTTTGTAGATGTAGATAACGCACGGGATAACGGCAAGTGCCTGGGAAATGACTGTTGCCAGTGCGGCGCCGAATGTCGCCATTTGAAATACGATGATGAAAAGAAGGTCCAAGCAGACATTGGTTGCTGCAGAGCAAAGAAGAACGATCAAAGGCATCTTGCTGTTGCCGACAGATCTCATCAATGATGCGCAGTAGTTGTACATGATATTGAAGATAATGCCGGCGCAGATCGTGGATATATATGTATATGCGTAATCGAAAAAGTTCTCTGAAGTGTTCATCAGGACAAGGAGCGGATGCATAAAAATCAGGCCCGTGACTGTGATGATCCCGGCGATCAGAACACATAAGAAAAACCCGTTAGTGACAGAGCGTTTAACGCCATCTGAATCTGAAGCTCCGTAACGCTGGCTCGTGAGAATGGTGAATCCCGCGACCATGCCGTTGGATGTTCCGAACATGAGGAACATTATGGTTCCGGTGGATCCGACTGCGGCAAGTGCCAGAGGGTCAACGAATCTTCCGACAATGATCGTATCCACGATGTTATAGAGCTGCTGGGCAATATTGCCCATAAGCAGCATCATCGTGAACTTTAATATAATCGACATCGGATTGCCCTTTGTCATATCTGTATCGGTTCTTCCGCGAGCCATGATATCCTTCCCCACTGCACTTGTTTTGAACATTTTATGACCGCTTTGTACGGTTAATACCGCAAACTCTGAAAATATATAACAATATAAGTGAATCGACAATACCATAAATACTAAGAAAGACACTTTGCTTCTTTATTTCATCAAGTTTTTCCCGCAAGCAAGAAAAAAACAATAAAAGCAAGTAAAATACAATAAGCCGTTTTTGAATTAATGTATATTCAATGTAGTTGCATTATCTTCAACGCCGACGCTATTTATCAACGGAGGTTTATTTAATGAATGAGATAACCCTTAACTGGAATGAATATACCGAAGCAGCCGTTAAGACTGCAGCAGAAGGCATTGTCATGCTCGAGAACAAGGGCGGTGTCCTGCCTTTGAGAAAAGGTTCTCGGGTGGCTCTTTTCGGAAGGATGCAGACACATTACTACAAGTCCGGCACAGGTTCCGGCGGAATGGTCAACGTCCATCATGTTACCGACATCAGGGAAGGATTAAACGACTGTCCTGACATAACGCTCGATCCGGAACTTATGGATATTTACGACAGATGGGATGAACAAAATCCCATCGACAAAGGCCTCGGCTGGGGCAAGGAAGCCTGGTCACAGGCTGAGATGCCTGTATCTGAAGATCTGGCGAAAGAACTTGCATCGCGCAATGATGCCGCGGTGATAATAATCGCGAGAACAGCAGGCGAAGACCGCGATAATTCCTCCGATAAAGGCGCATATTATCTGAGTGACAGCGAAGAGGATCTCCTGCAAAACGTCTCTTCGGCATTTGAAAAGACGATAGTCCTTCTTAATGTCGGCAACATCATCGATATGTCCTTTGTCGAGAAATACGGCATCAAAGGCGTGCTCTATGTCTGGCAGAGCGGCATGACCGGAGGCATCAGTGTTGCAAGAGTATTATCCGGCAAGGTGAATCCTTCAGGATGCCTTCCCGACACGATCGCAAGATCGCTCGAAGATTATGCATCCAACGATAACTTTTGCAGAGACCTTAAAGAAGATGTCTATCAGGAGGATATCTTTGTAGGCTACAGATACTTCTCGACATTTGCGGAAGACAAAGTACTTTATCCGTTCGGAGCAGGTCTTTCCTATACTGTTTTCGAACTGACGGATGCCGAACTGGAATTCGGGACCAATACCGTTACCTTCAGCGTCACGGTAAGAAATACCGGTGATGTTCCGGGAAAGAAAGCCGTAATGCTCTACTGCAAAGCACCTGACGGAAAGCTGTCAAAGCCTTCAAGGGTGCTTACGGGATTTGCCAAGACCGGAACGATACCTTCAGGCGAGCAGGAGAGAGTTACGATCACCGCGCCTGTAAGAAGGTTTGCCTCCTTTGATGACGACGGAAGGAGCGGCACAGGTGCAACGGGATTCGTGCTCGAAAAGGGTGTTTATGAATTCTTTGCCGGAAGTGATTTTATAACTGCCGAACCTGTTGGATCTTTTGAGATCTCTGAGACACAGCTCCTTGAAGAGCTTGGCACGGCACTTGCCCCGTCAAGAGCATTTAAGCGCCTTATCGCTGTTCCCAACGGCGACGGAACATATTCCAAAGGTGAAGAAGACGCGCCTCTTCTTACTGACAATTATCTTGGATCAAGGATGGATCGCGTAGGTCCTGAGATCGAACAGACCGGAGATAAGGGCATCAGGCTTTCTGATGTTAAGAGCGGAAAGAACACTATGGATGAGTTCATTGCCCAGCTCTCGGATGAGGATCTCTGCCTCATTATAAGAGGAGAAGGAATGGGAAGCCCTAAAGTCACCATCGGTACGGCCGCAGCGTTCGGAGGTATCACAAAGGAGCTGAAAGGAATGGGTATTCCCACTCTTTGCTGCACTGACGGTCCTTCAGGAATGAGACTCGATTCAGGCAAGAAGGCATTCTCCCTTCCCAACGGTACATGCCTTGCTTCGACATTCAATACAGACCTGATCGAGGAGCTTTATACATATCTCGGCATCGAAATGCTCTCGAACAGGATCGATGCGCTCTTAGGTCCGGGGATCAATATTCACAGACATCCCTTGAACGGACGCAACTTTGAATACTTCTCCGAAGATCCTCTCCTTACGGGTCTTATGGCTTCAGCCCAGGTAAAAGCTCTTGAAAAGAGCGGTGTTACTCCTGTCATAAAGCATTTCTGCGCCAACAACCGCGAGACCAGAAGACGCGAGATGACATCGACAGTATCTTCCCGTGCTCTTAGAGAGATCTATCTTCCTGCCTTCGAGATCGCGATCAAAGAAGGCGGAGCAAGATGCGTAATGACAAGTTATAACCGCATTAATGGTATCTACAGCGCCAACAATTACGATCAGAACACCATGATCTTAAGAGAGCAGTGGGGCTTTACAGGCCTTGTTATGACTGACTGGTGGGCATATATCAATAACGACGACAACGATCCCGGGCAGTATTCTCTTGAAGCACATTCTGCTATGGCAAGATCCCAGAACGACGTATATATGGTCTGTACAAGCGTCGAGAAAGAGAATCTTCCGGAATCCGATTGTTATAAGGAACTGACGGAAGGCGACGGCTCGCGCATTACACGCGCCGAGCTTCAGCGAAATGCCCGCAATATCCTGAACTTTGCCATGAACACGCCTGCCATGGACCGTGTTCTGGGAAATGAGATCAAGGTAACTCACATCGACAGTCCGTTCAAAGATGATGATGTCGAAGTCGATTCTGATGTTTTCTACACGCTTGATGACGAGCTCACTATCGAATGCACCGCCAAGACTTCAAGAGGCAAGGACTTTATCTTCGGCATCACTTCCGCAAGAGCCGGATATCTCTCGCTTGAATTCTTCGGTTATTCAAATCTCGGCGAGCTGGCACAGATCCCGATGACACTTTACATTACGAGTATTCCGGTTGCCGTTCTTACCTGGAACGGAACAAACGGCGAGATCGTATCCAAGAAGATCGAGTGCATGATGTATACCAAGAACTGTGTTTTCCGCGCTCACTTCGCATCGGGCGGAATGTCGGTAAAGTATCTTAAGATCAGATACGAAAGACCTTTTGACGGCACGGAAGGACAGCCGGAATAAAGACCGTACAGAAGAAAAATCACATGCATTGCCGTCCTTTAATTGTGCTTGTTTTACATGCTTTGCTGTCCTGGCATGATGTATGGAATTTATAAATACTGTATTTTGTATTAAAATAGTGTCGGCTCATTAACGGGCCGACCTTTTATTTAAGGGGATATATGAGAAGAGATTACTTCACATGTGTATTCTTGGGACTTATTGCGGGAGCATTGACTTTCGTATGCTTTAAGCCGCTCTACTTTACTTATGCGGCTGTGATCCCGAGAGACTTTTCTCTTATGGAGCGATTGATGAGCGTGCTCTACACATTGTTCTTTATATTCTTTCTGCCTTGCTTTGCAGCATTCAAAAAGAAGGAATGGATCAACTGGGGACTTGCCGCTTACGGTCTCATGGCTTATTTCCCTTTATGGTTCTATCCGTCGGCAGAACTCATCAAAGGCGAGGACGCAAGCATTATCCACATCCTCGGAGCACTCATATTAAGAGCCATATATGCGGTAATGCAGGCACCGTTTGCAGCGCTCTCCAGACTTATCGGTGATTCCGGAGCATCCCGTGTCGTATACTGGCTCCTGCCGGTATCGATCATCTGGCCGGTCATATTCCGCATTGTCAGATTCTACAGGAGAGCATATCTTTCAGAGCAGCTCAATCCCATGACTCAGGATCAGGCAGCTCCAGCCGCAGCCAAGACACCCGAAGCTCCCGATAAGCCGGAAGTTCTGGGAACGGTAATTACAGCTCCTGTCACGGCGCAGACACCGGCCGATATCACTCGAAAACATAAATCTGCAGATAAAAAAGAAGACGCAGTAAAGATGCCGCCTTCAGAATCAGAAGAAAAGCCTGCTGTAAGTGAAGGACGTTCCGCAAAAAGAGCCGGCGTCAGAGCTCCCGTAAGACCTGTTCATCTGGGTGTTGAATCACCTGAGACTGATAAGGTTGAAGCGCTTGAACCGGGCACCAAAAAAGATGAAAAGACAGGATCAGATGAGGTGATCGAACTCGGCGCTCCCAAGCCGAAATCAGATGAGGCTATCCCTATGCCTCCTCCGAAGCCTGCTCCTGATGAAGCGATCCCTTTGGGTGCTCCGAAAAAAACAGACGATGTGATTCCAATGCCTCCGCCGAAGTCATCAGGATCAGATGAGGCAATAAAGCCGGATTCCGGCAGCAAGGGTCAGGACTGAGGCTTTAGGTTGAAAACATACCGAACACCTTGTAAAATGTATCAGTTGACTAACAGCATGGAGATTCGAATCTAATGGCAAAGAACAAAAAATACTGGAAGACTTTGCTTGCGAGCAGTTCCGACAAGAAACATGCCGCACAGACCGGTGAAGACCCTCTCGAGGAAGGCCTTCAGCAGCTTACATGGTTTGAGAGCTCCAAACAGGCAGTCAGAAGAGGTCTCCACAAGACATATGAGACTTTCGGTGAGGAAGTCGGCAACTCGATCACTTCAGGTGTTCCGGCTCTCTACCTTTTAGGTCTTCTTCCTTTCGCTGCTATAAACACATATATCAGCGCTACTGCAGTTGAAGGAACCACACAGGCACACGTTGTCATGTCCGTTATCGGCAGATCCGCATTCATAATCACTTTATTCCTGGCTCTGCTCATGTCCACTGTATATCACCTCATGAAGCACGGCACTCCCCACAAGAGAGTAATGAATAAAGTCAACAGAAGCGTTGCTTACTTTGCGATACTCGGTGCTTACACACCGATCTGCATAAATCTTTTGAATCCAATTTCCGGTGCAGTCCTCTGGGCTTTGGAAGCTGCTATGGCCATAGCGGGTGTTCTCGTTACCGCACTTGCCTATCACACAAAAGTCGGCAAGGGATTCACATATTTCATTTATGCAGCAATGGGCTGGGCCATCATATTCAGGATAGTCGAGTTCTATAAAAACACATCGCTTGTATGCTTCTGGCTTCTTTTGTCAGGTGCCATTGTTTACACTGTCGGCATCTTTTTTTCGCCCTCTTCGAGAAGATTCAAATTCTCGCACATGGTATGGCATTTCTTCTGCCTTGCAGGCGTAATACTCCACGTTCTTGGATTTGTTTATTTCTTCGGCTGATAAGTTTATATCTGATTTGAATTTTAGTTAATGAGGATGTCTTAAACGGCATCCTTTTTTCTTTAAGCTTATTAGCATTTCCACCGTGTAAAAGATATAATTCTTTTATATGTTCCCGGAGGAGGTATACCTATGCGCAGTTTCAAAAGAGTTCTGGGGTTGGTCTTTGCCATCGCCATGATGATGACCGGTTTATCATTTTCTGTTTCAGCCGATAGGACTGTCGTAGAGACGGCGGTCTTTGCTGACCAGTATTCTTATACTCTTTATTCTGACGGCCTTTTGGAGGTAATAAGCAAATCAGATACGATAGATCTTGAAAAAATCAGCCAGACTTCCCTTGAAAAGGCTAAGTCCTTATCAGTGGATCTTTCGGGCAGCAATGAAGTATATTTGTCCGTCAGCTGTTATAAGAGTTACTGTAATATAAACTCCTTTAAGTTTATATTTTCTGATAATCAGACTGTTTATGGCATTACGATAAAAGGTTTTTCAAAATTCACCGGTGCCGCAGGCAGCGTTATTCTTTCCGGGAAGAGTGATATCGGGTCTTTGACATTAAAAGAATCAAATGTCACTTCTTCGGATTTCCTGACGGGATTAAAAATCGAGGCCTTTGTGTTTTCCAACTGCAATTTGCTTGAAACCGTAACGGTAAGCGGAGATTTCGATGGCTGCGATATTACAAATTGCGATAAACTCACCAAGGTAGACCTCAGGGGTTGTACCAAGATGACTGAATGTAAGATCAATAAGAATAAAGAACTTGCAGAGTTATACTATCCTGATTCGTTACTCCTGATCCGTTCCTACGGTTGCATTAAAAATCCGAAACTGACTGATCTAAAGATCCCCGGTTCTGTTTATGAGATACAGGATGGTGCTTTTCAGGAGTCAGGATTGAAGTCTGTCACCATTTCTGACGGTGTTACAAGAATAGGATATTATTCTTTTGCCGGAACTTCTCTGGAGACAGTCAATATTTCTGCAACAGTAAACAGGATCGATGCCAAGGCTTTCTATGGATGTTCTTCTCTTAAGACGGTAAATTTCGGAGGAACTCAGGCTCTGTTTGAGAAGATATATGTTTCAAACAGCAACGAATCGGTTTATAAAATTTTCGGAGATGCGAAGATCAATTTTGATGAGACAAAGAAATCCGTATGGGCTCAGGGAGGAGACAAGTGGTTCTACTTTGATAATGCCGGATTAATGGTAACGGACTGGAAGTATATTAATGGAGCTTGGTATCTGTTCAGCCATTACGGTATCATGCTCAAGGACTGGCAGAAGTCAGGCAATACCTGGTATTACCTGGGCAGCGATGGTGCTATGAGGACCGGCTGGCAGTCAATAGGCGGTGCATGGTATTACTTTGGTTCTGACGGAATCATGAGACAGGACTGGCAGTCAATTAACGGCAAATGGTACTACCTGGGCAGTGATGGTTCCATGAGGACCGGCTGGCAGAACATAGGTGGTAAATGGTATTATTTTGAATCCTCAGGTGCAATGGTTACCGGCTGGAAGCAGAGCGGCGGCAACTGGTATTTCTTCAAGTCAGACGGTTCGATGGCAGCAGGAGAATACTGTAACGGTTATTGGCTCAATTCTTCCGGAACCTGGACATACCAGTACAAAGCCACTTGGACAAAGGATAGCAACGGCTGGTGGTTCGGCGATCAGACTGGGTGGTACGCCAAGAATCAATCGCTTAAGATCGACGGCAAAACTTACAACTTTAATGCCAGGGGTTACTGCACTAATCCGTAAGTGAATCTTACAAAGTCAATATTCGGGAAAAGAGGCCGGTCATGTACGGCCTCTGTTTCTGCCCGGAAACCCTCTATGGCTACCTATAGTTGCGTTTGAAGCGTTTTCGGACCCCAAAATTGTTCAAAAATATTAAACCCGCACAACTGGGGATATTCCAAATTATTCAAATATACAAATCGGACTTGCCGGATACGATTTTTCTTGACCGGGGGTACCCATATTGTAAAATATCTTTAGTAAATCTTTGGCGTCCCCGTGCCGCAAAGCCAAGCGGTGTGGGGATTTTTAAAGGGAAACAGGAGGAAAAGGAAATGCCAGATTTTTTAACAGGACCTTTGATCGCAGCAGCAATTGTGGTGGTAATCATCATTATCATTGTAATTTCCAGCTACGTTAAGGCACCGCCGGACAAAGCATATATCATCTCAGGTCTTCGTAAGAACCCTAAGATCCTTATCGGTAGAGCAGGACTCAAGATGCCCTTCTTCGAGAGAAAGGACGAGCTCCTCATCAAGCAGATCTCGATCGACATCAAGAC
>JAEEGL012268319.1_pt1 | contig 10320 bp, 6 predicted proteins | sample 9134231 | NCBI WGS metagenome assembly JAEEGL01 (sample SAMN16246548, study PRJNA631951) | gut metagenome | biome: gut microbiome; feature: rumen; material: fiber-attached | host: Bos | place: Iran: Karaj | collected 2018-10
CTTTTGTACATTAGTTTTTCCTCCTCTGCTTCTCTAGAGAAAAAATAAAAAATTCCCCCTCATAGAGAAATCAATGCAAACAAATATAGTAATAAGCCATAATGCATTATCTACCTTAACATTTATATAAAATGTTTTCAAATAAGAAAAATATAAAATATTTTTTAAAGTTGACTAAAACAATAAACAAAAAGATTATCTCTTTTTTGATTTTTTATCAGGTTTAACTGCGGCGACAACCGCACCTGTAGCGAGCACTCCTGTAGCGATCGTGGCAACTACTGCAGTACCAATTTTCACTTGCTTACTAACCGCTTCACCATAGTAAATAAAATTGGCGAAATGTTCACAGTTATTTGTGACGAAATTATAGTATTTACCACGAAAACGTTGGGAATTTACATAGCTTTTTGCTCTTTCCACGACCACTTCTGGATCAAAGGAACTACGATATGGTGATTCGATTTGAAGTGTTCCTCCAAGAAGAAATCTATCCAAGGAGGATTCAATGATTTGCATATCTTTTTTATTTTTGGATAAGTCTTCATCGCCCGCAGTAAAATGAACCACACGGTTATTTGAAATAGCAATTCCGTAATGGTAATATCCAGCTTTACGATGGACTCTTAATATGTCCCCTGCTTGAGGTAATAATTTCTTCTTCCAACTCATGTCTAATATTATGAAAAAGAAAACTGGATTTCTCCAGTCTTTTATTAATAAAGTTTATGGGTTAATCCCGTGTATTCTTTGTAGAGTTTTAAACAGGCTTTTCTATCTAATTCAATGACGAGTTTTTCTCTTTCGCCTGGTTGTTGCATTTTATAGAATTTAGCATCTCTAAATCCGATTTCTTCTGTGTCGATAATATTACATCCGTAATATACCTTTTCAATATTTGCCCATAAAATTGCGGACATACACATTGGGCATGGTTCACCAGTTGTGTATAATTCACAACCTGATAAATCAAATGTTCCCATTTTCTTACAAGCTTTATGGATTGCCATCATTTCACCATGGCATGTTGGATCGTTATTTTTGAGAACTTGATTATGTCCTTTGCCAATGACGACGCCATCTTTAACAATGACTGCACCAAAAGGACCACCATGTCCTGCTCTAATACCTTTTCTGGCTTCGTTAATAGCCATACGCATATATTTGTTCATAAGGTTACCTCTACGAATAATTATAAAGGAAAGCGGTTATGTGTTTATGTTAATTCAGTAAATTTTTGAGCATTTCAGTATAAATAAACATTAATTATGTTATAATTCTTTCGCTATTTCGTATAAAGGAGGACATATATGGTTAGTAAAAAATTAGCTATTGAAGTTCTTAATGAAGCCCTCGCTACAGGCGCTGACTATGCAGAAATATTCTACGAAGATTCTCATGGTTATTCATTAAGTATTGAAAATGGTAAAGTCGAAACCTCCACTTCTAGCGTTGCTAATGGTGTTGGTTTACGTTTATTAAAAGATAATCAATGCGTATATGGTTACACTAACGACTTATCCAAAAAAGGATTAGTCTCTTTAGCGCAATCTTTACGTTCATCTTTCAAAGGCGAAAGAAAAAACACCGTTGAAAAACTTGATATGATCAGAGCCAAAAATCGTAATCCTGTTATTAACAGTTATGACAATGTCTCTAGAGAAGAAAAGATTTCCTTAGTTAGAGAAGGTATCTCCGCAATCGAAGAATTAAAAGATCCACGTATCGTAAGATACATTGGTAGCTTTGTAAATTCTCATAGATTTGTCGCTATCTTCAATTCCAAAGGAAAATGGTTCAAACGTGATTCTGAATTCGGTCGTTTGGCATATGTCACAGTTGTGGCAAATCAAAATGGCTTCGAAACAGGCTTTGAGGGCCCAGGTTGTCAACAAGACATCTCATACTTCAGAACAGTTAAGAAACCAAGAGACGTGGCCTTAAAAGCAGCAAAGACAGCATTATTAATGCTTGATGCTAAAGAATGTCCAAGCGGAAAGATGCCTGTTGTCATTGGAAATGGCTGGGGCGGTGTCTTATTCCACGAATCTTGTGGTCACCCATTAGAAGCTTCTGCAGTTTCTAGAGGTTTGTCATGTTTCAGTGGAAAAGAAGGCGATATGATTGCCTCTCCAATCGTCAGCGCAGTCGATGATAGTACAATCCCAAATGCTTGGGGTTCTATTGATATCGATGATGAAGGTAACTTAGGCGAAAAGCGTTTACTCATTAAGAATGGTAAATTAGTTAACTTCATGATTGATGACTTTAATGGTAGAAGAATGAACAGAGAAGGTAATGGTTCTTGTCGTAGACAAAATTACAAATATTGCCCAACATCAAGAATGTCCAATACCTATATTTGTAATGGTAAAAACACACCTGAAGAAATCATTGCTGCAACAAAGTTAGGTTTATATGCAGTTGGTTTCAACGGTGGATCAGTTGATCCAACAACAGGTGAATTCAACTTTGGTTGTTCAGAAGCATACATTATCCGTGATGGTAAGATTGCTGAACCAGTTAAAGGTGCAACATTAATCGGTCATGGTAATGAAATTCTTAAGAAAATTGATATGGTTGGAAACGACCTCGCATTAGCTGAAGGTATGTGTGGCGCAGCATCTGGTTCAATCAGAACATGTGTCGGTCAACCTACATTAAGAGTTAGCGAAATCACAGTCGGTGGTCGCGGAGGAGAATTAAAATAATGAAATACGATAAGTTTTTTGAACTCGCGAAAGCCGCGGGAATTGAAGAAGCAGAATTATATGTTGGCGAAAGCTATTCATTGCAATTTTCCTTGTTCCACAGTGAAGTAGATAACTATTCATCAAATAGATCAATGACAATCCTTGCCAGAGGTTTAGTTAATGGTAAATTTGGTACCGCAAACTGTGATTCTTGGAGTTCACAAAGGGCTCAATACCTCGTTAATGAGATTGTTGCTAATGCAAACGTTATCGAAAACGAGGATCCAGCGTTTATTTTTGAAGGTTCCAAAAAGTATAAGAAAGTTAATACTTTCAACAAAGAATTAGGCAATATCTCAATTGATGAGAAAATGAAGAAATTGTTTGATTTAGAAAACTTGATTAAGAATGGTGACCCACGTATTACAGAGGTTGCTGCCGTCGGATATGAAGAAGAAGCCTCAAGTACCACAATAATGAACTCAAAAGGCCTAAAATTGACGCAAAAATCAAATTATTTCGTCTATTATGCCGAAGCTGTTGCTAAGGAAGGAAGCCAAACAAAATCTGGTTTTGACCTCTATTTAGGTAACAATTTTGCGGAATTCAAACCAGAAGAAACCGCAAAAGAAGCAGTTCGCAAAACTGTTAGCCAATTAGGCGGTGAAGCATGCGAATCAGCGACCTACAAAGCAGTCTTAGCGCCATCAGTTGTTAAAGATTTCTTAAATTTCTACATTGGTAATGCTGATGCTGAAGAAGTCCAAAAACGTTCTTCCTTATTCATTGGAAAATTAGGTCAAAAGATTGCTTCCAAGAAGATTACAATCGAAGATAAACCACTTCAAAGAAATGTCTTTGCTAGATGGTTTGATGATGAAGGTGTCGCAACCTACAACAAACCAATTATTAAGAATGGTGTATTACAAACTTATCTTTATAATTTAACAACAGCAGCAAAAGAAGGCGTTGAAACAACAGGTAATGCAAGTCGCGGAGGATCCAAAATGGGTATTTCTCCATTCTTTGTTTCATTAAAACCAGGCAAAAAGAGCCAAGAAGAACTCTTTGAAGATATTCAAGATGGTGTTTATATCACATCAGTCACTGGTCTACATGCTGGTTTAAATCCACAATCTGGTAACTTCTCATTACAATCCAGTGGTTTCTTGGTGAAAAACGGTAAGGTTGATAGACCATTAGATGTAATTACTGTTTCTGGTAATTTAGTCGAAATTTTTAAAGACGTTCAAGAAGTTGGCAGCGATGTTAAAGTTTTCCCAAGCGCTGTTTCTTGTTCATCATTAATAATTAAAAAGATTGTTGTTTCCGGGAAATAATTAATCTATACATTTTCAAGGGTGGCATTTGCCACCTTTTTTTCGTATAATTTAACACGGTTAGAAGGTGTTTATATGAAAAATAAAGTGCTAAATATTTTATTTGCGACCGCCCTATCAGCTGGTTGCTTTCTTGGCATTGCTAAAGTTAGTGCAAAGCATGTTCAAGAACCAGTAATTGAAAAGGCAGAAGCAGCAGAAGGCAATTACTATTCAGGTATTAGTGATTCCTTAACAGGTGACAGTTTGCTAACTGCATTACACAATCTTAATAGTCAAAAGAGAACAAGAACAGTCGGCTATAATGGATTTAGGCAATTTGCAGCTAAATGTGACGTTGATCCTGATGGTTCAGGGAAAATTATCGGTTTCTATGACAATAAAAAAGTAGGTCCTTCTTGGGACAGTGGCAGCACATGGAATAGAGAACACGTTTGGCCAAATGTTCGTGATGGTGACAAAGTCGAAGACGATGCACACATGGTAAGACCAGCTGCTACATCCACAAATAGTGATAGAGGTAGTAAAGGATATGGCTCTGATTCTTACGATCCAGGCGAATATGTTGCTTATTATAGAGGCGCTGCAGCGAGAATCATTTTCTATGCAGCTATTGCTGATACATCATTAAAAATAGTTGATTATTCATTCCCGTATAATGGTGTTCAAAATGGTAACCATGGCTATGATGTCGGAACAATGGGTTCATTGAGTGAAATGCTTAGATGGAATCTTCAATATTCTCCAAAAGATACATCATTTACTGGTGCTAATGATTTAGCTAGAAGAACCGAATTAAATAGAAACGAAGTTATTCAAAATGCTTCAGGGGGACAAGGCAATAGAAACCCATTTATCGATCACCCAGAATACGCATGTAAGATTTGGGGAAATACAAACGCGACAACAAAACAAATTTGTGGCGCTTCAACAGACCCAACAGTTACTAAAGTAACAGTTTCTCCATCGAGCGTTAGACTAGATCTACAAGAACATTCAACTCAAGACTTAACTGCTACAGTTACTGGAAATAACAATCCAGATACAACAGTTACATGGTCCACAAACAATTCTAGTGTCGCAACAGTTAGTTCATCTGGTAAAGTTACTGCCCATGCTATCGGAACAGCCACTATCACTGCAACATCTACATTCGATACAACCAAGAAAGGTACTTGTACAGTATCAGTTACAGCGGAGCCTGCTCCAACAGTTACATCTGTTACATTAAACAAAACATCCTTGTCTTTCGATTTATCAGGCGAAAGATCAGAAACATTAACTGCTAATGTCACAGGAACACACAACCCTGCAACAACAGTTACTTGGACATCAAACAATAACAGTGTTGCATCAGTTGATAATGGTGTTGTTACTGCTAAAGCAGTAGGAACTGCAATAATCACTGCTGCATCAACAGTGGATCCAACCAAAAAAGCCACATGTTCAGTCACAGTTACAGATAGCACTGTTATTAGAATTAGTAACACTGAATTAGACTTAGAAGTCGGAGCCCAAGCATCAATTTATGCTACTGCTTTAGATGGTGGAAAAATTACTTGGTCCGTTGATAAAGCAGGCGCAAAGGCGCTTCACCTATATGAAAGCGAGACCGCGTCAGATGCGCCATTACATTTATATGGAATAAAGAATGGTACAGCTACAGTTACAGCAACATGTTCTACTGGTGAATCAGTTACGTGTGTTGTAAAAGTCGGCACAGGCGTTGCTAAAAAAGAAAATAATCTTCCATTGATCATTGGTTTATCAGCTGGAGGAGGCACATTAGTACTTGGTGGTTTGATTGTATTAATTGTGCTATTGGTTAAGAAAAAACCAGTATAGAAAAATATAAGAATGGTTGGTTAATTCCAACCATTTTTCTTTATTGAACTACATTTAAAGCATTAATTAAGAATATCTATATTTATGTTTCGGTAAAACTAGACATAATTAATAAATTAATTAAATCGAATTTGTATATTATCTTTTCTTAGATTTTATTAAAATATTCTTTTCTTACGCACCCCTTATAGGTATATAATATGCTCTTGCGGTTAAGCGTGACCGTAAAGATAGTCTTAGACTATGGAGTCTGTGTATGAAAAAATCATTTAAAATCATGAGCGCATTGATCCTAAGTTCCACTATGGCATTCGGATTAGGCGCCACAATCTTTGCAGGAACAAATAAGAATGTTCAAAAAACCGAAGCTTTGTATTCACCAAGCACTCATTATGAGGTTTCCGATACAGCTTCAGAATTAGCATCTTACTACAGCAGTATTAGCAGTAGCGATTCCGGAAGTAGTCTTTTAGGAAAACTTCAAACCTTAAACAACAACAAAAGAAAGAAAACCGTAGGCTATAGCACTATGGGTACTAGTGCTTCTTCAAGCGCATATATCTACACAGATTACGTTTTAGGTAGTACAACCAAAGATAGCAACGGCCAAGTATATGGCTCAACAATTGCTTCTTTTTACACAAAAACTTCCGCTACTGGATGGAACCGTGAACACATGTGGCCAAACTCTAGAGGCGGTAGCGCAGTTGAAGGCGATATCCTTCACACACGTCCAACAATTTCAGCCGAAAACTCTTCTCGTGGTAACTCATTCTATGTAGAAGGTATGAACAATGGTTCAAATGGTTGGGATCCATATACCGCTGGTTATGAAGAATGGGTTCGTGGTGAATGTGCTCGTACAATTCTTTATTGTGTTGTTGCGAATAGCAATTTCTCATTATCAGATGCGAGCGCTATTTCATCTGGCCAAACAGGCTATACATCCACAATGGGTGATATGGATACATTAATTAAATGGCACTTTAAATACACTCCAAACCAATATGAAATGAACCGTAATAACGGTGCTGAATACTTACAAGGTAACCGTAACCCATTTGTTGACCACCCTGAATACGTGGCCAAGATTTGGAGTAACTTCAACTCAAATATTTCATCTTTATGTACAAGTAACGCTTCTGTCTATAGCAATTGGACAGTTGGTAGTTGCTCAACATACGGCACAAACGATGCTGCTGGTGGTAGCACAAGCACAGATCCAGCAATCTCTATTTATGCACCATCAAGCACAGTTAAAGTTGGTAACACAATTACATTAACCGCTAACAAGAGCAACATCACAGGAACAGTCCAATGGTATGTTGCTGATTATTCTTCGGATGTTGTTTCCTTATCTGCAACAAGTGGCGATTCCATTACAGTTACAGGTGTTAGCGAAGGCACAAAAACAATCTATGCCCACATTGGTACAGTAAGCGCAACTGTTTCCATCACAGTTACTGCTGCTTCAAGCAACCAAGGCGGTTTAGTTACTGACACATCAGATTTATCCACTGGCGATAAAGTTATTTTAAAAACTCAACAATCAACACCAAATGGTGTTACAGGTTGGAATAACAGTAATGACGCTAGTATTTCAACAACAGAATCTGGTTGGAAAGAATTTACCGTTAAGGATGCTTCATCAAGTGGTTTTAAACTTTATGACGATACAGCAAGCAGCTATATTGCCGGCATGACAAGCAATGGTTTTAAATACGACAGTGCTGGTGGCAATTGTACAGTTGATACAGACGGTCATCTTGTTTGTGCCAATAGATATTTATGTATTAATGGTAATTATGTCCGTTTCTATACAAGTATTGGAAGTTATACTCCATTCTTTGTATACAAAGTAGGTGCTTCTACCACTAAAACAGTTAGCAGTATTACAGTTAAAACTGCTCCTACAAAAACAGAATATACAGCCGGTGAGCATTTTGCTCCTGCTGGATTAGTTCTTAGAGTTACATATACAGACACAACAGTGGATGATATTACATATTCATCAAGCAACGCTAGTAGCTTTACTTTCAATCCAAGCACAAGCACTGCTTTAACAGTTAGTAATACAAGTGTGACAATCACCTATGGTGGTAAATCATGCACACAAGCAATTACTGTTAGTGCCTCTACAACTCCAACAGTTAATTCCGTTACTGTTTCTCCAAGCACATTAAGCTTGAACTTAACAAATAATACAACTGGTTCATTAACCGCTACAGTTAGTGTTTCTGGTGGTGCTGCACAAACAGTTAATTGGACAACAAGTAATTCAAGTGTCGCCACAGTTAGTAATGGTACAGTCACTGCTAAAGCTGTTGGTACTGCTACAATTACAGCTACATCTACAGTTGATAACACCAAGAGTGGATCATGTACAGTTTCTGTTTCTAATGGATCAAGTTCATCCGGTACAGAATATCAAAAGGTTACATCCAATTCTGATTTAACAAGCGGACAATACTTAATTGTTTATGAAGCAGGTAATATTGCGTTCAATGGTGGCTTAGAAACATTAGATGCAGTTAGCAATTACATTTCAGTTTCTATTTCTAATAGTAAAATCACAAAAACAAACGAAACAAGCGCAGCTGAATTTACAGTTGATATGTCGGCCGGAACAATCAGAGCAGCTACAAACAAATATATTGGTAATGGCTCAAACAGCAACGCTCTTACAGTGAGCGATACTGCATTAACAAATACAATTACCTTAGATGGTAGCGATGTTAATGTCGTTTCTGAAGGTGGTGCTTACTTAAGATACAATCATCAAAGCGGCCAAACCAGATTTAGATATTTCAAAACAAGCTCATACTCAAACATGAAAGCTATTCAATTTTATAAATTAAATAGCGGTTCCACTACTACAAAAACATTAAGCAGTATTGCTGTTAGTAACGCTACAACAACATATACAGTAGGCGATGAATTTGTTAAACCAACAGTTACTGCCACATATAGTGATACCACAACCGCCAATGTCACAAATTCTGCAACATTCAGTGGTTACGATATGAGCACAGCAGGTAACTACACAGTTGAAGTTAGTTATACCGAAGGTAGCGTCACAAAGACAACTTCTTACAGCATTACAGTTAACGCTGGTTCCAGCACAACAAAAACATATCAAGTTGTTACTTCTGCTTCTGATTTAGCAGCAGGCGATAAAGTTGTTGTCGTTGGTAGCAATAATGGTAGTTATTACTACATGACTGCTGCAGCTAAATCTGCAACATTACCTTGGTACCTTGTCGGTAACGATGTTACACCAAGCAACAATCAAATTGCGGGTAACGATTTAACTGAATGGACAGTTGGTAAATCTGGCAACTACTTCACATTCACAAATAATAGTAATGATTTATATGGTTATGTTAATGGTACCCACTACAGCTTAAACTTAGGTCCTACATACACAATGAATAGCACCACAACAAATGTTGTTGATAGCTATAGCGGTGTTAATACATGGACATATACAATCACGGATTCATCAACAGGTGCTGCAACCTTATATGCCAACTCATCCGCAAGCGTTTATCTTGAATACTACAATAATAGTTTCTGTGGTTATAAGAGTGCGTCAACATCTGGTTCCATCTTCTTATTTAAAGAAGTTAATGCTTCAACAAATCCTGCCTTAGAATATGCTCAAAACTTCTTAGCAGCATTTACATGTGATGCCACAGGTACAAACGCTCCAACATTTGCTTCTGGTAAATCCTGGGCAACATTAAAGACAGCATTTAATGCATTAAGCACAACAGATCAAAATACATTAAAGAACGCTACTGCAAATGAATCTGGTTCCACCATTGAACAAGCAGTCGCTAGATATGATTATGTTGTTGCTAAATATGGTTATGAAAACTTCATGAACCGTACAATTAGCAATCAAGCAAATAAGATGAATCCATTTAATGGTTCATCCACAAACAATCTCTTCTTAGTGTTAGGTTCTATTTCACTTCTCGGTGGACTTACCTACTTAGCATACTTCTTAAAGAAGAGAAAAGAAGACTAATAAGTCCTCTTCATTAACAAACAAAAATAGAGCGGTTTGATTCGCTCTATTTTTTCTTTTTCTTTTTATCTATTTCTTCAGTGTATTCTATATGATATTCACTTAACTTCCAGGTTGGATGTAATTGATCAATTTTATCTATCGCATCATTGAAGAGGTCAGCTTCAACTTTTCTTCTTTGCTTTGGCGTATTATTGAAGCATTTACCAGCGTTATTAATCGCGTATAGACATTCACTCTTGCTACCATCTAATAAGCCTGACATGAGGAGATATGTACGAATACTAACCATTGATCTATCGTTTGAGATATCTCTTCTTTCTTGCATTGGTACTTGTTCATCATAGAACTTTCTCGCTTCTTCTAATGGTTTAGTAATGATGTTGATATATATCTTTTGGCATCTTGC
>JAEEGL012728635.1_pt1 | contig 10320 bp, 8 predicted proteins | sample 9134231 | NCBI WGS metagenome assembly JAEEGL01 (sample SAMN16246548, study PRJNA631951) | gut metagenome | biome: gut microbiome; feature: rumen; material: fiber-attached | host: Bos | place: Iran: Karaj | collected 2018-10
CGTGCGGTCGGGCGAAATGTGCGGGAACCATGTATTCCAATGGGCGTCTTGCGTCATCTGCGTCTGTTCGGAGCCGTCGGCCTTCATGCGCCAGGCCTGCATGCGACCGCTGCGAACAGAATTGAACCAGATGTATTCTCCATCGCAGTCGTATTCCGGGCCGTCGTTTAGCCCGAATGCGGTTGTAAGCTGCGTCTCGTTACCGCCGGCTGCTGGAATCGTGTAGATGTCGTATTCGCCGTTACGTTCGGCGCAGTAGGCAAGGGTCTTGCCGTCGGGAGTGATTCCGTGCAGATAGCTCGGGGCGAGCGGCGTCACGAGTTCTGGCATGCGGCCGTCGAAGAAAATCTTGTAGATGCGGGAAAGTCCGTCTTCTTTAGTGTGGTGACTCACGTACAGGCCTTCGCCATCTGGGGAAAGCACATGGTCGTTGTTGCAGTTGTCCACGAAGTGGATCGGCACTTCGGCAATTGCGCCCGATTCGATTTCGTACTTGTAGATGCGTCCTTCGCTGTTGTAGGTAAGGAACTTGCCGTCGGCACTCCAGTTCGGCGCCTCGATCACGCGAGCGAATTCCTTGAGCAGTTTTGATTCGCCGGTTTCGATATCATAAACTTCCAGGAAGGACTTGTCGCCACTGCGGTCCCAGACTTTGCCGGGGCTGAGCTCGAAGGGGTAAGAGACACCCCACTGCGCACGGAGCGAGTCCATCTGCGTCATCATCTGCATGGTCTTGCTGTGTGGCATCTCGGGGCATTCCTTAAGGCCCTTCTCGAGAGCGGCCTTGCAACCCAGAACTTCGTACTCGTAGCAGTTCTCGATGCAGGGCGGCTTTACGGATTCTACCAGGTTCCCGGCAACATCGAATCGTTGGATTTCTTCCATGTCGTTCAAGTTCTGTACGCGGATAAAGCCTTCGGTGCCATAGATGACGCCCTCGTTCTTGAGCGGGGCCACCATAGATGTCTTAAGGTGAGCGACTTGGCCATTTGCGTACACAAGGTCAATCCAGTCGGTAGCATCGACACCTGTATGGAACTTGACGCACTTGGTCTTTGTCTGCACGATATGATTTGCGCTTGATGTCATTTCCGGGTCCGTCAAGAAGATGTCCGCAAACGTCAAACTATAAATGCCCAAATCCAATAGTGCGCCACCCGCAAGTTCAGGTTTATGCAGGCGTTCAATATGAGAAAGCGGCATGGAGAAGTCAGCTTCTACGCTTTCGACCTTGCCAATTTTCCCTGCCAAAATCCAGTCCTTCACCATCTGTACCGCGGGCAAGAACCTAGTCCACATGGCCTCGCACAGGAACACGCCTTTCTCTTTGGCAAGGGCTACCACTTCAGATGCCATCAGGGCGTTAGCGGTAAAGGCCTTTTCTACAAGCAGGTTCCGGCCGTGTTCTAGACAAAGTAAAATGTTGTTGTAGTGTTCGGAATGGGGTGTGGCGATATAGATCAAATCCACATCTGTATCTTTTGCCAGATCCTCGTAACTGCCATAGGCGCGTGCAAATCCATATTCATCAGCGAATTTTTTCGCCTTGTCAATTGAGCGGGACGCCACCGCGTAGCATTCCACGCCCATACCGCGCTTTTCGAGAGTCTTGACGGCAGCCGCCATCTTGGTGGCGATATGGCCACAGCCGAGAATTGCAAACTTGAGAACCGGATTGTTCATTTTTCCCTCTTTTAGAGAAAAAGTTAAACTTTTTTTGGGCGTTTCGGTATAATAAGGGCCATATAAATGGGCTCGCCTGTAAACAGTTTTTAAATTTCGGCTATGAAATTTATCGAGGTCGTGGCTGGAGTTATTTGTGACGGAGAGCGGCGTTCATCTGATGCCAAGTTCTTTGCCACTCAGCGTGGCTATGGCGACTACAAGGATTTCTGGGAGTTTCCCGGCGGCAAGATGGAGCCCGGCGAAACGCCCGAGCAGGCCCTTGCCCGTGAGCTGAAAGAGGAACTTGCCGTCGATGTGAAAGTGGGTGATTTCATCTGTACGGTGGAATACGATTATCCGGCTTTCCACTTGACTATGCACTGCTTTTACTGCACCCTTACCGAGGGGTGCGCGCCCACCTTGCTCGAGCACGAGGCGGCCCGTTGGCTTACCCGTGGGGAACTCCATTCGGTAAACTGGTTGCCCGCCGATGTACAAATAGTGAAACTTTTAGAAGAAATTTCATAAGAAATAAAGTATATTACGGATAGGTATGCTCTATATCCATCAATATCCTGACTGGACCCACTTTCGGTTCGATACGCGGAAGGTCCTGAACGCTCTTGGCGAGGCCCGCTTGCAAGAGGGCAAGCTTATTGGCGCTATGGAAACCTGCGGTTTTCAGGATTTGGAGCAGGAACTTTTAATTAGGGACATCCAGTCGAATTCCGCCATTGACGGGTATAGTCTCAAGGAAGATTTTGTCAAGGAGCAGGTTGCCCTTGTGCAGGGCGGTGCAGCCCAGTCGGCAGACCCTATGGTGCGTATCTACCTGGGCGCCATCACGAAGGCTTTTAACCCTGTGACGGCGGAGCGCCTGTTCGCCTGGCATGCCGCCATGGGCCAGAACAAGGTGGCCAGCTTTAGGCAGGGGCCGAGTGTCGTGACGTACGGGCAGGGCGATTCCCGGCTGGATTTCGACGGCCCCAACCCGGAGCGTTTGGTGCAAGAGGTGGAGCGATACATCCAGTGGATGGAAACGTCTACTATGGACGGCGTCATCAAGGCGGCGGTGGCCCATTTCTGGTTCATTACCCTTAGGCCTTTTGCCGACGCCAACGGTAGGCTGGCGAGGCTCCTTACCATTGTAGCTCTTGCCCGCAGTGAGCGGACCACCCGTTGCCAGTTTTCCCTGAACCAGGCCTTCTTGGACCGGAAGGAGGAATATTTTAAGATTCTCAATGAGACTCAGCGGAGCAATGGCGACCTGACGGAATGGATTCTCTGGTTTATCGAGACCATGCAGCAGGCCATGTCTAGTACGCGGGAGCGGATCCTCAAGGAACAGCGCAAGACCGCCTTCTACAACCGCCATGCAGGGGAGGCCTTTGACGAGAAGGACCAGAAGCTCTTTACCGCCCTGTTTACGGGCAAGCTTTCTGAAAGCTTCACCGCCAAGGATTTGGCATCCGTCATCGATCAGAGTCACGATACGGCGCTACGTACCATACAGCGGCTTATCGCCAAGGGTATACTGAAGGCCGATGAGAAGGGTGGCCGCAGTCAGCGATACTCCATGGCTTAGATGCTTAGAAGTCGGCACAAAAAAAGACCCGCGAAAGCGGGCCTTTGTTCCAAATATGCAAAAGGCGATTAGCCTTCTTCCATGGCTTCCTTGAATTCATCTACGGTGGCGATGTATTCGTCGATCTTGTCGGGCTTTGAATCCAGGTGGGCAAGAATCTTGTCCAGGTGTTCCTTGCCGAACACGGCCTTCAGCTGGCGGCTGGCGTGGCCCTTGTAGCCCCATTCCTTCAGAATCTCGTCGGTGACTACGAAGGAGTCGTCCAGGGAAACGAAACGCATGGGACCATAGACGGCCCAGTTGTGTTCCATCTGCATGCATTCCGGTTCCTGCATTTCGGGGTTGGCCATATAGCGCTGGATGTGGCGGGTACGCACGTCCTTGACCTTGTCGATGCGCATGTAACCCATGATCAGGTACTTGTTGCGCATTTCGGAATCGCTGAGACCTTCGTAACGGGTACCGAACAAAATGTAGCGGCTCTTGGCACGAACAATGGCATTGACGTTTTTCACATTGTAGCAGCTCATGAGGCCGTAGGTGCTAGTTTCGTAGTTGGGCTCGTAGAGGAACCCCTTTTCGTTCTCATTCAGCTGGTCGCGGACAGGCATTTCGGACTGGTGGCTGGTTTCCACATAGAGCAGGCTGCCAGCAGCATTACCGCGGTAGTCCTGCCAACCTTCAAGATTGATTTGTGTCTTAGGCATTTTTCAACCCCTAGAAAAGTGATACATAATAAAATAACTAGCGGACCTAAAAAGGTTCGTCATTTACGATGGCAAAATACAAAAATCAGTGTTAGAGGGTCAGGGATTCTGCGGAAATATCGTTCATTCCGAACAGAAAAGCCCCTTTTTCGAAGAATTTCGCGGTGTCCGTGGTCAAGAAGGCGGTCTTTTTGGACTTGGTGAGTCGGGCGTCCATCTCGGGGTGGCGGTTCAGGTAGTCCACCGTCTTGTTGGCCACGATCTGGCCCTGGATGACCAGCCGTACATGGGGCGGCAGCGCCGCGCGGATTTCGGTTTCCAGCAGGGGGTAATGGGTGCAGGCCAAGAGGACCGTGTCGATTTCGGGGTCCTTCTGGAGTAGGGCATCTACCTCTTTCTTTACGAAGAAGCGGGAACCCTCGGTGCCCATTTCGCCGTTTTCTACCAGCGGGACCCACATGGGGCAGGCGTGCTGGGTCACCTTCAGCTCCGGAAAGAAATGGCTGATTTCTATCTGGTAGCTGTTGGAAGAGACGGTGCCTGCGGTGGCGAAGATGCCGATATGCCCCGTGTGGCTGAACTTGCCGATTTCTTCGGTGGTGGGCCTGATGATACCCAGTACCCTCCGGTCGGGAAACTCTACAGGCAGAACCTGCTGCTGGATACTCCGGAGCGCCCGTGCCGATGCGGTGTTGCAGGCGAGGATTACCATAGGGCAGCCTCGGCTGAAAAGCTCACGCACGCACTGGAGGGTGTAGCGGAAGATGGTCTCGAAACTCCTGGAACCGTAGGGCGCCCGGGCGTTGTCGCCCAGGTACAAGAAGTCGTAGTCGGGAAGCGCCGCCTGCAGGTCCCGCAAGATGGTGAGCCCGCCAAATCCAGAATCGAAAACGCCTATCACAGGGCGGCCTCCATACGTGAACGTACCAGGGGCATCAGTTCTTTTCTCGGGTCGTTGTTGCCTTGGCGCTTCTCGATTTCGCCGGCGTCGATGGGGTCTAGAATCTGGACCGTCACTTTGCAGCGCCCGATGTTCTTGCGCCTCTCCCAGACGGCGGAGGTGCCGTGGATGACTACGGGGAGCACGATGGCGTGGGCCTCTAGGGCAAGCCTGAAGCCGCCGCTCTTAAAGGGCGAAAGGGCGTCGCTTTTTCCGCGGGTGCCTTCGGGGAAAAGGCATAGCCTTGGAATGCGGCCGGATTCTACGGCCTCACGAATCAGGGCGCCGCCACCGCCTTTCTTGCGGTTGATAAAGATGCAACCGATCTTGTGCATCCAGAAATTCAGGAAGGGGATAAACCGGAGGGACTCCTTGGCGATAAAGCCTACGATGCGCTCGACGGATAGGAACATCACGGGAATGTCGGCGTAGGAGTTGTGGTTACCCATAACAAATACAGGGCGGTTCCAGTCCACCTTGGCAAGCGTCGCCTGGTCCTTGATTTCAAGGTCTACCCGCAGCACGTTCATGCAGAACCGGGAGAACCTCTGGATTTTTCCTTCGAACCAGGTATTGAAATTCTTTCCGCAGGCAGCCAAGATAAAGGGCAGTGCCAGAATATGGGCGAGCATGTAGGAGAGCACTACAATCACCACGTATATTCTAAACAAAATAACTGGCATAGTCCATCTGGGTTGCGGTGGTTTGCGGGGCAGGAAACGGGAGGGCTTCAGTTTCAGCAGTTTCCCTTTCCAGTACCTCTGTTTGCAATATAGCAAAACAAGGAACGATTCGGCACGGGTAACTCCTACGTAGTATAGACGTCTTTCTTCTTCCATCTGGGCCTTGCGCTGTTTGCGGCTGCCTTCGCACTTGCCCGGCGTGAACCCCTCGGCAAGGCCTGCGTAAAAGACTACGGCGTATTGGAGCCCTTTGGAGGCGTGGACCGTCTCCACGTGTATACCGTCTTCTTGTACCTGGTCCCCTGCAAGGTGGTCGCCGGCGATGGGCAACTCTCCTTCGCGAAGGGCCTCCTCGAAGTATTGTCGCTGGCGATTGTACCGCACCAGTATGGCGAAGTTTTTCCAGAGTAGGCCGTATTCCTGGCGTAGGGAGAGAATGGCCTCCTTTATCTTCTCTACCTCTTCGATGGGGTTGTCCGATACCCAGACTTCGGGCCTGCGGTTCTCGGTGAAAATCCTGTTGCCGCCGGAGCCTTTGGGGTTGCCGGCCCGGAGTACCTTGCGTAGCGCTACGGGCTTGTTTACGAAGATGTCATTTGCCAGATGCAACACGTTCGGTACGGAGCGGTAGTTCCATTCCAGTCGGATAAGGGTACTGTCTTTGAAGTCCGCCTGGAATCGCCTGATGTTCCCGATGTCGGCGCCGCGGAATCCGTAGATGGCCTGGTCATCGTCGCCCACCACGAACAGGTCGTTTCTGTTTCCGAGGATATTTTTTACCAGTCTGTATTGAGAGGGGTTGATATCCTGGTATTCATCCACCAGGATTTCATCCCAAAGGGTTTGGAAATATTCTCTTGCCTTATCGTTGGTTTCCAGCAGGTAGATAGCCAGGTAGATTAGGTCTTCGAATACCACGTTCCCGGACAGAACAACGTTCTTTCGTAGAGGCTGTATCTTTTTCTTGAACGTGTTCGGCAGGTCTTCCGAGAAGAGCTCTTCCCGGTTCAGCTTAGTGGCTGGGATTTTCAGCCGTATCAGTTCACGCATAAATTCTCGGCTGTCCGTTTCCTTGGGAGTGGGAATCCTGTTGAACCCAAGAATCTCGTAGGCGAAGCGGTGGCCTATCTTTTGCTTGAGCATGAACAGGGCCAGGGAATGGAATGTGCAGAGCCTGACTCCCGCCTTGGGGAACAGCGCCTCCACACGCTCACGCATTTCGGCGGCGGCTTTGGCTGTGAAGGTGAGGGAAAGAATTTTTTCGGGTTGGACTCCGCTCATGATGCGGTACTGGATTCGCTTGGTCAGAACAGAAGTTTTACCCGAGCCCGCTCCTGCAAGAATCAGGAGTGCCCCGTTTTGTTTGTGGTCATGCAGTACGGCCCTACGCTGGTCGCCGTTTAGACCTTTCAAGATGCCCTCGGCATCCATAAGTTACCATGTGGAATGCGGCGCCCCAAATATTGCGCCTGCGGGATATGGAAAAGGGACTAGGAATTTTCCTTGTCCGAAACATTCGGGCGGCCGCCAAGCAAGAAGGCGAAACCGCCGAACAGACTCAATACCAAACTTACAAAATAGGCCAGTAGCTGGATAACCACCGATTCGAGATTCTGGACTCCGGCCCGGGCAAACAGGGATTGGGCCAATAGTTCTCTCGGGCCGAATCCGCCAATCGAAATGGGCAGCGCGCTCACGATAGCTACCAGCGGGATATAGTAGAAATACCAGGAGATAGAAAGGTCTACGCCGATGGCGATGCCGCAGAAGCAGTGCACCAATATGCGCAGGGACTGCGTCACCGCCGAAAGCCCGCTAATGGACACCCAGAGTCTCAGCGAACGGAACTGCTGGAAACGCTCGAACATATGGACCAGCCTGCCGTTGATTTTGGCAGGGAAAATCTTGACCATCAGCGAACACAACAGCTTGCCCAGCCTACGGCTGAACAGCGAGGCAAACAAAGCGCAGAACCCAAGGAAAATCCAGACCGAAGGCCACATAAAAGCTCGCTGGGCTTCATCGTGCATAAAGAACAGAAGCCCTACGGCCAGGGCGAACAGCGTGATGAAGAAAAGCCCAAAGAGTCTGTCAAAGAATGTTGCGGTAAGGCCCGCTCCTACGGAGTCCTGGCCACCCTGCATACGGATGTCATAAATCTTCTTAGCATCGCCGCCCACATTTCCGGGCATAAAGTTGTTGAAGAACAGCCCCACGTAATAAAGCTTGAGCAGGTGCCCATACTTGAGCTTCACGTTCTGCTTTTCTAGCAGGAGTTTCCACTGCAGGCATGCGGTGAAGTTGGATACGGCAAGGCAGAGGACAGCTGCCAGCAGGGGCCATATGCTGTTGACGGTGAAAATCCGGTAAAGGTCATCTACGCTCCACTCCGGATCCATCACGATGTTCCTGCAGACAAAGTAAGCAGGAACGATGGTCACCACCAGCTTCAGCAAGAAAATTAGGGAAGACTTCAGGCGGCTATTCATCTTGTTCCCCTTCCGCTACGCGGTGGCGGATGACCGTATCTTGCAGCAGGTCGAATGTCAGTTCGGCAGCGGTATCCCACCGGAACTCATCGGCGTATATGCGGGCCTCGCCTGCCAGGCGCGAGCGCAGTTCATCGTCACTGTAAAGCCTGTCCATTTCGGCGGCGCAGGTATGGGCGTCACCTACGGGGAACAAGAGTCCGGTCTCGCCGTTCTTGACGCTATCCCGCAGTCCAGGAACATCACTTGCGATGGTGGTGATTCCAAACTTAGCCGCCTCTACGACGGTAAGGCCCCAGCCTTCCTTGAAGCTGGTCTGCAGGAGGGCGATGGCGTGGCGTAGTAGCTGCTCTTTCTTTTCGGAATGAACAAAGCCCAGAAGTTTCACGCGATTTTCAAGCCCGCGCTGCCTGAGCCATGCGGGAATCTTTTTCAGTAGTGGACCGTCTCCTGCCACCAGGAGCTTGATGTCCGGGTGCTTCTGGGCAAATTCCTCGAAGGCTTGCAATGCGGTCCAGATGCCCTTGTAGCGGTGGACACGTGAAAGCCAGAGGAAGTACGGCATGCCTTCCGCTTCGGCAGGGGCGTCTTTCGTGGAGGTGTCTTCTGATGTTGCGGTTGGTGCCGTCGCCTTGTCATCGGCGCCGTTGTAGATTACAGAGATTCTGTCTTCGGCTATTCCGATTTCGGTAAGCTCGTGCTTGGTGCTTGGGCTTACCACCACGAAGGGCTGCTTGCGGTAGAACCAGGGGATGACCCGCTCGAAGGCCCACACCATAGACGCTATGGGGAAAGCCGTCTCGTGGAAAATGGAGGCGCGCCACAGGTGGTGCATCTGCACCACGACGGGCTTCTTGGTCCAGAAAGGTGTGAACAGCGGAAGCTTGTTCAGGTCTTCTACCACTACGTCGAAATTGAATTCCCGGTCAAGCTTTTTGATATTTGTTGCGACGGTGAGCTGGAAAAACAGATCGCCGCCCTTGCGGACAACCTCGATGCCGTCTACATTTTCGCGAGGCTTGCAGCCAGGGAACGCCGTGGTAAAAAGCACGACCTTGTGGCCTGCCTTTACCAGTTGCGAAAAGATGCAGTGCAGGTGCTTTTCGGCTCCCCCTGCGGCAGGGTGCATCCGGTCGCGATAATTGACAACGAGGATGTTCATCGGTTAGGGCTTTTTGCCCAGGACTCCAATGCACAGCTGCGTGTAGTGCATAATTGAATTGTTCTCGAGAGAATCCAGGAGCTTGTCCTTGATTTTCTGGTAGGCTGTTCCGTTCAACGGATACTTCGGGAGTTCGATGCCCACCTTGAATCCGACTTCACGGAGAATGCGGTAATAAAGGTTCGGGCGCATCCAGTCGCCGTACTCATAGACGCACTCGAAACCGGCATCGGTCATGAGCTTTTTCAGCTGGGGCATGGTGAACTGCTTTTCCCAACCGGCGAACCACTTGTCCATGGCAATCAAGATGTGCTTGATGATGGTGTAGGGGTGTACCGTCTGGGGCACGTCGCAGAGGCAGTGCCCGCCGTGCTTCAAGATGCGGAAGTTTTCTTTGATCAGCGGGAGCGAATCCTTGAAATGCTCGGCAAGTCCCTGGTGGAAAACCAGGTCGAAAGTGTTGTCGGGGAAGGGCGCCTTGAAGGCGTCGCCGCGAACCAGTTTCAAGTTACTATAAAGATTGTCTTTTGCGCGGAGGGCGTCCACAATTTTCAGGCTGTTTTCGGCGAAGTCTAGCACATAGACGTCGGCGCCCAGGCGGGCGAGTTCGGCGCTGTCGCGGCCGGTGCCTGCGCCCACCTCCAAAACCTTGAGGCCTTCGAGCTTAAAATTTTTCTTGATGGTGTTCAGCACCGACGGGGACGAGGGGTATACCTTGTCCATATCGTTTTTCTGTTTCCAAAAACGATTCCATACGGACTGGTCTGGTTCTTTCACTGTCATAGCCCGCAAAATATACGAAAATGTATCTCGTGGAGTATCAACGAATTACGATAAACGGGGCCTTCGAGGGGTGTTTTTACTCAATTTTGTAATAAAAGTATGACAATGTTTGAAATTTATGACAATAATTTGTATATTTGGCTTGGATTTAAGGGCAATAAGGGGCGTTTTTTGCCAAGTTGTAAAATTTTGTTCTTTTGGCATACAAGTTGCTCAAAAAAAGCGATATTTAGAGAGACAAGGTTATACAAATGCATATTGATTCAACAGATACAACCCTAAAAAGATCCCTCGAAGACATCAGAC
>JAEEGL013456069.1_pt1 | contig 10320 bp, 9 predicted proteins | sample 9134231 | NCBI WGS metagenome assembly JAEEGL01 (sample SAMN16246548, study PRJNA631951) | gut metagenome | biome: gut microbiome; feature: rumen; material: fiber-attached | host: Bos | place: Iran: Karaj | collected 2018-10
ACAATCTCAAAATTAGGAGGAAAATGTAAAATGGCTGGCGAAAAGACCAATGCTCTGAGCGAAGAGGTCTCCAACGTGACCGTCCTGGAGCTGAGCGAGCTCGTCCATGCTCTGGAGGAGAAGTTCGGCGTCTCCGCCGCCGCCCCCGTGGCCGTGGCTGCCGGCCCCGCCGTTGCCGCTCCCGCTGAGGAAGTGGAAGAGAAGACCGAGTTCGACGTGGTCATGACCAGCTTCGGCTCCGAGAAGGTCAAGGTCATCAAGGCCGTCCGCGAGATCGTCTCCGGCCTGGGCCTGGCCGAGGCCAAGGCGCTGGTGGAAGCCATCCCCGCCAAGATCAAGGAAGCCGTCCAGAAGGAAGAGGCCGAAGAGCTCAAGAAGAAGCTCGAGGAAGTCGGCGCCACCGTCGAGATCAAGTAAGTTTGTTCCGCCGTTTTTACACCGGGGACCCTTTTCAGGTCCCCGGTGTATTTCTGTCTTCAAAGGCCGAATTTACGAATTGTTTACCATTCCCCCGAGGAAAATGCTATGATGGGAGAGAAGCCGGAGGACGGGAGGAGAGCATATGCAGAAGACGATCCTTGTGGTGGAGGACGACGCCAATATCGCGGACCTGGTCCGCATTTATCTGGAGAACGACGGCTACGCCGTTCAGATCGCCGGGGACGGAGGGACGGGAGTCCGGCTGTTCCGGGAGCTTTCGCCGGACCTGGTCCTTCTGGACATCATGCTGCCGGTCATGGACGGGTGGCAGGTCCTGGCCGCCATCCGGGAGATCGGGAAAACGCCGGTGATCATGCTCACCGCCAAGGAGGAGACGGACGACAAGGTCCACGGCCTGGAGCTGGGAGCGGACGATTATCTGACGAAGCCCTTTGAGACCAGGGAGCTCCTTGCGCGGATCCACGCGGTGCTTCGCCGCTCCGGCGGAGAGGAGGAGCGCCGGAGCCAGGTCCTCACCTTTGACAAGCTGGAGATCAACATGGACTCCTATGAGCTCATCGTGGACGGAAAGAAGATCGACACGCCGCCCAAGGAGATGGCGCTGCTGTTCCACCTGGCCTCCTCGCCCAACCGGGTCTATACCCGCAATCAGCTGCTGGACGAGGTCTGGGGCTTTGATTACCTGGGAGATTCCCGCACGGTGGACGTCCATATCAAGCGGCTCCGGGAAAAGCTGGAGGGAGTCAGTCCCCGCTGGGCGCTTTCCACGGTCTGGGGCGTAGGGTATAAATTCGAGACCTTCCCCGATAAAAATGAGAAATAATATACAGACCCGCAACGTGCTTCTCAGCGCCGGGCTGGTGGTGGTCAGCTTTTTCATTTTGAGTCTTGCGTTCTCGGCGATCAGCTATACCTACGTGATCCGGGAGCGGAAGGATCTGCTGGAATCCACCGCCGCCGTGATGTCGGACGTGGTCGCCGCGGTCAACGAGGTCTCGGTTACGGACAACTGGGAGCTGGGGCTCCAGGCCTCCGCCATTTCCCGGGCAACGGGTCTTCACATCTTTATCTGCGATTCAAGGGGCCGTGTGGCGGTCTGCTCCGATGCCCTTGTGACCTGTGAGCACATCGGAAAATATATATCCGGAGAGCTGCTCTCCACCATACCGGAGGAGGGGAGCGTTCCCCGCCTGACCGATCTCTCCGGCTTTTACGATGAAAACCGCTACGTTGCCGCCATGCCCGTCCTTAAGCGCGGCGGGGAGATCGAGGGCTACGTCTTCGCGGCGGCGGAGATCGGATTTGTGCGCAAGCTCTGGCGTTCCTTCACCGCCATCATGCTCCTCACGGCCTTCTTCGTTCTTCTGATCGCCATTCCCGTTTCTGTGATCTCCACACGCAGGGAGACTGCGCCGCTGAAGGAGATGGCCGCCGCCGCCCGTCAGTTTGCCAAGGGCGAGCTGGGGGCGAGGGTGAAAAGCACTCATCGCACCGACGAGGTCGGCGAGCTCTGCGAGGCGTTCAACCAGATGGCCGACGCGCTGGAGACCTCGGAGAGCCGCAGAAAGGAATTCATTTCCAGCGTTTCCCACGAGCTGAAAACGCCCATGACCACCATTTCCGGCTTTGCCGACGGGCTGCTGGACGGGACGATCCCCATGGAGAAGGCCCCGAAGTATCTGTCCATCATCTCCGGAGAGACGAAGCGGCTCAGCCGCCTGGTGCGGCAGATGCTGGACATCAGCCGGATCCAGGACAAAAAGGAAACGTCCTTCTCCGCCTTCGACGCGGTGGAGTGTCTGCGCCGCAGCATCACAACGCTGTATGACCGGATGGAGGCCAAGGAGCTTCGGCTGCAGGCCGAGATCCCGGAGGATCCCATTCAGGTCCGCGGCAGCGAGGACGACGTCTCCCGTGTGATCTACAACATTCTGGACAATGCCATCAAATTCTCCCACCCGGGCTCCGACCTGACCGTCAGCCTCTATAAGCAGGGGACCAAGGCATTCGTTTCCATTCGGGACCAGGGAGAAACGATCCCGGAGGCTGAGCTTCCCGTGATCTTTGACCGGTTCCATAAGTCGGACCGGTCCCGCAGCCTGGATCGGGACGGCGTGGGCCTGGGCCTTTACATCGTGAAGACCGTACTGGATCGGATGGGAGAGGATATCTGGGTCCGCTCCCGGGAGGGCGAGACGGAATTCCGTTTTTCCCTGACCATTGTTTAACTGCCAATTTTGTCTGAAGGATCGTTCCGCCCCCCCGGAACGCCCCCTGGAGGAAGCCCATGTCAGAGAATCAAGACCGGGGATCGAGCCCCAACGCATATACCGCTCCTGTTGAGAACGGAGAGTTCCAGTTTTCCTCCCGTTTGGAACCCCCGCAGCCAAAAGCGCCGGAGCCACCCAGAAAACACGGCGCTGCGCCCATCATCGCGGCGGTGCTGATCATCCTTGCGCTTTGCAGCGCCTTCTTCGTACTCGTCCTGCACCTGAGGATCACCCTGCGGGATGAAGGGCAGGGCTTTCCTCTGGCGCTTGTCAGCCGCAGCCGGGGCGGAGAGCTCCTTCATCCGGAGCCCTCGTCTTCACCGGAGCCTTCGGCGCTCCCGGCCCTTCCCGTCCAGGACGGAGCTTACGAATGGAGCGGGGCAAGGATGCGTGTCTCCAACGAAAGCAAGAGCGAGCCCTTGAGCTACGCACAGCTCTACAGCAGCTGCGCTCCCTCCGTGGGCGTTCTGGAGAGCGTCGGCAGGAACGGAAGGGTGAGGAAGGGCGCGGTCGTCGTTATGACGGAGGACGGTGTCCTCGTTGCCTGCGCCCATCTTGTTTCCGGCGCCGACACGATCAGCGTCTCCCTGAATGACAGCAGCTATGACGCCCAGCTGATCGGCCTGGACTATGCCACCGATCTGGCGGTTTTGAAGATCGAAGCGGAAAACCTGTCCGCGGCCACCTTCTGCGGGGACGACCGGTACGTCCCGGGCGAGCCCATTGCCGTCATCGGCGATCCCGCTCTCGGCGTCGTCAGCATTCGGGACGGTATCCTGTCCGCCGTTACGCCGTCTTTCCTGTATCGAGGCTTTCCGCTGGAGGTCCTGCAGATCGGCATGGCCCTGGGCGACGTCGCTTCCGGCAGCGCTCTGGTGAACGCCTCCGGTCAGATCATCGGGATCCTGGACGCGGAGCTCGGCTCTGAGCTTCCGGAAGCCGAGGGCATTTTCATGGCGATCTCCATGCACAGCGCCAGACCGGTCATGGATGAACTCCTGCAGAATGGCTGTGTTGCGGGCCGCCCCTCTTCGGGACTCACGGTCTCCGAACTGCCCGCGGCCTACGCCGCCTACTACGGTTACCCCTCCTGCCTGTATATCTCCGCTGTGGAGGCCTCCAGCCCTGCTGCCGAGGCCGGTCTTCTTCGGGGCGATCTGATCCTGGAGGCAAACGGGGTGACGGTGGGTTCCGTCAATGAGATCTACGCCGTCATCAACGGGATGGCTGCCGGCGATCTTCTGACGCTGACCATCTGCCGCGACCGGGAGATCAGCGAGGTAACCTTCGCCCTGATGGATGCCGCCAGGGCAAAATAAGCTTCCTCACTTCTGTTTCCCAGCGCCGCAGTTTTCCGCCGGATCCGCCCGGTACGGAAGGCTGCGGCGCCGCTTTATTTCGTCTGAATGAGCCAAATTCCGCCGATTGTCAGAGGGCAGGCCGTGTGGTAAAATGCAGACATACAGGCACTCCGGTCCTGAATGGCCCTTCTGCCGCGAAAGGAACCATCGCTATGAAGCTGTTCCGCCCGATCTCCGTTCTTCTGGTCCTTCTGATCCTGATCCTTCCGTTTTCCGCCGCCGCGGAAGGCGAGGCGGAGCCTGCCTTCCCGGAGCCGGAGCTGCTTTGGACCAGGGAGACCCCGCTTTCCGAAAGCCTTTCCCTGACGGAAACGGTCTTCTCCAACGGCTCCCGTCAAACGGAACACGTTCTTCATCTGATCCCGGGGGGCAGCGTCCGGCCTCGGCTGGCTTTCGGCTCGTCGCTGCTCGAAAAGCTGGACTTTGACCAGGCGCTGGAGAGCTGCTCCGAGCGGATCCTTGCCGGGATCAACGGGGATTATTTCGTGATGGCCACCGGGATGCCCCTGGGACTCATCGTGCAGGACGGGGAACTTCTCTCCTCGGACGACGGGAACTATGCCTTCGGCTTCCGGGAGGACGGTTCCGCGTTTCTCGGAAAACCTGCGCTGCGCCTGTCTGTGAGCGCGGAGGATGCCACCATGCCCATAAGCTGCTTCAACAAAAGCTTTCGGGCCGGAGTCTTCTGCCTCTACTCCGCCGCCTGGGGAGAATCTACCCCGGCTGTGGGAGAGACCTGGAACCTGGTCCTGGTCCCGGAGGAAGCGGAGAGCTTATCGGTTGGCGGAGAGCTGCGCTGCACGCTGGAGTCCGTCTACCGCTCCGACGGGCCGACTCCCATACAGACCGGCAGGTATCTTCTCTGCCTTGCGGCGGACAGCGACGATTGGCGTCTCTCATTTCTGGATTCGCTGGAACGGGGAATGGAACTGACGCTGCGCGCGGAAGCCGGAGAGGAGGAATTCAACGCCTGCCGGACCGCGCTGGGCTGCCTGTATCGGCTTGTTTGGGACGGGGAGGTAGAAGATGGGCTGGAAAAGCTGGACAAGTCCAGGGCTCCCAGGACCTCCATCGGCATCCGGGAGGACGGCTCGGTCCTCTTCTATACCGTGGACGGGCGGCAGCCGGGGTATTCTCTCGGACTGACTCTGGAGGAAGACGCGCATCGTCTTCTGGAGCTGGGCTGTGTTGCGGCCGGGACGCTGGACGGCGGGGCCTCCACGCTTCTGGGCGCGCAGATGCCCGGCGAAGACGCCTGTTCCATCGTAAACGAGCCCTCCCTGGGCTCGGTCCGAAAGACGCCTCAGTTCCTTCTCCTGACCGCGCCGATGGAGGAGGAGGGTGAGCTGTGTACTCTGGCCGTTTTCTCGGAGCAGCGGGCCCTGCTCTGCGGCAGCAGCGCTTCCTTCAGCGTCGGCGGCTGCGATCGGAACGGCGCTCCGGTCCCCGCGGACGAGCCTCAGTGGAGCGCGGACCTGGGAAGCTTCGATCCGGATGGCGTCTATACCGCGCCTCCGGAAGCCGGGGAGGTCGTCATCACCGCCGAATGCGGCGACGTGAGCGGAAGCCTTCGCATCCCCGTGGTTTCCGATCCGGATTCGCTGACGATCCGCCGGGAGGATACCGGCAGGGAGGTCTCCTCCCTGAAGCTGCTGCCCGGGGAGAAGGCGGAGCTGACTGCGCGCGCCGTATGGCATACCTTCCAGCTCCGGGCGGAGGATGAGCTGTTCCAATGGAGCATGGAGGGGGAAGCGGGAAGCCTGGAGCCTGACGGGACGTTTACGGCGGGGGACAGAGCTGGGAGCGGGACCATCGTCGTTTCCTGCGGTTCTCTCTGCCGGGAGCTCCGGGTCCAGATCACGGAGCCGGTGATCTGCGCGGAGGATTATGAGACCAGTGTTTCCGGGAGCGCAGAGGGGCTTTCCTGGACCCAGGAGCGGCAGCGGGACCTGGCGCGATACGGCTATGGCAGCCTGCGGCTGGATTATGATCTGGAGCAGGGGAGCGTTCTCTTCCCGATGGAGGATATAGATACCGGACTTCTGGACCATGTCTCCTTCTGGGTCCAGAGCGACGGCAGCGGAAACCGGCTTTATTCCGTGCACGAGGGTGCGGAGCTCCTGCTCTGCGCGATGGATCGGGCGGGCTGGATCCCCCTTACGGTGAACACGGGACGCTTCGGCCCCATCCAGGGCCTACGGATCGCCGGCGAAGGAAATGGAACGATCCGCTTGGATCAGATCGTTCTCAGCGTGAATGAGGACGCGGATACGGAGGCGCCTGTCCTCCGGCTTTCCGAGTCGGAAGGCCGGCTGACCGGGGAGGTCCGGGACCTGGCGGAAGGCACTCTGCCTCCGGAGCTGATCTCCCTCACGGTGGATGGGGAGGAATGGCCCTTTGATTACCGTCAGGAGGAGGGGAGCCTTGCTTCCGTCCTGCCGGAGGACGGCGGATACCGGCACGTCGTCTTATATGCCCGGGATCACAGCGGGAATTATCATTCCGTCTCCCTCTACGCCGGAACGGAGGATGAGACCCCCTTTAGGGATATGACCGGGCACTGGGCAGAGGACTACGTGGCTTATCTCTACGCACACGGCATCGTAAACGGCCGTGCCGGCGGAGAAGGGGAAGCGTTCTTCGACCCCAATACGCCCATGACCCGTGCGGAATTTGCCGCCATGCTTTGCCGCTGGCTGAACATCGGAGCCGAGGAAGGGGAAGCGACGGTGCGCTTTGCGGATGAGGCGGATATCCCGGCCTGGGCGCTTGACTACGTTCACGCGGCTGCGGCCCGGGGCTTAGTCCAGGGCGTCATGACCGAAGAAGGACTCTGCTTCCTGCCCAGGGAGCCCATTACCCGGTCCCAGGCGGCGACGATCCTGGGACGGAACATGGAGGCCGGGCGGATGAGGGGGGTCCTGGATTTCGAGGACGCGGAAGAGGTCCCTGTCTGGGCGGAGGGATATCTTTCCGAGCTGGCCTTTATGGGCGTCATGAACGGTGACGGCGTGAGGCTGGATCCGAGGAGCGATCTGACCAGGGCACAGTGCGCGAAGCTGCTTGCGGAATTCACCTGAGTTAGTTTGACCGCATATCCGCTGTTCCGGATATGCGGTTTTTCCATGAATTCGTTGCGAAGCGGGCAGATTTATGGTAAACTCAGGAACAAAGGATGTGAGTGCTTTGCGGATCCTGGGGCTGGACCCCGGCATTGCCATTGTTGGTTTTGGTGCGGTGGAGGCCGTTCGGGGCGACTTTCGGCCGGTGACCTACGGCGCCATTCGGACGGAGGCAGGGCTGCCTCTGTCGGAACGGCTGGAGATCATCTACAAAGATCTGGGACAGCTGCTGGACGCCGTCGCACCGGAGGCAGTGGCCATTGAGGAGCTGTTTTTCAACACGAACATCACTACCGGCATCAGCGTGGCCCATGGACGCGGGATCCTCCTCCTTGCCTGTCGGCAGAAGGGCCTGCCCATTTACGAGTATACGCCGCTGCAGGTAAAGCAGAGCGTAGTGGGCTACGGCCGGGCGGAGAAGCGGCAGGTCATGGAGATGACCATGCGCATGCTGCATCTGAAGGAGATCCCGCGGCCGGACGATGCGGCCGACGCCCTGGCCATCGCGCTGTGCCACGGCAGGGCGGCTACCTCGCTACTATTTCAGGCAGGAGAGAATGCCACATGTTCTACTACTTAAATGGTACGGTCGCGGCCATGGAGAACTGCCTCGCGGTCATCGACTGCGGCGGCGTAGGCTTCAGCTGCAATACCTCCCTGCGGAGCCTGAGCATGCTGAAGGTGGGGGAGACGGCAAAGCTCTTCACCACCTGCGTGATCCGGGAAGACGCCTTCGACATCTACGGATTCACCACCCAGGCGGAGCTGGGGAGCTTCAGGATGCTCACCGGCATCTCCGGCGTCGGCCCGAAGGCGGCGCTTTCCATCCTCTCCGCCAGCAGCCCGGAGGACCTGGCCCTGGCCATCACCAGCGGAAATGAAAAAGCCCTGACCATCGCTCCCGGTATCGGCAAGAAGCTGGCCCAGCGCATCCTGCTGGAGCTGAAGGACAAGGTGGCCCAGGATCTCAGCCTCCTGACGCCGGGAACGATCTCCGCTCCAAGCGGGATCGCCCCGTCGGGAGATCAGAAGACCCGGGATATCGGAGCGGCCCTCTCGGTCCTCGGCTACAGCCCGTCGGAGATCAACGCCGCCCTGGGAAAGCTGGATCTGTCCGGCCTGTCCGTCGAGGAGGCGATCCGCGAAGTCCTGAAGGGCTCGCTGAGATGAGGAATAAGAAATGAGCATTGAGATCACGGGGGAGATCTTTCCCCAGGAATCCAAGGACCTGACCTCGACCCGCTACGTCCCGGAGGATGAGGGGGAATTCTCTCTCCGGCCCCAGACGCTGAAGGAGTATATCGGACAGAAAAAAGCCAAGGAGAACCTGTCCGTCTTTATCGAAGCGGCCAGAAGACGGGAGGAAGCGCTGGATCACGTGCTCCTTCACGGACCTCCGGGCCTGGGGAAAACCACGCTGGCCCAGATCATCGCCAATGAGATGGGGGTCAACATCCGAAAGACCTCCGGCCCGGCCATAGAGAAGCCGAGAGATCTGGCAGCTCTGCTGACCAATCTGAACGATCACGATATCCTCTTCGTGGACGAGATCCACCGCCTGAACCGGAGCGTGGAGGAGATCCTCTATCCCGCCATGGAGGACGGGGAGATCGACATCATCCTGGGGCAGGGGCCCTCCGCCAATTCCATCCGGCTGCCCCTGAAAAAGTTTACCCTCATCGGCGCCACCACCCGCAGCGGCCAGATCTCCGCCCCCCTGCGGGACCGTTTCGGCGTGATCCTCAAGCTGGAGCTGTATACCCCGGAGGAGCTGGAGCTCATCATCCGCCGCAGCGCGGAGCTGCTGAACATCGGGATCGAGCCCTCCGGCGCGGAGGAGATCGCCAAACGCTGCCGGGGAACGCCCCGTATCGCGAATCGGCTCCTGAAGCGAGTGCGGGATTTCGCGGAGGTAACGGCGGACGGCGTGATCACCAAGGCCGTGGCCGACGATGCCCTGACGCGGCTGGATATCGACCGGCTTGGGCTGGACAACGTGGACCGGAAGCTTCTTCGGAGCATCATCCAGCAATACGGCGGCGGCCCGGTGGGCCTGGACACTCTGGCGGCTACCGTGAATGAGGAAACGGTCACCATTGAGGACGTTTACGAGCCCTATCTCCTGCAGCAGGGCTTCCTGACCAGGACGCCCAGGGGACGCTGCGCGACAAAACCGGCCTATGAGCACCTGGGTTTGCCCTTTCCTATGGAAAACAACAGAAATGACGGTCAGCTCAAAATGGATTTTTAGTAAAAAAGGCGATTAATCCTTGAGTTTTTCCTTTGTTTGCCTTGACATTCCAAATATGGGTGTCTATAATACAAGAGCATAAATGGGAAGCGGGAAATCTAGCTTGCTTTACGAATCACTGACAGACGAAGAGCTCCTCGCCTCAGCTTCGGCGGGCGATCTTCAGGCGGAAGAAACGATGATCCGCCGCTATAGTCGTGTCGTTCGCAGCCTGGCCAGACCGTTTTTCCTCACCGGCGGCGATCAGGAGGATCTGCTGCAGGAAGGCATGTTGGGGTTATTAAGTGCCATCCGCGGCTACGATGCCGGTAAAAATGCCAGCTTTAGGACCTTTGCCATGCTTTGCATCCGGCGTCGGCTGATTTCCGCGGTGCGGGATTCAGTCGGCACACAGAACGTTTCTCTCGACGATTGTCTGTCTTTGGAGTCCTCTCTTTTTGACGAACTATCATCTCGGAATGACAATATGCGCGGTCCGGAAGAACTGCTCATCGACAGGGAAGAAGCACAGAAGCGGTATCAGAGCCTGCTTCAGCGCTTATCGGCATTTGAACAGTCGGTCCTGCGCTGCTTCCTAAGAGGAATGTCATACAGGGAAATCGCAAAGAACACCAAAAGCTCGGAAAAAGCCGTGGATAACGCCGTTCAGCGGATCCGCCGCAAGTTCCAAAAGCTAGACCCCGGCGACACCAGCTTCGGCTGACGCAAATACAAGGCCGAGAGGCCAAGATTAGTCAAAAGTGAGGATTAGCGATGTATCAGGACAAGACTTTGGTATGCAAGGAATGTGGGCAGGAGTTCGTTTTCACCGCCGGTGAGCAGGAATTCTACGCTGAGCGCGGCTTCCAGAATGAGCCCCAGCGCTGCAAGGCCTG
>JAEEGL014364514.1_pt1 | contig 10320 bp, 8 predicted proteins | sample 9134231 | NCBI WGS metagenome assembly JAEEGL01 (sample SAMN16246548, study PRJNA631951) | gut metagenome | biome: gut microbiome; feature: rumen; material: fiber-attached | host: Bos | place: Iran: Karaj | collected 2018-10
GGGTAGTGGGCAGGGGGACAAAAAAAAAGCAGGCCTATTGACCTGCTCTTCAGGGTGGGAGGTGGGGCTCGAACCCACGACCTCCAGATCCACAATCTGGCGCTCTAACCAGCTGAACTACGCCCACCGTGCTGATTGTAAAATCGGCTGCAAAATTACTAACTTTTTCCGACATGGCAAAAATTATTTCAAAAAAAATTGTATCTTTGCCACATGATATCTAAGACAAAATTAAAGGAACTAGCTGTATATAAGCAACAAAAGGTGTGCGACGAACAGTCGGTATTTGTTGTCGAAGGGGTGAAGTTATGCGATGAAGCACTAGCCTCAAAATGGCATATCAACATAATCTGCGCCACAAATTCATGGCTTTTGCAGCACCCCAATTTGCCCACAGATGCGGAAGTGTTTGAAGCAGACACATCTGCGCTCGAACGTCTCAGCAGCCTCCGTACTCCTAACGAGGTGTGGATGCTTCTGCAACGTCCTACTGTACAGATGTCTACAAGTACAAGCCTTGTTCTTGCCGTCGACCATCTTCAGGATCCTGGCAATCTAGGTACTATCATCCGCACTGCCGACTGGTTTGGTGTGCGCCACCTCGTCTGCTCCGAAGGCACTGTATCATGTTTCAATCCCAAAGTGGTGCAGGCAACCATGGGCGGACTGTTCCGCACTCAGGTGGTCTACACACACCTACCCGACTATTTGCAAGGCTGTGGTATGCCCATCTATGGTGCTGTGCTTGATGGTGATAGTATATGGAGTTCAGCCACCCACTTATGCCTCAACCGCGAAGGAGCAGTCTTAGTCATCGGCAACGAGTCGCGTGGCATCTCTCCCGAAGTGCAACAGTGCCTCACCCACCGTGTCACCATCCCCAATCCTGGTGGCACAGCCGAGTCGCTCAATGCTGCGGTTGCCTGTGCTATCCTCCTAGCCGAACTGCTCCGAATTGAAAATTAAAAATATCAAGGTGGGTTCTATAAATGGCTTTCAAGAGATTTCGAGACTGGTTTTGAACAGATTGTTGGCTTTCATGAAGGAGTGATGCGGTGCATCATGACTGAGTGAAAGTCAGCAAGATGGCAATAGCAGACCGAAATCTCAGAAAAGTATGTAATAAAGCTCTTATTGTTCATACGTGGAATTTATAGAACCCACCATTATTATTGGAGGTTACAATTACTATGAATCCAAGTATTAAAAACAGGTTGATATACAGGTTAATAGAGAGTGAATCTGTAAAAAAAAGGTTTCGCCGTATAGATACTCTTTTTTACAGAATGGACGTGAGGCGTCGATTTGATTATGACAATAGCCGATTATCCAGACTGCCACAGGAGGATTTGACTGACGATGAATATGAAAGGGCCAAGAAGCTGTGGCCGTTGTTTTGTTTGGATAGTTTTAAGTTTTATAAGGCCTTTTGTGGCTATTTCGATGAACATTTTGTCCCCAATGACTACTACGATATGGCGGAGCATGTGTTTAACTTACGATGGGCCTCATACTTCCTTCAGCATAAATGCAATCTAAAGTACGTGGTGCCGTCGACATACCGGCCAGAATCAATATTACAGAAGATAGATGGACATTATGTTTTTGAGGACAATAGGGAGATCTCAGAATCAGAAGCGCGCGGGATTCTGTTAGATTTTCCTCAGTTTGTCCGTAAAGTGGCATTGGGGACTGGAGGAGGACGTGGTGTAATGAAGGTTGTGTGGTCAGAAGTAGAAGATAAAGATTCTGCACTTGACGAACTGTTGAAAGGTAATGATATTATATTTCAGAAAGTGATTGAACAGGATGATTTCATCGCCCAGTTTAATCCCGACTCAGTTAATACTTATCGACTTTTGACGTTAAATATCAATGGATGCTGTACGGTACTCAGTTCATTCCTTCGCATGGGTGCAAAAGGGTCGTTTGTAGACAATCTTTGTTCTGGAGGTGGTGTATTAGTAGGCATCAACTCCGAAGGAGAGATTAACGATTTCGGTGTTAACAAAGAATACAAAAAAATTTATCAAGCTCCTACAGGTTTAAAATTTAAAGGAATCGGCATACCTAATTGGCAAAGAGTAAAAGAGTCTGTGGTGGATTATCATCGAAACATTCCGCAGGCCAATTTGATTGGATGGGATATAGCAATTGACAAGAATGGAACGCCCATCGTAGTCGAGATTAATCTAGATAGTGCCGCAGTAGAGGCTCATCAGATATTCAACGGTCCCGTTTTCGGCGAAAGGTTTGATGAGGTTCGTGACTATATTAGAAACCGTATTCCCATGTTGCGCCATTCGATGATTACATATTAAGTTATGTATGGGGGGTATCAGTGAAACGTCAAGATTGGTTGTTTCTCTAAAGATCAGCACTGTCGCATATCTCCGACATGCCTGTCATTTGGATATCTTGCCACACCACACTTCGTATGGCGTTAATTGCACTTCGAGCATTAAGCCTCTACGAGGTATTATTATATCAGTATACAAACTATTGTCGTTTCTTCCTATTGATGAAAGAAAAATGATTGGCGGTAACTACAACTATTAAAAAGAAAGCGATGGATAAAGTGAAACTTTTTTTTGCTGGGGATTTCTGCTCCAAGCCCACGACATCGTATATTTCAGTGTCAAATGAACTGCAAGATTTGATTAGGGGATGCGATGTGAGTGTGGTAAATTTCGAGGTGCCGTTGAAACCTGAAAATGTGACGTTACCACCGCAACAATATGAACGCTTTTTTCAACATGACGATGTGCCTCAGTTTCTTAGAAACATGGGTTTTAATCTGTTTTCTATAGCGAATAACCATTTGCTTGATTGGGGCGAAAAAGGGTATGAGAAGACTATAGCGGTGTTAGGGGAAGACTGTTTTGGAGCAGGAACTTACGAAGAGGCCTATCGTGTGAAACATGTAGAAGTGGGAGGGTTGAAGCTTGGTTTTATGGCATTATCGTATGCAGCCTATGCGGGTGTGTTTGACGATGTTTCAAATCATGAAGGAGTAGGATGTGCCTATATTAATGACTTGAAGGTAAATCACGTAATACTAGAGGCAAAGAAAGATGTAGACTACCTTTTCGTACTGCCGCATGACGGAATAGAATATATAGATGTCCCTTTGCCAGAGACCATAGCGCGTTATAGAGATTTTATTGACTACGGTGCCGATGCAGTGATTGGTAGCCATCCCCATTGTCCGCAGGGGTGGGAGGAATATAAAGGGAAGCCCATTTTTTATAGTTTGGGTAACTTTTTCTTTAATAGTAAGGAAGATACGTTATATCGAGCATGGAATAGGCCTCATTGGTATGAAGGTGTGTGTGTGGTGATGGAAATTGAGAAAGGATTACTTCAATATTCTATAGTGAATACAAGAAACACTGACAATATCAGTATATCGATTGACCGAGACGTTGTGCGCGATGTACATCTGCAGACCTTGTGTCGCTATCTTTTGGATAATGAACAATATAAGAATTATTTAACCGAAAAGATAAATGAATTGAATCTGATGAGCATTGTAGACAGGACTTTCCATCCGAAAACATTTCGACGGAGTGTGAGTACAATGCTAAAATGCTTTCTCAAAAAAGTGAGGCACCAGGATTTTACAGATGATTTTGCTCTAAAAACTTTACTCCGTAATGATACCAGACGTAGTGTATTATTGCGGTCTATGAAGTAAAAAATAAGAAATAATTAAGCTATGCTGAAAGAATTGCAATTTAAGTATTCAAATAAGAAGACGATAAAGAAACTTGAGGCAGATATTAAACAGCGGTTGTCTCAATGTGACATTCTGCCATTGACAAAAGGGCAGGAAAGAGATATCCAAGCATATTATACAAAGATGTTAGGATGTCGGATTCCAACATATTGGCATCAATATCATTATTCGAGGAATGGTTTTTTTTCTACAAAGTACATTCCCTCTTCCGAATACCATATAAACATGGTATATCGCTTAAATTACTATGACTTTAGGATGGCGTATGTGGATAAGGCAATCTATGATGTTTTTTTTAGAGATATTAATAGACCCAAGACCATCGTAAAGAATGTGAATGGGTACTATTCTGATGGGGAAAAAGCCATCACACGAGAAGATGCGATTGAACGTTGTCGTAATCTGGGAGGTGCAGTTGTGAAGCCGACCTTGGTGGGTATGCGTGGTCAAGGTGTAAGATTATTCTCAACGATTGAGGGAAAAATGTCAGATGGAGACACTGTTGACCAACTATTTTCGTCGTATAAGGTGAATTTTATTATACAAGAACGCGCCATGCAACACGAAGAAATGGCTCGTTTGAATCCCACTTCACTGAACACGATAAGGGTGTTAACTTATAGGGATACTCGACAGGTGTATCCCATGTATGCAATAGCACGAATAGGCCGTATGGGGCAAATGGTCGACAATCTATCGGCGGGTGGACTATTTGCAGACATTGATTTGTGTTCAGGAAAAAGACGCGAGAGAGGATTCAGTTCACCCAAAGAGAATCATATTATGAAAACGGATTCTGGAGTACTGCTTGATGGTTTTCAAATACCGTCGTTTGGGAAAGTGATTTCCATGGCAAAAGAACTGCATACTCGTCTTCCTTATTTCAATTTAATTGGCTGGGATTTTGGTGTTGATGAGAAAGGAGAGCCTTTGTTAATAGAATGGAATAGAAACCCAGACATATTCAGTCAAACTGCTCATGGTCCCGCATTTGGTGATATGACAGATGAGATACTTACACGCGTTCGCACGCTTCCAGACACTCGGTTGGTTCGGTATGTGTAGAATAAAAAAAGAAATAGGATTTCACTTTTTTTTCAAATCCCAATTATATTGGTAACCTCCCAAATAGCCTATTAGGGCTTTTCTTTCAATAGAAATGCGTTGATTGGCATTATTAACGGAAATTCATTGGATCTTCTTATTCCGGAGGGATTTGGGCTTAATCCAATTCATAGAACTCACCATATTCAATTATCAATTGTCATGTTTAAATTTTTAAAGAAGATAGAAGAGAAAATTAGTCATTACCAAAAGATGCGTATTTATAAAAAACGCATCACAGCAAATATGTCCTCGTTAGAAGAACGGCGAAGACTGTCTAAACAACAGAAAAAGGAGGTACAAACTTTCTATCAGGGGCTAATGGGACGTAAGATACCTCTTTATAGTCATGAGTATTTCTATTCTCGCACTGGCGTATTTGCCAAAGAATATTTTCCAACCAACATATACTATTGTGACCTTTTGGGAAAGGCAAACAGGTATCCGTATAATCAAGCATATGGAGATAAAAATATTTGTGACATGCTTTTCCCGGGAGAAAATGTGGCGCATACGCTGTTGAAGAATATGAATGGATATTATTACATTGAGGGACAACCGGTAGCTGAAGATGATGCTGTGAGGTATTGCCAGAATATAGATGATGTGATGATAAAACCCTCAGGTTCTCATAGTGGATATGGGGTTCACAAACTTGTTGTGAAGGATGGAGTTACTAATATTGATGGTAAGCGAATCGAGGAATTGTTCAGAGAATACAAGGAAGACTTCCTTATTCAGAAATGCATTCACCAGCATGCTGATATGAGTGCATTGAATCCGACATCAGTTAACACGATGCGCATCTTGACATATCGTTCGGGAATGGAAGTATTGCTTATCTATGCTGTGATTAGAATAGGACGTTTGGGGGCAGTTATAGATAATCAGAGTTCAGGCGGTATGAGCGTTGCTATTGATGAACAGGGATGTCTGAGGAAGTATGCTGCTGAAGGCTATGCCACAGATAGAGTGGAAAAGACAGAATCTGGCGTTATATTGGAGGGCTATCAATTGCCCTCTTATGATAAGGCAATACAGATGGTGAAACGGTTGCACTTGCATCTGCCGTATTTTAATATTGTCGGGTGGGATATTGCCATAGAAGAAAATGGTGAGCCGATACTGATTGAGTGGAATAACAAACCAGGATTAAGTCAATCATCGTTCGCTTCTGGATTTGGGAAACATACAGAACGTATCGTTCGTGAATTGTGGCCAAGGCAAAATACTCGTTACCCTCTTGTGTAGAATTATTCAGATTACCCAAGAATAGTCTATCCAATAATAGTTAGAAGAGAATTTATATGAAGATAGCATACTTTGTGGGGTCACTCAACCGCGGAGGGGCAGAGACGTTGTTGGCTGATATATTCAGTCGAGGGGAGACTTTGCCTTTTGAGGCGGTGTGTATCTACCGTATGGAGGGCAATATGTCTGAGGCTTTCCATTGTACTGCGGTGCCGATGCTGAGACTACCCCGCAAGCATAGTTGGCTGATGTATGGGGTGCGGATTAGAAGGCTGGTGCTGAGCTAAAAGGTGGATATTGTTCATGCTCAATCGACTTTCAATGCGGCTATTGCTATCATCTTTTTGGCCTTTACTCGTGTCAAGGTGGTGACAACTCTCCACGGCATAGGTTTTGGCAATGCTAACCCATTGTACAAACGGCTTGTGTACCGCCATAGTAGTCGTATGGTCTGTGTGAGTGAATGGGAACGTACGGATTACTTAAGACTGGGTTGCTGCGGTGTGGAAGGCCGCTTTGTAGTGGTTCGTAACGGTATTAACTTTAGCAAGTTCGGTTTTGCACAAACTCCTGTAGCTGAAGGCAATGCTGTACGTCTCTGTATGGTGGGTAATTTTGTTCATGAAAAAGACCAATACTTTGTTTGTTGTTTTTTGAAAGAACTAGCTTCAAAAGGAGTTCCTTTCGATTTTTATTTTATTGGGCGACAAGTGCCAGCGTATCAGACATGTTACGATAAGTGTAAGGCATATTGTGAAGAGAATGGATTGAACGATTGTGTCCATTTTATGGGTAGTCGAGAGGATGTGCCGGAGCTTTTAGCCAATATGGATGCCTTTGTCTATTGTTCAAAAAGCGAGACCTTTGGCATTGCCCCCGTAGAGGCTATGGCTATGGGATTGCCCACATTTGTAAATGACTTAGATGTGTTTGTTGAGATAACCCAGCAGGGAGAACTGGCCGTGCTGTATAAGACAGGTGATGTGGTAGATTTATGTAACAAGTTCAGTGGCTTTATGCATCACCGTCAGCAGTATTATGAAAAAGCACAAGCAAATGCATCAAAAATCCGCAATCTTTATTCAATAGCAGCCCACGTGGATGGTCTGCATTCATTATATACACAGGTGAAAAGTGAAAGTTGAAAAGTGAAAAGTTCCTCACTGTTATTCAACAGTTTTTTCCAATTATAATTATATAAAAATGAGTGGTATTTATGGTAGTCTACGGCACTATACGCCGTCGTTGGTAGCACAGAAGACCGAACAACTACAGTATCGGGCACCCGTCAAGGTTTTAGATACGGATGCAAACGACATCACTGCGGTTCTTGATGGCGCATTGTACAACCAGCCAGATAGCGATGCTTTGGTGAATCTGTATAGGAAGTATGGCATTGATTGTTTGAAGTATCTCAATGGTGACTTCGCCTTTGTGATATATGACCCTGTTGCTCAACGGCTCTTTGGTGCTGTAGACCGCATCGGTTCCAAACCCTTGTACTACTCGGAACAGGAAGGTTTTGAGTTTTGCTCTCACCTGCTTCCCTTGTGTATCGGCAACCATTATTCCGTGGACACGTATGCCCGCCAATGCTATTTTGCCATGCAGTATGTGCCTGCGCCTTATTCGATTGTTAGTGAAGTAAAAAAACTAGGTGCAGCGGAATATTTCGTGTATAATATCAACGACAAAAGTCTGACAACGAATAGCTATTGGGACTTGTACGACAACACCTCCCACCTCAGTACGCCGACAAGTTTTGAGGAGGCTGTATCGAAGTCGGAGTCGATATTGGCCGATGCCGTGAAGCTTCGCATGCCGAATGTCGAGCGTCCCGCTGTGTTCCTCTCAGGAGGCATCGACTCCTCTCTTATTGCGAAATATGCCATCTCGCTTAACTCGCGCTGTCAGGCCTATTCTGTCTCATTTCAGGAAAACGCGTGGGATGAGAGTCGCTATTCGTCAAAGGTGGCAGAACATTTGTGCATAGAGTACAATAAGCTAGTATTCACGTGGCAGGATGCGCTTAAGATAGTCCAAGGACTGCAGCATTTTTACGATGAACCGATAGGGGATGCCTCCGCCATACCCACCTCCTTCTTGTGTGAGAAGGTGAGCCAGAACTCATCGGCAGCCCTTTGTGGCGACGGTGGCGACGAAGTCTTCTTCGGTTATCCTCGTTACTTGCGTTATGCCAAGCGTCAGCGGGTGTATGCTATACCTAGGCCGCTGCGTTTACTGGGGGCAAAAGTGGCAGACCTTCGAGGGAAGAAACGAGAAGCATTGTCGCTGCGGATGCGTGATGTGCAGATGTTGTATATCAACCGACGGAAATACTATCCTGCCGAGCAGTTTGATGCCTTAAGTGTGCAACAGTCTGTCGCCCAATTGAAGTACCTCTATGGTAACAAAGAGGTGGCAAGAGCGTTCAACGACTTTGATATCAAGTCGGTTCTGCCGTATGAACTGTGCGTCAAGATGGACAGAGCGTCGGCAAGGGCACAACTAAGCACTTGCGCACCGTTGCTAGACTATCGTCTGCTTGAATATTCGCGATTGATACCTTCACAGTATCTATATAAGAGTGAATTAGGACAGAAGGGTATCCTGCGGCATATCTTGTATCAGTCGCTGCCTGCCGAGCTGTTTGAACGTAAGAAACGGGGTTTTGGTGTGCCGATAGACCAGTGGTTCCGTGGAGGGTTGAAAGAATACCTGACTGACACCATCACTGAGGAGACCGTTAAGATGTTGCCCGAATATGATGGTGGCAAATTGATTGGGATGAGGGATGACCATATCAATGGTACTGCCGACTATGCGGCGTTGCTATGGATGGTCGTCAATTACATTGAGTGGAACCGGATGTTTTTGAGTTTATAGTTTATAGTTTACAGTTTATAGTTTTGGGTTTACTGTTAATGGTTTTACTGTTTAGTGTTGAGGGATTGTTGGCAAGATGACCTATTAGTAAAGAGTATTTCTAAGAATTGCATTGAAGAAGATTACCGTCACAGATACAACTGTAGGCATCGTCTATAGAGTACCTGCCCAACACATTACGACCCTATGGGCAACCCCCAACCCACCAATTATTAGAACACACACATGAGTTTTCTAGGTAAAGTATTAAGAACTCTACTTGTTCCATTTCGGCAGAAGAGGTTAATCTTATTCGAAAGCCATCCTAACATGGCCGACAATGCATATCCGGTGTATTTATATTTTAAAGAACATAAACCGGAATACAAATTATTGTGGATGAACTCGCGAAAGTCAAGTGTTTCATCTCCCAATCAGCTTTATTATAATTCGCAAAACACGTGGCAGCAAATTCGATTCTTCTTTCTAATTAGAACTTGTGGAGCCATAGTTACTTGCGACCGTTTCTTTAAAAGTCATTACGATGGTCAGATCTCTTTGTATTTGGCTCATGGAAGCAAAACAAAAAAGACAAGAGGAATATATGAGCCAGGTCCAGTAGTCGATTTTGTCAATCTACAGTCACACTTTTTCGATTCAGTCGCTGAGTATGATTACAGGGCAAGAAAAGAGCAATTAGTATATCTTGGCTATCCGAGGTGCGACTGGCTCTATAAGAATGTCGATTTATCCGCTTTTTTGAAGAAGATAGGTGTTACAGGTAAGTACATTATTTGGCTGCCCACATTCCGAAAGAATAAGGCCTTTAAATTGGATGCTCATAGTGAACTATTTGATAATATGGGCATACCGTTGATATATAACGAAGAAATGTTAAGGTCATTGAATGAGTTTCTTATAGGAAGAGACTATCATATTGTGTATAAGCCTCATCCCGCCCAAGATGTTCGGACATTAACAGGAATTCGGCTATCAAATATCCATATTATCAATGATGAATATTTGCATGAGCAAGGAGTTCAGTTGTACCAGATGATAGCCAAATCAAGTGCACTTATTACAGATTATTCGTCGGTATATTATGATTATCTACTTTTAGACAAACCTATAGCAACCACATTGGACGATGTTGAAACATGGAAATCAGCTAGAGGGTTCGCATTTGACCTTGAGTCCATGTATGCCAGTACCAACGAGAGCCTTTATACACTAGATGACCTATACAGTTTTATCGACAGTGTACTTGTGGAAGGTAAGGATACTCGTGGCGAGGAGAGGCGGAAGATACGCGACTTGACGAATATGCATACTGACGGGAATTCTGCACAACGTGTGGCAGA
>JAEEGL014422266.1_pt1 | contig 10320 bp, 6 predicted proteins | sample 9134231 | NCBI WGS metagenome assembly JAEEGL01 (sample SAMN16246548, study PRJNA631951) | gut metagenome | biome: gut microbiome; feature: rumen; material: fiber-attached | host: Bos | place: Iran: Karaj | collected 2018-10
GGGGTACGTTGAAGTCTACACGTACAATTGCCTTCTTACCGGCAAAGTTCATTTCGTTGATAGTCATTTTTCCTAATTTTTATGTGTTAAAACCTTAATTCGCTTAAAAACGTGATGCAAAGGTACTACTTTTAATTGAAAATTAAGAATTGACAATTAAGAATTTATACTTTTTTTGCGTACATCCGTTGATAATGTAAGGCATAGTTTGCAAAATGGTCAGCGAACAACGACTTTATTGTTCTTGTGAATGCAGATTCCTTTCTTTGTTGAAGCAATACGGCGCCCCTGCAAATCATAGTAAGGTTCAGCGTCCGATGTTGGATGTTGTATGTTGTTGATGGCCGTATCATTGCCCTTAAAAGGGTCAAGTGCTGCGGTGGGGCGGTTATTGGATGAGAAAGCTCCTTTCTTGTATGCTCCCCAACCGATCGTGTCGTAATATTGAGGTTTCCATGTGCCATTTACTTCAGGCTCCCAATAGAAGATTCCTGCGCATTTGGGTAATGACGTCATCCGGTCAAAGAGGTCCTGCATGACCTGTTTGGCAAGTGTCGGGTTCCAAGAATCAAAGCCCGTTTCTACCACCATCACTGAAACCCCCAATGACTGTCCAAGAGATTTTACACTGCTGGCGGCGTTGGCGTTGCTGGCAACATTTTCTTCCGTACTGTTCCACTTGCTGTAATCTGGGTAGTGGGAGAGACCTATCATGTCGAATTTGCCGCCTGCAGTCTTGAATTCTTGGTAAAACCATACAAGACTTTGATATGCATTGTCATGATGGACTATGATAATTGCATTAGGGAATACCTCCTTGGCGGCATCATAGCCGGCATTGCTCAAAGCTGCATAGTCAGCAAATCGCGTATTTTTAGCTTTGTTCCAATCAATCTTGCCTTTAGGCCATATCATGCCATTGCTGGTTTCATTGCCTATTTGTATCCATTTAGGTGTAATATCCTCGTTTTTCAGAGCTTGCAGTACATCGGTGGTATGTCCTGCAACAGCTGTTTTCAGTTGTTCTAAGGAGTAATCCTTCCAGTCTAATGGTGTGGTCTGTGTTCCTGGGTCGGTAAAAAAGTCGCTAAAATGGAAGTCTATCATCAGGTCAAGACCTTGTTCCTTTGCTCGTTTTGCCTTAGCCAGAACATCGGCCTTGTCACACCAAGGACCATAGCCATAATCAGTAGGATTCACCCAAACGCGCAGGCGTATGGCCGTCATGCCTATCTGTTTCATGAGGACAAAGATGTCTGTTTCTTCTCCTTGGGCATTATAGAACTTCTGTCCGTTGGCTTCCATCTCCGTACACCAACTGATGTCTGCACCACGGGCAAATTGTGCGTGCATACTTACGATGCCTCCAGCTATAAGGAGTAGGGAAAGGATTATTTTCTTCATATCAGTTGTGTTTGTTATTTGACTTCAATGTTGATGCTTTTTGTCAGCTTGCGCTGTTTGTCTGTGACCTTCAGGGTCAGCGTTCCTGCTGTTTTGGCACTGCGCACTACGACGACGAGTTGTCCGTTGAATAGCTTCATCGTGGGTTTGGTAAAGGGTTCCAGCGAGGTGGCGTCGCCATTACATGCAGCCTCGAAACGGCCTGCTCCTGTGACTTCGAAGGTCAGCTGGTCGGCAGCTTGCGGAATCAGGGTGCCGTCTTTGTCTGTCAGCGACACGGTGATGAAGGCGAGGTCGTTGCCGTCGGCGACAAGGCTAGCAGAACTAGTTGAACTAGCAGGACTAGTGGGACTAGGCATCTGCTGGGTCCAGCAGTCTAGCTGCAGCAGTGCGGGCTTTCCTGCCGTGCGTAGAGTCTTCTCACCGGCTTTGTTGCCGTCGTTGTCATACACTACGACACGCAGTTCGCCAGGCTCATACTTCACCTCGTTCCAACGCAGACGATAGCGGTCCAGACGTGACTTGGGATTCTTACTGATACGTCCCTGACTCTTACCACACAGGAAGAGTTCGGCAGTGGGGTAGTCGGTATAGCAATAGACAGGTGTCACCTTGCCTTTACGAGCAGACCCCCATGACCAGTGTGGCAGCAGATGAATGGTGTGCTGATCTTTGTTCCAGTGCGAACGATACAGCCAATAGCGGTCTTTGGGCAGTCCTGCGAGGTCGCAGATGCCGAAATAACTGCTGCGTGAGGGCCAGTACTCGTCGTAGGGTGAGGGCTCGCCAAGATAGTCGTACCCCGTCCATACAAACTCGCCGATGACCTGTGGCATGTCGTCCTGCTGGGCCCAGTCATCGTCAGGCAGATTGGACCACGGACAGTATTCCAAATCGTAACTGCAGCACTGTCCGTCGCGCTGTTGGATGGCCTTAGGGTCGTAGTCTTTATGCCACGAGGCGTTCTTGGAGTTGTCGTTGGGTTCTACGGGGAAGTGATATACGCCACGCGAAGAAACGGTAGAGGCCGTCTCGCTGCCTAATAGGAATCCCTGCGGCAGGCGATGCAGGTTCTCGGCATATTTGTAGACGCGGTAGTTGAAACCAGGCACCTCCATGGTCTGTGCAAAACCACTATTGAGGGCTCCGTCAGGCTGGTCCATGCCCTGTGTGACGGGACGTGAGGGGTCGAGGGCGTGACATAATCCTTGAAGCCGTTTGGCAATCTGAGGACCATGTGGCATCCATTGCTCCCATATCTCGTTGCCGATGCTCCACATCACGATGGCGGGGTGGTTGCGGTTGGCTAAAACGAGGTTGGTGATGTCTCGCTCCCACCATTCCTGGAAGAAGCGTGAGTAACCGTTCTTGCATTTGGGATGAACCCACATGTCGAACGATTCGGCCATCACCATCATGCCCAGTGAGTCGCACAGCTCCATTTGCCACTGAGAGGGCATATTGTGCGAGGTGCGAATGGCGTCGCAGCCCATTTCCTTCAGCGTCTTGATTTGACGGATGAGGGCGGCTTTGTTGATGGCGGCACCCAACGGACCGAGATCGTGGTGCAGACAGACACCCTTGATTTTTCGTGTGTCGCCATTGAGTTGGAAACCCTTCTCACGATTTACACGGATGGTGCGCAGACCTGTCTTGATAGTTTTCTGGTCGATAACCTTGCCTTGCTGGCGCAGTTCTGTGCGTACCTGATAGAGATGAGGCGTTTCCGGTGACCACAATTGTGGTTGGTCAATGGTGAAAGTGTGGAAAAAACTGCCGTCGGCGTTGAGACGCATCTCACCGCTGTTGGCTACCGCTTGTCCGTTAGCATCTATGATGGTCATCACCGCTACCATATTGTCGCCAGCCTCCAAAGCGTGACCTTCGGCCATAACGATGGCCTGTCCTTTGTCATTAATATCGGTGGTGCGAAGGAACGTTGCCCAGTCATCCAGTCGTGACTTGCCTGAAAGAATCAGCGTCACGGGGCGGTAGATGCCAGCTCCGGGATACCAGCGCGAGCTCTCTTCCAAGTTCTTCAAATCCACTTCTAAGAGGTTGTCGCCCTCGTGCATGAAGGGTGTGAGGTCCACGCGGAAGGTGTTGTAGCCATAAGCCCAATAGCCAGCCTTCTTGCCGTTCAGAAAGACGGTAGGTTCAGCCATAGCACCGTCAAACAGCAGTTCAGCGTGCTGTGTGCCAGCAGGGATAGTGATGATGCGCTTGTAGTGGCCTTCGCCAATCCAGGGTAGTGCCCCTGAACGTCCACTCTTCTCGGTAGGTGTCGTCTCGCCGTTTTGGACGATGGCGACGCTTTGCAGGTCCCATTTCTTGTCGAAAGGTCCGCTGATGGCCCAGTCGTGGGGCACGCTGACGGCCTGCCACTGTTGCTTGTCACGGGAGAATTGCCAGCCGTCAGCCAGCATTATCTCGCTACGCTGCTGGGCTTGGGCACTCATCACCACCGCCAACAGTCCCGCCGTTAAGAGTCGTCTGCCAATCATTGCTGTTTGCTTTTATCTGCTTTTATTCTTACCTCTATACCAAGTGTTCGATGAGGTCGGCACGTTCGCCGGGCAGCATGTCGATAACGGGTATCTCCACCATTGTATAGCAGCCGGGCTGCAGGCGCATGGAAGCACGAGCTACATTGACCAGCACCTGACCTGTCAGGGCGGGGTTGTTAATCTGCATATTGAACTCCAGACGCTGGTTCTGTGTCTGTCCGCTGACGCCCTTACGTACGAGGTTCACACCGTGACCCATGTCGCGGACGTCGTCCACGCCCTCCACCTGGAAGACGTGTGTTTCGTCAGAGGCAAAGTAGGGGTCGGCCTTGATCTCCTTGGTGACCTGTTCCAGCGTGTAGCCGTCCTCCAGTTCGACATATACCATGCGGCGGTGGATGCCCTCACCCAAGGGGATGGTCATGCTGAGTGCGTTCTTGACGCCGGCCTTCGAGCGTACGCAGACGCTGTGACCCATCGACATGCCAGGGCCGAAGTTGGTGTAGCTGAGGCCCTTGGGAGCGAGACTCTGCATCAGTGTGCGCACGATACTGTCGCTGCCTGGATCCCATCCGGCAGCGATGACGCTGACGGTGTTCGTCTCCTTGTTGATAGCCATCAGTCGTTCGCGGTAGCCGCGGATGTTGGTATGGATGTCGAAGGAATCGACGGTGTTGATGCCCAGGGGCAGTATCTGCTTGGCAAACTCCTCGCAGGAGCGGGTGGGTGTGGCCAGGATGGCAACGTCAACGTCTTTCAGCTCGCGGATGTCCTTGACGACCTCGTAGGGTGCCAGTTCTGCGGGCTTGTCGGCGGCTCCGTTGCGTCTTACAATGCCTGCAATCTCAAAGTCGGGTGCGGCCTCTAAGGCCTGTACTGAGTACTTTCCGATGTTGCCGTAACCTACTACGGCTGCTCTGATTTTCTTCATAACTTAACAGTCTTTTTTGGTGAATATGTCAAATTCGAGTGCAAAAGTACACTTTTTCTTCGACATGCGTAACAAAAAGACAGATTTTTTTGTTGAAAAGTTCACAAAATGTCAAAGTGTCACTCAGTACCCGTCTTGAGGTGCCAAAAGTCGAGGTCGGTGCTTTCTTCTACCTCGTCTTCAATGACATCTGGCAGGTTGCAGAAGAAGTCGATGCCAGTACGCTTTTCCAGTTCGTCGATGCTGATGGCATAGTTGCCGAGGTTCTTCACCGACTGGATTGCATCGATGTGCTCCGTCCAGAAGGCCAGTGCGTGGTAGGTGTCGGTCTCCTTGTTGTAGTGCAGCAGTGCCATGTAGAAGTACTTGGGCACCAGCAGCCGGTCGTTGCACTTCTCGGCATAGACGCCATCGACCTCTTCGCCGCCGATGGTCACCTTGTCGCTGATGGTGGCCGCCTTGACGATGTACAGCGTGTCGCAGTGGGCGTCGGTCTTGCTGTCGTTGGTGGCGAAGCTGCGCACCTCGTCCTCCAGTCGTCCCCAGAGTCCTCCGTTGTGCGACTGGTACTGCGGCTGCATGTTGGTGAGGAAGAACGTCTGCTTGTTCTGATCCTTGCTGCACAGGCGGTCGGCTGACGGACAGAGGTGTCCGCGTGAGAATCCGCTGCCGCTGTAGTCGGCGAGGGTGGACGATGTGAATACCTCCGGGTCGGCCTTGAAGTCGTCGTTGCGGTCAACGGTTGACATCGAGTTGCCCTCGTGCAGCTGGTAGCACGTCCAGCGGTTGGCAATCTTGGCGTTGTCCCACTCCACGGAGTAGGTGATGCCGAAGTCGTCAGTACGCTTGACCACCACCTGGCAGTTGTCGGCGGCACCGGTTGCTGACACGTTGGCGCTCAGTTGCGGATATTCCAGTCGCCAGGCTTCCGGGAAGTCCGTCATGCTGAACCGTTCGGCATTGGCGTTGTTGTTGCCGTCCTGGGCATATTCTATGCTCTCCATCTGCGAGAACAGATAGTCAACAGATGTCGTGGCATTCTTCAGATACACCTTGATACCGATGCCCGGCAGGTAGGTGACGTGGCTCAGATCCTGCAGTTCGTACATTACGTAGCTGCCGTTCTTGAGCTGGATGGTCATGGCGTGTGTCTTGCCGTCAGGTGCGGGGCCTGCCGGACTTACCACCTGTGCATGGAGGGCAAGTCCTGCGGTCATCATGAGGAGCACGAGCACCATCTTGAAGAAGGAATCGACGTAATCCTCAAACTCACGGGCACAGCCTTCGGCGGCATCAGCCGCGCCGTTGTCGCCCGACATGATGATATCGCCTTCAGCGGTAACGTATCCCGATCCTGCCAGCAACTGCTGGGGGCGGGTTTCCAGCACTTCAGCTACTGGACTTGTATAATTCTTTTTCATCGTCTTCATAGCTGTTTAGTGAATGATTAGTTTCTTACCGTTGACAATATAGAGGCCCTTCGTGGGCGTTGCTACGCGCTGACCGCTGAGGTTGTAATACCTGTTGGCGGTCGTCTCGCGGTTCGTGTCGCTGATACCTGTTGCCAGGTCGGCATCGTCGATGAAGAAGAGGCTTGCGTCCTGTCCTGCCGGCGTCTTGAAGTATGCCCGGAGGCCGCGCAGGCGGTTGCCGTCGTTGGTGGGATAATAGAGCTTACCGTCCGTTTTCAGGAACTGTTCCGTCTTGTCGGTAGCCAGGTCGGTGGGCGAGTAGATGGCCACAAAGCCGTAGCCGCCGTCTTCGATGCTCTGGGCAGCCGTGGCGCTCAGCGTGACGTTGCTGTAAGTGGGATTGGTGACGTCTGCCGTCGGCTTCACCAGATAGGGCTTGCCGGCCTCGATGCTGCTGGCGTTCTTGAACACCATGGAGGCACCGTCGGCATGGTCGTATTCACGAATGGTTCCTTCCATTGCCGCGATGTCGAAGGGCACTGCAAAGGTGTTCCAGTTGCTGCTGCTCAGCGTTCGCTTCAGTCGGACGGTGGCGTTCTCAATGTCTGCAGCGGGCGAGACGAACTCCTTGCTGTCGTCGATGACATAGACGACGGCGGGGATGCCGTTCTGTGCGATGGGGGCAATCTGCTTGGTGCCGTCGTTGGCAACCACGATGCCCGACAGGTCGGCTATGGCACCGTCGTAGGCGCCTTTGCCAAAGCGGTCAGGGGCGTCGAGATCCTGTCCGATGCGTTGTTCTTCGATGGTCACCCAGTCGGCCAGGTGGTATTGCAGCTCGTCGTTGCTGCTGATGACCGCTGGCTCGACTTGTGGCTCCGACACGCGGTCGGCAATGGCCAGATAGTCGGTAGTGGTGTTCTCTGTAGCCACCAGCTTGGGCATTCCGTTTTCAGTAGCACGCTTGCCGATAATCCATCCGCCTATGTGCTGGTTGTACTTCGGGGTGGGGTTGAACTTGGCCGTTGTGCCGAGATCCAGACAGAGGGTACCCGAACCGTCGCGCACGAACAGCTGGTTGCTGCTCTCGTCGTAGTACAGCACGCGGACCCTGCTTTCATCTTCGTCGGAGAAGTAGATGCGAGCCTCGGTTTCGTTGCCAAGGCTGATGAATCCGTGGGCATTCTTGACGGTTTCGCCTACCGTGTAGGTCTTGCTGGTGACACTGCTGGCCACCGTTCCGTAGTAGGCCTTGGCCTTCACCGTCGTGTTGCCTGTGATGCTGATGTTCGAGGTCAGCATGGCTATGTTCCCGTTCGATGGCGATGGCTCCGTGCCGTCGGTGGTGTAATAGACGGTGGTGCTGTCAGCGGGTATCAGCGTGATGTGCTTGGTGGCCTCCTCCGTAGTGTTTGCCCAGAACAGATGTCCTTCCGGCAGCGACGGGGCGTTGATGGCCGTAACCGTCTCCTCCACCTTCACGTCGTCCAGGAAACCGCGCTTGCCGCTGAAGGTCAGCTGGATGCTTTCGGCAGTGGTGACGGTGATGTTCACGGTATATGCCGTCCACGTGCTGTTCGTCAGTGTGATGTTGGTGTCGCCCGAGAGTGTAACGCCCTCGTTGGCTGTGACGGTCAGCGTGTTGGTCTTCGAGTCGCCCCAGCCGGCAGCGTTGAAGGTCAGCGTGGCAGTCTTACCCGTACCTATTAATATGATTTCGGGGGTGGTGCAGATGCCGTCAACAGAGGCTGTTCCGAATCGAAGGCATTCATGAGCACCATAGATTTTGTTTTCGTTTGAACCACTCCAACCTTCTAAGTCATAAATGGGTTTGCTGTTTCCTTCGCCGAATTTCCCGTCTCGACCTCCAAGATTAGGATTGCCGTCAAACGTTTCGTCAAACGCCAGATGCGTAACACCGTCGGCCCTTGCCGCTTGGTGTACCAGCAGCAGGCTCCACAGTAGTAAGCTCGTTAAGTAAAGTTTTCTCATTGTCTTATTTATTTATAGTTTTTCAAGTTCACGATTATGACTGCAAAGATACGAAAAAAAATGTTGAAATCACGAATGATTGCTGATTTTTTTCAGAAAAAAGTTTGCAGAATCAAAAATATTGACTAATTTTGTGGCTGTTTATAAACCATTAACATTACTTACTATGGAACCGTTCACACTTTATTCCCTGATTGCAGCAGGCGTCTTGCTGCTGGTTTTCTTCCTCTTCGTCTCCTACGTCAAGGCACCGCCCTCGTCAGCATTCATTATCTCGGGTCTCTCCCGTGAACCGCGTGTGCTGATTGGTTCCGGCGGTTTCCGCATTCCGTTCTTCGAGCGTCTCGACCGCGTCTATTTAGGACAGATTACGGTGGATATCAAGACCGAGGAGAGTGTGCCCACCACCGACTTCATCAACGTCGATGTGGATGCGGTGGCGAAGATTCGCGTCATGCCTACCAACGAGGGTACCCGTCTGGCTGCCAAGAACTTCCTGAACATGCTGCCCAACGAGATTGCCGAGCAGTTGCAGGACTCGCTGCAGGGCAACATGCGTGAGATTATCGGTACGCTGGATCTCCGTTCGCTGAATACCGACCGCGACGGATTCTCCGACCAGGTGATGACCAAGGCGTCGCCGGATATGGCCAAGCTGGGTATTGAAATCATTTCGTGCAATATCCAGAACGTCACCGACAAAGAGGGACTTATCAAGGACTTGGGTGCCGACAACACTGCCAAGATTAAGAAGGATGCCAGCATCAACCGTGCCATTGCCGAGCGTGACGTGAAGATAGAGGTCTCTAAGGCTGACAAGGATGCCAACGACGCCCGTGTGGATGCCGACACGGCCATTGCCATCAAGAATAACGAACTGGCGCTGAAACGTGCCGCCCTGAAACAGCAGGCTGACACCGCACAGGCCGATGCCGACGCTGCCTACGCCATTCAGCAGCAGGAACAGCAGAAGACCATCAACATCAAGACCGTCGAGGCCGAGATTGAGAAGACCAAGCGCGAACAGATCCTCTCGCGTGAACAGATTGAAATCCGTCAGAACCAGCTGGCTGCTGAGGTCGAGAAGAAGGCCGATGCCGACAAGTACAAGGTGGAGCGCGACGCTGCCGCTGACCTGGAGCAGCGCAAGCGCGTGGCCGAGGCTCAGAAGTATGAGGCCGAACAGCGAGCACTGGCTCAGAATGCCGAATCGGATGCCGTCCGCTACCGTCTGGAACAGGAGGCTGCAGGTATCAAGGCCAAGGGTGAAGCCGAAGCCTACGCCATCCAGAAGAAGGGTGAGGCCGAGGCGCAAGCCATGGACAAGAAGGCCGAGGCATACAAGAAGTACAACAATGCTGCCGTCATGCAGATGATGATTGAGGTACTGCCGCAGGTTGTCGAGAATGTCGCCAAGCCCATCAGTGCCATCAAGGACGTCCACGTCTATAGTGGCGGACAGGACGCTGGTGCCGGCGTGGCTGCCATGAGCGGTGGCGTTCCTGTCGCCATCAAGCAGGCCTTCGACGTACTCAAGTCTGCCACGGGCGTCGATATGTCCGACATCATGCGTGCCGGTACCATCGAGGCCAAGACCACGCGCAACATCAACCTCAACGACGAGGCTGCCGAGGCCGTTGACCACATGACGGGCAAGGACAAGAGATAACCCCAATTCCGTGTCGTAATAAACGACCACGAATTAAACGGCTTTCGCTTTTTTCGACCACGAATTTAACGAATTACACGAATTTTCCCTATTGCTGGCGGAAATCACTCTGCGACTGACGCGCATCAGCCAATGAGCAATTTCCGCCAGTTGTCTTGTACTTTTTCTGGTTTGTCTCAATAGGCATCGTTTTGATAAAATTTCAAATTTCAAATTTCAAATACTAAATTCGAGAAATTCTTCATAGGAAATTTTATATTATATATTATATTATAATATAATATATAATATAATTAATATTATAATAATTATTATTATAATTTTTATTCATTTCTCATTCTGCTAACCACTTCAAAACACCCATTTGAAATTTGAAATTTGAAATTTTTCATAATGGGTGTTGAC
>JAEEGL014611498.1_pt1 | contig 10320 bp, 8 predicted proteins | sample 9134231 | NCBI WGS metagenome assembly JAEEGL01 (sample SAMN16246548, study PRJNA631951) | gut metagenome | biome: gut microbiome; feature: rumen; material: fiber-attached | host: Bos | place: Iran: Karaj | collected 2018-10
ATAAGTCCCACAAACACTAATACCCAACCAATCAGCTGCATAGATGCGTGGTCGCTGTAAAGTTGAAATAACATAAAAAACCTCCTTTGACATTGCAAAATTTATAGTTATATGCAACATGTCATACTTTTAACTATTATAGCATATTGCACAACACTATTCAAGCTATAAGCTCCTGTTTTTGTTAAAACTGGGGCACTGGCTTTAAAAATTCAAGTTTCCATGAGGGTTATTTTTTCTTTTTCTCTCCAAAGGGAATATCAAAATCATCTCCAGCCTTCAGATCAATATCAAATACTTTAAGATCATATTTTGGAGTTGTTTCCTTCTCTTCTGCCGGATCTTCGACATCTTTAGTTTCTTCTGGAGCAGGAGCAATTTCTTCTTCATCTTCTATTTCAGATGCATGCACTCTCTTTTCCCTATCTCGTATCTCCGAAGCAAAACAGTAGATCAGGAATATCATGCAAAGAAGTAGACCGATCCCAGTTACAATGAGGCTTTCCATAAGATAAGGATAAACTATCCTTATTATCGTGTTACCGGAATCCACCACCAATAGATTATTATCTTCGCCCAGAGGCCTGTCTGATCTAAAGATGTCCTGCAGCGCTATTCCAGTATTAAGATCATCTACCGGACTGTTTATCATAAGTCCATTAAGGAATGAAGAAGTTTCCATTTTGTAGATCTCTTTTTCCGGAAGAACAGAAGGCTCCATTCCCATGACCCACTGCATTATCTTTTCTGCATGGCTGTCTCTTGTCAGGTAGTAATAAAAAGGAATATTAAGCCCTATGTAACATACGTTTTCATTTATTCCAGAGCCAAAGAAAGCAAGCTCGATATTATTGTCGTAGATGGTTCCCTTAACATCCTTAAGGCCATTAAGATAGTAGGTGATCCACTTAGAATATCCTCTTGGAAACAGGTCACAATCCATCTCTCCAAAATCCTGTGTGTAAAGGATTGGGTAACCATTCTCAAACTGGATCACATTACATGTTACCCCAAGGAAGGTTTTGGTCCTTGTATCCCGGTCTTCTGGCATTCCATCAGCCAGTATCACGATCCTTACACCATTTTCAGACAGCTTCCGTACAAGATTTTCTGCTGCTATCCTGTCATCATAATAAAAGCCGGAAAGGTAGACAGTCTTATATCCGGAGAGCTCCTCAAAAGTATAATGGTCTATATACTCATCACTGGTCTCCTTGATATTAGGAAAAGCCAGTGACAAGGAATATGCGCTGTAGCCAATACCTATGGCATCATATTTTGTTTTTGTTCCGAAATATGAGTCGATACCAGCAAGGTGATAAAGCATGTACTGGCTATTTTCATAAAGAAAATCGTAGTTACAGCGTTCAGCCGCTTTATCAAGTTTGATAAGACTCCTTTCGCCATAGGGAACCTGCTCTTTGTCGATGATGACTGTATCAGCTCCCAGGGTTATGCATCTGTCAAACATATAGTCGTAGTATTCATCGCTAAGAGCCATGTTAAGTCTTCTGGTATTATCACTTGTTACCGCAGACTCATACTTAAGTCCAAAAACCTCCTTCGCTCCGTCAGGTCCATAGCTAAGTGCAAACACTCCTTCACCAGAAAGCTCTCCCAGGTCAATGAATGCAACTCGCTGACTCGTCAGTTCTTTTGCCTCCTTGATAAGAGTCCTCTCAGAGAGCTCCACTATCCTCTGTCCCGGCTGTCTGCCATTTTTATCTCCATAGATCCAGTAAAGAGAAGGTATTGAATCAATTGCTATAAGCAGCACAAATACTAAAAGTATCCACTTTCTGAGTTTATCCCAATAGATCACGCCAAGAAGGATAAGTGCTGCAGCTCCAGGAAGTAAAAAAAGCATCCAAAGCATCTCTGCCCCAGGAATGATCCTGAGCATAAGATATGCTGTTGACCCAGTTAAAAGAACAGTCACGATAGCGCAGATAAACATAGGTGCAGATTTTGTATTGCTGACCATTATTCCAAGAATTGCCACAAGTAAAAGAGACAGTCCAAAATACGCAGCACCTGGCACAGAAAGCCTGTAAACAGGATTTAAGGTTATGAGGATGCTCTGGAAAAAGTTACCTGCCCTGTCAAGCTTCTCAAAATCATAGCCTCCAATAAGCATTGGCACCGTGTAGATACCGCAGATCATAAAAGAAATGAAAAGGCTGACAAAAACCTTTAACATTCTTCTTCGGTTTTTGAAGTATATCCTCTGCAAAAGCATGTATATACACACAAGCAAAAAGTTGAGCAGTGCCACGCCTGTGTGAGACAATATCATAAGGCAGCAAAGCACCATAATGGCTACAAGATCTGTAATCCTGTTACTTCCAAGGTACTCTGATACTGCCAGAAGAAAAGCAGGAACAAATATAAGACAAAGAGCCATGGCCAGATTGCCCTGGCCAAATAGGAAATAGATATTTATAGGAAGAAAATACCAGATAATTCCAAAGACGCTTCCAGTAAGAGGTCTTTTCTTTTTAAATCCGATCACTGTCCAAATGATCTGTCCAAGGCCAAACAGCACAATGCAGTAATATATGTAGGCTATATAAATCTGTCCGCCAGAATACATCTCACATAAAGCGATCAAAACAGCTGAAAGAGGCGCAATATATCTGAGGGGCTGAATGCCGTTGTACCACATGCCATTGTAAAGGGGATAATAATCATCTTTCACAATAGACTTATAAAGCATATCTCCCCTGAAGAGGTGATAATATGCATCCTGTCCGCTGGGATAAAGGCCATTTGTGACTATAAGCTCCAAAAGAAGATAAGAAATCCCAAACAAAGATGCGACAGTTATTAAAATTGCCAATAAGCCTGGTATTTTACTCTTCATTTAAACTCTCTTCCACGATGGAACTTACAATATTATTAAGAGCAGTGTTCATATGCTCCTTAATATCATTTAAATACTCGTCTCTTCCTCTAAAGGAATACACATAGGTTCTTGAAGGTGTTTCGCTGGCTTCGATCTTTATGAGAAGACCGCCAATCTTTTTTATCTCCTCGTAAAAAATAGGAGCAAAATAATCCAGCATATTTTCAAGAGTCGGGATAATGGTGTCGAAGGGTTTTATATCATTAAGGAGCTTATCCTGAAAGGGTTCCAAAAAGTCATCGATAGCCTTTTCAAAGTCAAGGAACATGATGAACTTGTCCTTATCAACCAGAAGCTCTATCGCAAACTCCCAGGTATGAGGATGGCTCTCGCCCTTTTTGCCATTAAAGATCACATAGTGATTGGCATTTAAGTACAATTTGAACTTGTATTCTCTAAGTGCATCGTTACGCAATTGTGTTCCCCTTACGACTTATCTTCTTTTGATCTGAATCTGGACTCTGTTCTGGAATCCGGCCTCATGGGCTTGTCACTGGAAACCACGGAAACAATCTCAGGATTTCCCATTGCCCTCATTGCCCTGTCGTACACCATCTTTATATCAAGTCTGGATCTTGCTGTTTCAACTGATAGAAGTTCTGCATCAGCCTTGACCTTCCTTGCTATCTCTTTTGCTTTTTCATTATCACATTTCACAGACATTATTAGAGCCAGATGATTCTTTCCATCATAAAACTTGATATCTCTTTTACCAAAGAGAATGCAGTTTCCACCAAAGAAATTCGATACCGTCTCCTTTTGCCCATATCTGAATGCAATAAAAGAAATAGGAAATGCCTTGACCTGTTTCTTGTACTCCTCGAGAAACTTATCTATAGCGGTAAAATTGAAAAGATTCAGCCGGTTGTCGTAAATCTCATCCTTTACCATCTTTTCATTCAGGACTTCTATTACATTATTGGCTTCTTTAAGGTCAGCCTCTGTTGAAAAGACCTTCTTCTTATTCTTGTTATTGACTATAGCAAGCATGATGGGCAGCACAAAGACTGCAGAATAAACCACCACAAAGATAATGATAAGTTCCATCTTTGAGCCCAGGAACTTGTTGTTATCTAAAAGAACTGTTGTGTTTGTAAGAAGACATATCCTGTACTGCTCGTCTTCATAGTCGAACAAAGCTCCACTGGCAATGTATTCTTTGTTGTCCAAAAAGATCCTCTCATGCTTAACTTTATTGAGCTCCAAGTCATTAATAAAGCCCATGGAGGAATCTGTTGTGTAGTAGGAATTTGCCGTCAGAGCCTGATATCTGTTGGTTTCAAGAGCATCCTTTACATAGAGCATTGTCTGGTCTTTTGAAAATGTCCAATATCTGTTGGAGGAAGAATCCAGAGTACTTAAGATGCTCTCAATAATTTCCTGATCAGTCCTGTTTTCTTTTAGGTTTATCTGATCGATAACCAGCTGAACATAGCTATCCTGCTGGGTTGCGCAGACATCAAGGATACCATCCTCATATCTTTGCATCTCAAAATAGGTCAGAGCAACAAATGCGCTGACTACAAGAAGCATTACTATTAAGATAAGTGGAATACTGACAAGTCCGCTTTTTTCTTTAGTCCTTTTCATGATTCATTCATAAAATGATAGAGTTTTGAGTTCAAAAGAGATATCTTCTTCATATCATCTTTAACAACGTTTTTATACTCTTCTACTTCCTCCGTAAAGGTCTTGGTCTTCCATGCGCTGGTGGTATTCATACTGTTAAAGATTCCTGTAAGTCTGATAAAGAACGTCAGCATATTAAATAATGGCAGTATCGGAATAGCCCACCAAAGAGACTTGTAATATTTTTGTATGTCAGGAAATTCCCGAAGGAATATGCTGATTGACCAAAAGTACAAATAAGCGATCACCACATAGATCAGCATTATGAGCACACTTGATAAAAGGATCATCTTGGTGGAAAAATCCATAAAATACAGACACACAAGGGCTAATATCCATACGATCCTGGGAAATGCAAAGGTGTGATCGTACAGAAGAGTTCTGACATTTACATCCTTTAGCATCCTGCTGGGACGAAACGCTTTGGAATCAAACATATTGGCAACTTCCAGTGATCCCCTCTGCCATCTCTGTCTCTGGGTGTACAGCTTATTCATGCCTTCTATTGGACCAACAAAATATATTGCATTGTCGCACAGCTTGACCTTCTGGCCCATAAGATATCTCATCTGGAAAGTGATCTGCGTATCCTCTGCAATGGTGTTGGTGTTATACATCCTGGATTTTAGTACTGTTGACTTTCGAAAGGCTGAAAAAGCACCAGAAAGAGTGTATATCTCATTCTTTTCCGAAGCATAGCTCCTGCCTGCAAGAAAAGCCTGTGCGTATTCCACAAACTCGATCTGACGAAGAAGCCTTGAAAAGAAGTGTTTGTATTCTTCAATCTGTTCCGGAATAGTAAGGATTGCGCCAGTCATGCATCCTATTGATGAATCAGACTCAAACATATCGATCATGTTCTTAAGTGCATCTTTCTCAAGCGCACCATCTGAGTCAATATTTATTATATACTTGCCAGTGCTGTTATAAAGCGCAAGGTTTAAGGCTCTGCTCTTTCCCTGTCTTGCATTTAGCCACTGCATCCTGATCGTAGGAAATTCCTTTTGTGCCTCTGTGTACACATGAAAAGAATCATCCTTGGTCCTGTTATTTACCAGATAAACTCTGATTTTGGAATCATCATAGCTTGAGTCATGTATAGACTTGATGCACTCCCTGAGGGAATCATAGGAGTTATATACAGGCACAATGAGAGATATCTCAGGATATGCAAGCGGGGGCTTGGGATGGTAATTACGGATCCTTTTCTTTATCAGGGTAATGGCACTTCCAATGGAAGGTATAATTTCCATAATGAAAGGTATTATTACCCAGGCGCCCCAGAATATGAAGGAATTAAAAAATGTACTTATACCCATATTTATTTATCTTCCTTTTCACCAGTCTCCTTAGGAGCGTCAGTCTTTTCTTTATCATAGGAGAAGCTTCCAACTTTCATCCTTACAACCTGTGACTTGGTAAATACATAGAAATATAAAACTACTGTTGCTGCGTAGAAAAAGATCCTTCCAACATAGGTGTGAGCGATATAGTACATCTGCTCTCCTCCAAAATGGATCATTGACGCAATGATAATGATACGAAGGGCATTGGCAAGAATTATATAAATTACACCAACAGCAGAAAGTATAGCTCTTTCAGAAATGGTATAGACCTTAAAAAATGCAAGTATCGCAATATATACCATGATTTCAATGATACCGGAACACTCAAAATCAATCTGCAATGTCATAGAACCGCCTGCAGTCTCGACAAAAATGATACCATACTTAAAAAATGCTGAAAAGTAGCCTGTTACACGGCCAAAGAGCCCTGCAAGTGCTGCAACTATACGGGCCAGTGGCATTGTTGCTATTGGCCGCAGGAAGATCATCATAAGTATAAACAGGCCACCCATTCCGATCGTGATAAATGCAGCCTGGTTTTTTACTTTATAGAATATTCTAAGATTAAGAAGCCAGATGACAACAAGTACTATAAAGATTATCAGTTTAGTAGTACTTGATGGATTGATCGTGGAAAGAAAAGCAGATATACGTGACGCAATAGGCATAGCCAACCTCCGCACAGTTATTATCAATATATATTATATACTATTATCCGTATCAATATTGCCAAGATTCTGTGAAATGTTTATAAAGACAAAAAAACACTGGGGCAGTTTCTGTGACCCTTTGGGGATCAAAGATAACCATTCCCAGTGTCTGCAAATTCAAGCCTTATATCAGAATATGAATTTTTTCTTTATCACAAATGGTACAGCTGCGCAAAGAAGGCACATTGTAGCACCGCCCCATGGTCCTGAGCTTGTTCCTGCACAGGTTACTTCCTGATTGCCGATCCTTAAATACTTGGTTGATACAACCTTTACATCTGTTGCATCAATACCATATCTGTCAGCCAGCTTAACGGTATTTACATACCACTCCATCTCCTGCTCTGTGCCTGAGATATTGATAGTGGTCTTTCCATAACATACATCTGCTGGTACAAGCTCGTTTATATTCTTACTTGATCCCCAGGCATTGGTACCAAATATGTAGTACTCATAGCTTCCATCAGAAAGTCCCTGGGTCTGTGGATGCCAGTTGATGTTGCCATTTGCATCTACAGTTACAAGTCTCATCTCAAGAGCCTTATCGTAGGACCAGTCATTGTTTACTGCAATCCTTACTCCCTGAGTATACTCACCGCCCCTCTCATTTAAGTGTGCAGGCATCTGAGTTGTACAGTATCCGTAAATATTCTCGCTCTGATCATTATACTGCTTGGCTTCTCCATCAACAACAACCTCGTGTGTTCCTGGTGTTGCATACTGGATAAGCGTTGATGGATAGTACTTCCAGTCATCAGAACTGCCATCATAGGTAATACCTACTGGTGAACCAACTTCTCCGGTGTCTCCGTAACCTGAAAGTGAAGATTCCTCCATGTAAAGCCCAAATGAAAGGCCGCCTGTATTTGCAGGAAGTTCACTTATTGGGATTGCGATCTCCCACTGGCTTCCCTGATGGATTGCATCATAACCATTTGCTGCCACAACAGCCCCATCCTCAGTGAGCTGTATCAGCATTCTGTTTCCAAGATCTGTTAAAATCTCAAACTTTCCATTGTGGTTAGGACCTGCCCATGTAGCTGAGTTATTTCCATCATCCTTTATATAGATGTAAACATATCCCCTGTCTGAATCGATGACCCAGGCCACTGACTCGACATTGTGATCACCTTCAGGCTCTTTAAGGTCATACTTGGTCACAGCATTCCAGTCATTAAAGCTACCATCAAGTCCTATACCCTCGTAAACTGCATTAGGGTCACTTGTTGATACATCTTCAATAGCTTCTCCGTTTACACTTGTAGAATAATTCTGGCTGCTTACAGTGAAGTCCTGACTTGCAAAATATGAAGCAGGAATTGAAATGTTAAGTGTAAGTGTATCTGCCTGATCAGAGGTCTCACTTACAGAGAAACCAGGAATATCAGACCAATTAGTACCATGTACACCTTTGTTATAGTCAATGATGATCTGCTGAGTTGTTCCATCAGGATAAGTAATTGTCAGCGGATAATGTTGCCAGGTATGCTCCCACTCATTAGTGCTCTTAGTCTTATAGGAAATTGTAACTGTCTGTCCATCAGAAACAGCTTTGACACCCATTACATCTTCTATCGCGCCATTTGACCAATTCTCGGACTGGATAGCAGCTGATCGTCTCTCTCCATCTTCTTCTGATGAGCCTTCACCACTATCTGATGAATTATTAGTTGTAGCGTTGGCATCCTTAGTCCCTGTCTCGGTTGGCGCAGGCGTTTCCTCGCTACTAGAACCTTCTCCTTCAGTGGCAGCAGGAGTTGCTGCAGGAGTAGTTTCTCCATTCTTTTCATCAGTGCCTGCTGGAGTCGTAGAACCCTGATTTCCTTCAGGTGTTGCAGTTCCACCACCCTGACCAGCATCTCCAGAAGCTGGCTGTAAGCCATCTCCTGTATTTGTATTCATACCAGCATCAGTCTGTCCGCCAGATGTATCAGATCCGGATGAACCAGATGAATCTCCGCCCTGGTCTGTATTTTCAGATCCGGAATCATCAGGTGTAGTAGTGACGCTTTCATTTGTATTTCCATTTGAAAATGTCGCATCCTCAGCTGCAAATACAGTCATGCTCATCATACTTGATGCAAGTATTATTGCTACGATCTTACAAAAATTCTTTTTCATGTCTATTCCCTTTTAATCTCGAAGTTCGTCAGTTATCACATAAACCCTAAGAGGTGTTTCACCAATTTCAAACCTGTTCATGCTGTAGCCATTTTCGCTAAGCTCTTCATCTATCTCACCACACAGTACTTCTCCGAAGTGCTCTATGGTTGCATCCTCTCTGAAACTGTCAAGATCATTCAGATACTTGTTCTCATACTTGGAGATGCAATCTGCTATTAAGCCCTCTGTCATCTTATAGTCGATGATATCTTCCAAGGTCTTTATAGTGCAGTTTATTTCAACGGTGTGTACGTGACTATTGTCTTTATTACCGTCAAAACTGTGCTGTATAGCCACAAAGCTCTTTAATTTGTAGGATTTTTCCTGGGTTGCCAGCATGATAAGTTATAATTTCCCTCATATTAAGCGATTCTTATAACTTAATCATAATGAATGCAGGCAGTATAAGCTATAAACAATTAATAAAAAAAGCCTTGTTTTGAATTAAAATTATCAATCATAAAACCCTCCTTAGAAATAAAATTCTAAAGAGGGTTATGATTTTCTATTCAATTGCCACTAAGAACCTTTAGGTAGTTCAAGGTATGATATGCAATCCCAAGCTTTTTCCCTTCATATTCACCAAGCATGTTGTCATAGCTTGTTTTTATAGCCCCAAGGCCATCTTTGTAGTAGGTCACGCTGTTATTGGTTTGCGAAAGAAGCCCCGGCTGCAGCTCGTAAACAGTAACGATCCTCTTTGAGAGCTCATCTGTCATCTCCATCTCGGTCCTGATATCTTCAATCTCGTTGGCTTTGTTGTAATTAAGGACAAAGACCTGATCAGCACTATCTATCAGACTGTAAAGATGATCTTCATAGCCCATAAGATCAAAGGAATAAGGCACGCAGATACACATCTCTATATTGTAAGAGCGTTTTTCTATCTTGTCCCTTAAGGCTTTCATGTTTGCTATGTACTCATCCATGATAACCTTCGGTGTACTGTGCCACTTATCAAGGACATAGGGTTCTATGTCATATACAACTCCCAGGATCCTTTCTCTTCTTGAAACATAATTGTTTATATAAGCGATCCTGTCAATTACTGCCTCTGCATATCGCAGGTTCTCCTGATAGGACCAGGTAGGCTCTCCGTCAAGGATGTACACATCTATCCCCTTGTCAGACATTCTTCCAAGAAAAGAAACTATCTCTTCATCAGAATACTCAGGCTTGATATACTGATATATCTCAGTAATATTGTTCTCTACAAGACACTGAACATCCTCTTCATCTGCCAGATGATCCCAGGAAAATACTCCTGCCCCAAAAGGATGATCAGGCTTTATGATCTCTTTCACATCATCCTCCACAGATATTCCCTCCCTGTTTTCACTATCAGGAGCATCAGACTTTGGAGCCTCCTGTGAAAAAATATCATCCTCAGGTGCAGATAGCAGTTCTCCAGCATACTGATCGCCTTCTACCTGACAGGCCATAAGCAAAAGAGATACCAATATGATACACAGTATGTTTTTAAAGATTCTGGTCTTCTTCAAAGAGTTTCTTCTTTCTATCTATCATTTCCTGGATGTTATCCATATACAGCTTAACATCCTTAACA
>JAEEGL014850913.1_pt1 | contig 10320 bp, 5 predicted proteins | sample 9134231 | NCBI WGS metagenome assembly JAEEGL01 (sample SAMN16246548, study PRJNA631951) | gut metagenome | biome: gut microbiome; feature: rumen; material: fiber-attached | host: Bos | place: Iran: Karaj | collected 2018-10
CGTAATCCATTTCCTTGAACTGGCGCACCAGGTCCACAATGTACTTGTTGGGGTACTTTTCAGGCACCCGGGCGAATTCCTTTTCCTTATTGGTCACCACCAGCACGTCGCAGGCATTGCACACGGCGTCCAGATCGTCGGAAATGATGTCGTGCAGGTGGGGCAGCTTGGCGGCGATGAAGTCCGCGTTGGTGCCCGTCAGCTGGGATACGCGCACGTTCTTGTCGTAGATATGGATCTCGTAGCCCTTGCCGTACAGCACCTCGATCACGTCCACGATGGGGCTGTTGCGCAGGTCGTCGGTGCCGGCCTTGAAGCTCAGGCCCAGGATGCCCACCTTGCGGCGGCCTTTGCTTTCGATGATGTCCACGGCGATCTTCTTTTGCAGCTCGTTGGAGGGATCGATGGCGCTGATCACCGGGGTGGTCACGTAGTAGTCGTGGGCCAGGGTGCGCAGGGCTTTGGAGTCCTTGGGCAGGCAGGAGCCGCCGTAGGCGAAGCCGGGCTTGAAGTAGTAGGGGGAGATGTTCAGCTGCTTGTCCTTGCAGAAGATTTCCATCACCTTATGGCTGTCGATGCCCAGGGCCTTGCAGATGTTGCCCACCTCGTTGCCGAACACGATTTTCAGGGCGTGGAAGGTGTTGTTCACGTACTTCATGATTTCGGCCACTTCGATGTCGGTGGAGATGAATTCGGCGGGAATGTCCTTGTACAGCTCACGGAACTTGGCTTCGGCGATTTCGCTGTCGGTGCCGATGAGGGTCAGCGGGGGATTCATGTAGTCCTGCACCGAGGTGCCCTCCCGCAGGAATTCCGGGTTGGAAACCACGGTGAAGTCCTTGCCGCGTACCTTGCCGGAGGCTTCGGCGATAATCTCGCCCACCTTCTTGTTGGTGCCGGGCAGCACGGTGCTGCGGATGGCCACGATATGGAAATCGTCCTTATCCCGCAGCGCTTCGCCGATCTGGCGGGCCACGTTATAAATATAATTCAGGTTCAGGTGTCCTTCCTTGCTGCTGGGCGTGCCCACCACGATGAAGGAAACCTCGGAATTGTGCACGGCGTAGTGGTAATCCATGGTGGCTTCCAGCAGGCCTCTGTCATGGGCCTCCTTCACCAGCTCGTCGATTTCCGCCTCAATGATGGTGGGCTTGCCCTGATTGATCAGGTTCACCTTGTTTTCGGACACGTCGTTGCCGATCACGTGATGGCCTAACTTCGCACAGCACGCCGCGCCTACGCAGCCCACATAGCCCAAACCGAAAATACTGATGTTCATTCCCCATACCTCCTGTATTTTATTATTTAATAATCAATGCTTCGGGCAACGGATAGATGGTTTTGTCTTTGGCGCTGATTTCCTGGCCCATCTGCACCTCGATGGCGTGCATATCCGTATCCGCGATGATGATATGCTTGCTGCCCGCGGGGATGGTGATGCTGCTTCCGGTGCGGAGCTGCTGCTCCACGCCGCCCAAAATGATCCGCCCCTGGCCGGACACCACGGTGAATATCTCCTGGCGCATTTCGTGGGCGTGGTAGGTCATGCGCTTGCCCGCTTTCAGGTTCACCTTGATGGTCATGGAATGGGGCTGGGCGTCGATCACCGTGTAGGTGCCCCAGGATTTTTCGGCAAAGCGCGCGTCCATGTCGATCTTTTCCACATAGGGCTTCATGGCGCCGCTGCGCTCCTTGTCGGATACCAGGATGCCGTCGCCGCTGGCGGCCACCACCAAATCCTTGCAGCCCATGACCAGGATGGGGATTTCCAATTCGTTGACCACGTTCACGTTTTCGCAGGTTTCATCCAGGATCACGTCGCCCATGGTGGGCTCGGTCATGACCTCGGCCATCATGTTCCAGCTGCCCACGTCCTTCCATTCGCCCGCGTAGCGCATCACCTGAATGGAAGGTTCCTTTTCCACCACCGCGTAGTCGAAGGAAATTTTGGTCAGGGTCTCATACTTGCTGAACAGGTCTTTATAATCGGTAAAATCGATCATGCTGTGGGCTTTTTCGATCAGGTATTTCAGCTTGAAGGCGAACACGCCCGCGTTCCACAGGGCCCCCTGGGCGATGTACAGCCTGGCGGTTTCCTTGTCCGGCTTTTCCTTGAATTCCTTGACAGGGCTCACGTTTTCCCCGCCCTGCGGAATGATGTAGCCGTACTTTTTGCTGGGCACGGTGGGTTCGATGCCCATGAGGGTCAGGCTGGCGGTGTCCGCCCGCACCAGCTTTTCAAGCCTCGTCAGGGCTTCAAAGTAGCTGTTGTCCACATAGGGGTCCACCGGGCATACGATCACCGGATCCTCCGGGTCAACCGAAAGGACGTCCTTCAGGTATACCGCCGCCAGGGCGATGGCCGGGAAGGTGTCCCGCCGGGCGGGCTCCACGCAGATGGACACGGCCTCTCCCAACTGATTCCGGATGGAGGAGACCTGGGTCTTGCTGGTGGCCACCGTCACCTTCGCGTTCGGATCCACCGAGGTGATCTGGCGGTACACCCGCTGCACCATGGATTCGTAGTTCCCGCGGGCGTCCCGGAAGATGCGGATGAACTGCTTGGAACGCACGTCGTTGGACAGGGGCCACAGGCGCTTTCCGGAGCCGCCGGACAGTAGGATGATATTCATGCGCTTTTCCTCCTGATTCAGATTCGGGGTATCCTGATAGAACCGATGAAGAGACGGGATCAGCTTTTGATCAGCGTCTCATAGATCCGGACCAGGGTTTGGGCGGAGATTTCCCAATTGTACTTGTCCCTGCAAAGCCTGCGGATGTTCCGCTTCATATCCGCGATTTGCTGCTCCGACAGCGACGCAAACCGGATCATGGCTTCGGCCAGCGCCCGTTCATCCTTGGGATCGTAAACCAGGCCGGTGGCGCCGCTGTCCGTTTCTTCGACGAAGGTGGGGATGCCGCTTACGATCACGGGCTTTTCAAAGCTGTAAGCCATCAGCAGCGCGCCGCTTCCATAGATTTCCTTGTAGGGGAACAGGCAGCAGTCGGCGCTGTTGAACAGATCCGGCACCTGATCGTCGGGCACCCGGCCGATGTTCAGCTTCACAAAATCTTCCACGCCCGCTTTTTCCAGCAGGGCCCGGTAATCCGTGTCGTCCTGATCTTTGCGCTGGTTTCCGGCAATAATGATTTGAAAGCGTTTCCTGGATTCCTCCGGCAGCAGGGAGGCTGCTTTCAGCAGATTGTCGATCCCCTTGTATTTCCGCAGCATGCCGAACATCAGGAACACGGTTTTTTCGTGCTTTTTCTCCTGCGCCATGCCCTCGTAGATGTCGAACGTGCCGTGGGGCATCACCCTGATCCTGTCCGCGGTGTCCGGCGCGAAATCGATCAGCGTCTGTTTGCTGAATTCATTGTGCACCACGATGGCGTCGCAGACGGAATACCATTTTTTCAGCCTGTCCGCCTCCCGCTGGCCGCCTTTTTCATGGGGCAGGATATTGTGGGCGGTGTAGACCAGCTTTTTTTTCGTGACCCGGCGGGCGAGCTCAAAAACCGGCATTTCGATGTCCTGCTGCTTGAACGCCTGGATGTGGATCACATCGTACTTTCCGAACAGCGCCGCGCCCAAAAGCCACAGCACGCCGCGGAAATAGGAAAGCAGGCCTGACTTTTTTTCTTTTACCTTGCTTTCCAGCACGCTTTTGCAGCGGAAGCCTTCTCCGTCCGGCCGATAGTATTTGGGCGCCGCGAGGGTCAGGTCCGCGTGCTTTGACAGTTTTCTGCTCAGCTCCAGGGTATAGGGCTGAGCGGGCAGCCATTGATCGATCATCAGTACCTTCATGGTTCGGCTCCTCCTCCGCGTGCGGGTGCGGCGTTCCTGATTCGTTTTTACTTGTCGTCGTCGTCGTACAGGCTCTGGAACAGGGCGTCCAGGTCGGTCTTATCCTCTTCTTCTTCTTCCTCCGTTTGGAAGGACGTTTGTTTTCCCCTGCCGGCGGAGGTAAGCCTGCCCGGCTGGGAATCAAAGGCCTGGTTGCTGAATTTCTTTTGGAAAGCGAAGATATCCGGCGCTTCGCCCTCGGTTCTTCTTACCTCAAACCGCTTCCCGGTCTCGGCGTCATAGATCCTTGCTTTTTTCAGGCGCTTGTATTTCGCGTTGGTAAACGCCTGGTACATCAGCCCTAACACCAGGAAGAAGACCATGGTAAACAGCGAGTCCGCCCCCATGCCGCGCTCCGTCAGGTTGGACACCGTGTACATGATGATAAAGGCGCTGGAAAACATGTACTGCTCCTCGCCCATATGCTTTACCCCGCGGTCGGCAAACACCAGCATCAGGAACATCAGGCCGATCCCTATGAGCCCCGTGTCGCACCAGAATTCGATCAGCATGTTATGCATGCTGGCGGAAAACGTGGCGGCCCAGGTGTTCGCCGGGAACCGGCTGTGGAACACCTTCACGATGGAAGGCGTTCGCCAGAACATCAGGTATCCGTAGCCCGTAAGCGTCTTGTTTTCCTGCATCAGCCCGATGGCCTGTTCCCACAGGGGAACGCGGCCTGTGAGGGTGGCGTCCTTGCCCATGGATTCGAGGAACGGCCCCAGGGCCTGCAAAATCGTCAGGGCGAAGAACAGGAAGCCCACGGAAGCCACGATAAAAATCATGCATAGGGGCAGGCGCTTTTTTTTCTTTTGCATCGAAAAGTAGATGATATACCCGATGGCCACGAAGCTGACCAGCAGGGAGCCCATGTTCTTCGTCAGCACCAGCAGAATGAACTGAGCGCCTAAGATGACCAGAAACACCAGGCTGATCCGTTTTTTGTTTTTTCTCCTGGAAATCAGCAGCACCACCTGCAGAATGATCCCCAGGCTGAGCATGGTGCCGCATTCGTTCTTGGTGGAGAACAAGCCGCGAAAGGTTCTGGACCCGTGATAGGAGTAAAACACCACCTTTTGAAAAATGACAGTGCCGATCAGCATGATCCCGACGAAAACCACCAGCGCGTAGTAAAACAGCTCCAGCAATTCTTCCATGTTAAACTGATCGATCAGCCACAGGGCAAACATGGCGGTGAGCACCAGATGAATCACGGAGGTGAGCACCATCTTGCGGTCGATGGATACCAGCATGGAGTCGGCCACGATGTAGAACAGAAACAGATAGATGAGCGTGTAGGCATAGTTGATGTTCAGGAGCTTGATGCTCATGACGTCTTCGCCGCTGGCCAGGGCGATCAGAAGGAACTGAAGGCCGAAGGAGGCCGTTTCCAGCAGTTTGGCCGGGCCGGAGCCGATCACGTTTTTCAGCGTGCCGGGAAAGCCCAAAAATACCAGGATCACAAAAATGGTAAGCAGATTCCGGACGACCTTAAAGGTCAGCTTCCCGTTATCGTTGGCGACATAACGGCGGCCTTTTTCCGCATCGGCGGCGATCATGCCCTTTCACCTCCCTTCCGCCGGTCACGCGCAACCCGCGGCGTGAGCCCGTTTACGCTTCTTCTTCTTCCTCTTCGTCTTCGTCCTCGTCCTCTTCTTCCTCGAAGTGACGGCCGAACAGCCCCATAAAGAGCTTATACAGGACGAACCCCAATATCGCGCCCAGGGTGTTGGCGGCGATATCTTCAATATCGCACTGGCCGATGCGCAGCAGCATCTGCGTCGTTTCAATGGCGGTTGACAGCATCAGGCCCAGGCCGCCCGTATAAATGATGCTGTCCAGGCGCGAAGGCAGGATGCGGGGGAACAGAATGCCGATGGGAATGAACATGACAGCGTTCAGCAGGGCGTGCTGCAGGGGCTCCAGGGAATTGGTGCGGATGGCGTCCCGCAGGGAGTCGAACCGCAGCAGGATGGCGCGGCTGTGGCCTTCTTCACGGTTGAAGATCGTGAAATAGCTCACCACCACGATATAGAGGATGAACAGCACGAGCATCACTTTGTTCGCTTCTCTGAAATGCTTGTACAGGCCGTACACCAGCCCGAAAAACACCACGCAGGACATCATCAGCATCAGCGAAAGCAGCACGAAGCTGGAGCTTCCCATCTGATTCAGGATGATCATCAGGGGAATGGTCAGCACGGCGTAGATGATCAGCAGGATGACCGCCATGGTGAACATGGATTTTTTCGTCTGCAAATTGCGGGTGACATACCGGAGAAGGAAGAGATAACCGCACAGCAGCAGGAATCCCATCAACATGTACGACATGACGTCGATATTCATCAGATCCATTGAATCATTCCTTTCTTTTTGCTGAGGGGAGAAACGGATCACAAATCATCGAAGGGGCTGCGTTTTTTGTTTCTGGGCGTTTCCTGCTTCACTTCCGCTTTTTTTGGCTCGGAAGGCTCGCTCCAGCTGCCGTCCAAACCCATGCGGAGCAGTTCTTCCATCACGTCCGCGTCGTTCTGGGCCGCCGGTTCGGAGGATGTGTCGTCCATCAAATCTTCAAACACGTTCCGGGATTTGGGGAGGACGGCGGGCTCTGTTTTGGGCGGCTCCAGCGGGATTTCTTCCTTCTTTTTGGGCTTGCCCCAGAACGGGAAGCCTTTTTCCTTCTTCTTTTCGGGCTCGGGCTTCGCTTTCTTTTCCTTTGCGGGTGCAGGTTCTTCCGCGGCGGCCTTCTTTTTCGGGGGCGCTTCCTTCTTCGGTTTCGCGGCGGGCTTGGCGGGCTTCTTCGGCGCTTCGCCGCTCTTGGGCCTTCCGCCAAAGAGCCCTCGTTTTTTAGGCGCTGCCGGGGCCGGAACCTCGGGCGCTGCCGGGATGGCTTCCTGAACCGTGTCGGACGCGGGCTGAACGATCTCCGGTTCTTCGATGTAGACCGTACCCTCCACGGGCACGGGCAGGAACGCGCCGGATTCCGGCTGCTCCGGCTTTTCGCCGCCGTCGGGGAAGCCGGTCTTGTCCAGGAGAACCTCCGGCGGCTGGATCGGCGCCTGTACCGCTTCGTTTCCGAAGGGAGCGGCGGGCGCTTCTTCCCGCGTTTCGTTTACGGTTTCCAGGGCCGCTGGAGCAGGGGGTTCCTCGAACTGCTTCGGAATGATTTCCTGGACTGCGGGCGGGATGACGGCGGGGGGTTCCCCGTACTGCTCCGGAATGATTTCCTGGGCTACGGGCGGGATGACGGCAGGGGGTTCCCCGTACTGTTCCGCTCTGGTTTCCTGGGGCGCGGGCGGGGTGAATGCGGGGGTTTCCCCGAAGAATTCCGGCTTGCTTTCCGGAGGCGCGGGCGGGATAACGGCGGGGGCTTCCGGCCCGGCCGCCGGGGGCGTTTCCCCGCCGGAAACGGGAAGATCGTCGAAGAATCCGGCCTTCGGCTTCTCCTGGGCTTCCGAACCGTCGGCGGGAAGATCGTCGAAGAATCCCGGCTTCGCGGGGGCTTTTTCCTTGCCCTTGGCCTTCGCAGGTTTCTTTCCGGCCTTCTGTTTCTTTGCCTTGTCCTGAGAGGTGAGGTCGTGGAGGGCGTCGTCCTGCTCCTTGATTTCCTCTTTCTTGGACTTGCTGGCTGGTTTTTTCTTCTTTTTCTTTTTCTGCGCCGCCTGTTTTGTTTTCTTCCCGTTTTCCTCCTTGTTTCCGCCAAAGAGCATGTTCTTGGTGGATTTCAGGCCGTTGACGATGCACCCCAAAATGCGGATGCCGGATTTATCCAGCTTTTCCAGGGTCGCCTGGATCTCGGGAATGGAGGCCGTGTCATACCGCATCACGAACAGCACGGTATTGGCCACCTGGTTCAGGCTCAGGGTTTCCGACGCCTTGCCCACCGGCGGCGCGTCGATGATGATGTACTGGTACTTGCTGCGAAGCTGGGAAATCATTTCGATGATGGTGCTGTCCAAATAGATCAGACTGTGCTCCATCACCATGGGCAGCAGATCCAGATAGCCGGTCATGGTGGTGATGGCGTCGGCTACGGTGATTTCGCCCCGATACAGGGCGTTCAGGGAACGGTTGTAATCGACATTGTTCAGGAACAGGGAGCCCAGCATGGGGTTTTTGTAATCGAAGTCGATCAACAGGGTCTTCCGTTCCATATCGGAAAGCTGGATGGCCAGGTTGGCCGCCACGGTGGTGCGGCCCTCCTGGCCCGTGGTGGATGTGACATAGAAGCAATGGCAGTCTTCCTTGAAGCCGATCCGGTTTCGCAGGATATACGCCGCGGCCGCGAAGTTCTGCGTTACCTCCGAGGAGGATTTTTCATCCGCCACCAGCAGGGACTTTTTATGGGAGAAGAACTCGGCGTCATAGGGGATGATGCCGATGGTTTCCAGGCCGAACACGCCTTCAACGTCTTTCATGTTGATGAGCGTGGGCTTCATGAGCAGCTCCGCCACCGCGAAGCCCATGCCCGCGCCAAGGCCCAGCACGGGGAGCAGCATCCAGGTTTTGATGTTGGAGGTGCGGGAGCTGATGGACTTGACCTGCGGTTCGTTGAAAATCTGCAGTCGGCCCACCTGCAGGATCTGCGGCAAGAGCTCGTTGGCCGCATCCACGATGGACTGCCACAGCATCAGCCCTTCCTCGCCCTGATCCCACGTCAGGCGCATGGTGATGATGTTGGTATTGCCGTACTGGGAAATGGACAGTCCGCCGCGGATATCCGAAGCGGAAACGCCCAACATCTGCTGTTCGTTGATGATCTTGTACAGCAGCCGGTCGCTCCGCAAAGTATAATACACCGTGTCGTACATTTCGGTGGCCATGGTCATATCGGTTCTGTTCGGGCTGATGCCGTTGCTGGTGTACCGCCCCTGGGTGTCCACCGCGTTAATGGCGAAGGAGCCTTCGATCTGAAACGTCTGCACCGCCGACTGCACATAAGTCATACCGGACAAAAGCAGGCCGAATACCAGCCCCATCAGGGTAAGGGAGACGATAATTTTCCAGCGCTTCTGCACCGCGAACAGCAGATCGCTTATCCGCAGTTGAATACCGATTGTATTCAACGCATCGTCTCCCTTCGTTTTTTGCTCCGCGCTTCATGGCGGGCCAGGTTGATTTTTTGAATTTTACGATTCGTCGTCCTGGGCGGCGCGTCTCTTGCGGCGGCGGCGGATGAGGATGATCAGCACCACCAGCGCCACGATCACCAGCAGGGCCGCCGCGGCCGCGATGATGATATAGTTCAGCAGGTAGGAGGTCTGCACGTTGATGCTCTGCACTTCGGCAATATCCCTTACCTGGATATCCAGGCGGGTGGATTTGTCGTTTTCACGGATGATATAGTAGTTGCCCGGCGCTAAATCGTTGAACGTCAGCGGCGCGCCGGTGGTGGTCCACATGCGGATCAGGGTGCCGCTCATGTCGTAAAGCGACAGGTTGACGTCGGACACCTGAATATCGCTGAATTCGTCCACAAGGCCGATGGCCACGCGGATGATGTGGTTGTACAGCTCCAGCGAAACCTCGCTTTCGCCGTCGATGCGCCCGTTCCCGCTGACCTGCACGTTATAAACGGATTTGTCCAGCACGTAGTTTTCGGCGGAACCCGTCTGCGTGATCTGGTAGGTGACGCCTTTTTCCAGAGAATCCAGCAGGATCTCGCCCGACCCGTTGGTAACGGCTTCCACGGCGGGATCGGCGCTGCCGAGCTTTGAAACGGAGAACGTGGCCCCGCGGATGCCACGGGTGGGATACAGCTCGTCCTTCAAAGAGAGCCTGATCTTTGTGCGGACGCTGGTGATCGCGTTGGCGGGCGGCAGGGAGCCGGTTTTCTTTTCCACCGCCACTTCCAGATCCGTTTCCTGGCCGGTGTAGTATTCCGGGATCACGCGCTGGCGGATCAGGTAAGCCCCTAAGTAGACCTCCCCGCTTTCGCCGTTGCCGGTCTCGTCGATGACGATCTCGCTCACCACCTGGCCGACCCTGTAGCGCAGGGTACCGTCGGAGGTGATGATGTTCTCCGCCGCGATCACGTCGAACTCGGCCCCGGGGAGAGGCTGGCCCGTTTCGGCGTCGGTCATCCGCAGGCGGATGACGTTCCGGGAGGGATAAATGGGCACGCGCACCACCAGGGGGTCGTCCCAATCGTAGGTTTCGGACAGATCGAATTGTACGTTTTCGGCCGCGTCGTAGCCCTCGGGCTCCGTCAGCTCATGGAGCTCATAGCTGCCCAGCACCAGCTTTTCCGGCATATAGAAGGTGCCCGATTCGGTGGTTTCAAAGAACCGGAAGGAAATCTGCTCGGGGTAGTATACATTGAGCACCTGGAGGGCATGGCTGTCGTCGTACAGCTCGAACCGCACATTGGCTTCCTTGATGGAACGGTCGGTTTCCGCGTCCACCATGATCACGTAAACGGCGGATTTCATGCCCATATCCGGCTCCTCGCCCGGGCCTTCGCCCGCGCCGTTGCC
>JAEEGL015132745.1_pt1 | contig 10320 bp, 7 predicted proteins | sample 9134231 | NCBI WGS metagenome assembly JAEEGL01 (sample SAMN16246548, study PRJNA631951) | gut metagenome | biome: gut microbiome; feature: rumen; material: fiber-attached | host: Bos | place: Iran: Karaj | collected 2018-10
CGCGGCTACCGTTGGGACGAGTCGCAAGTCTGTGCTTTGCTCAACGATATTTACGAGAATGGTGACGAACCGTATTGCCTACAGCCGCTGGTGGTTAGGGAAGATGGGCAAGGACGGTACGAAGTGATTGATGGTCAGCAGAGACTCACAACCATTCACATCATCTACAGGTATATCAAGAGTGTTCTTCCACACGTTAAGCTGAAATACACGCTGGTGTATCAGACCCGTCAGGAGAACACGGCTTTCTTTGATGACATGGAGAACGAGACGCTTGCAGAGAGCAACATCGATTTCCATTTCATCCATAAGGCATATATGACCGTCAAGAAGTGGTTTTCTCGGTTTGATGAGACAGAAATCTATTCCGTCGCTCTGAAGTTCATCAGCTATTTCAATCCTGACGAGAGAAGCCGTACTCTCGGAAAAGGAGTGAAAGTAATCTGGTATGAGCTGAAGGATGCAAAGGTCGAGGATGCAATAGCCCTGTTCACCCGTTTGAATATCGGTCGCATACCCCTGACTAATGCAGAGCTTGTCAAAGCCCTGTTTCTCTGCAGGCAGACCTATAGTGGACAGGGCGTACAGTTAAGCAAAGAAAAACAGCAGGAAATCGCCCTGCAGTGGGACACCATCGAAAGAGAGCTTCATGATGAAGACTTCTGGTATTTCCTGACGAACAAGCAGACCGAATCCTATCCGACGAGAATCGAGCTTGTCTTTGATTTCATGGCAGGCGGCCAGACAGACAGCCGTGACAAGTACGCCACGTTCTTCTTCTTCAGTGAGAAACGGAACGAAGATTTGCAAAAGCTCTGGGAAGAGATCACCCAGTATTATTACCGCTTGAAAGAGTGGTATAAGAAAGGAGATCTATACCATAAAATCGGGTATCTGGTAGCATCGCGGTACACCACCATCGACGTCCTGATGAATGAGACGAAGAATCTTAGGAAGTCAGAAATGGAAGATCTGCTCGACGAACGCATCAAGGCAAGTATAAATTTCAAGAAGCCGTATAGCGAACTCAGCTATGACAACGACTATGATGCTGTCACCAGAATCCTCCTCCTGTTCAACGTTGTCTCGTTGATGAAGAACAATGGCGGTGCCAGGTTCCCCTTCAAAGAGTTCAACAAGCAAGGCAAGGATAACTGGAGCCTTGAACATATCCATGCCCAGAACTCATTAAAGCTCAACACCCAGGAGAAATGGAAAGAATGGCTTGGGCATCATATCGAGTCCGTGAAAGGCATGGCAGAAGGAGAGAAGGCCAGAGAAGTGTCGCTGCTGCTTGAAGAAATCCGAAAGGCCATTGACAGCGAGCGTCTAACCGATGTCCAGTTTACCGAACTCTCCGACCATATCACCCATCTGCTTTCCGAGGAAAACGAAGCAGTGGAATATGTTCACTCCCTGTCCAATATGGCCCTTCTTCAGGCATCGGCCAATTCCGCACTCAGCAACGGACTTTTCGATGCAAAGCGGAGAGCTGTTATCAAAATGGACTCTCAGGGCTTGTATATACCATACTGCACGAAGATGGTTTTCCTGAAATACTATACCTCAGAGCAGCAAGACAAGGTGAGCTTCCATTTCTGGGGTGCGGAGGACCGCAGGATCTATATAGAGAAAATGAATGAAGTATTGCATAATTACCTAAAAGAGGAGATACAGCTATGATCACATCAGCCCATAATTTTCGAGATATCTTCACCCCTACAGAGGCCAACAACGCCGTCAAAGGCATCGTTATACCCATTGTTCAGCGCGACTATGCACAAGGCAGGAAAGCCCCGGAAGTAAAGCGCATAAGAGACCGTTTCCTGGCAGTGCTTTATGATGCTGTCGTAAACGACAAGCCCGCCACCCTTGACTTTATCTATGGCAATGTGGAAGACAAAAGACTCATCCCCTTGGATGGTCAGCAGCGGTTGACCACATTGTTCCTGCTACACTATTACATAGCCATACACGAACATATTCCAGAAGAGCAGCGGGCTTTCCTAAAAGAGTTCACTTATAAGACACGCATCAGCAGTCGGGAGTTCTGCGACCATCTGGTCATGTTTGAGCCGGATTTCAGTCTCCCAAGCTTGTCGAAGCAGATAAATGACCAGGCATGGTTCTTGCTCGAATGGGAAAACGACCCCACCGTACAGGCGATGCTTGTCATGCTCGATGCTATCCACGAAAAGTTCCATTCCACCAGTGGTGTATGGGAGAAACTGACAGGTGATGCCATTACCTTCTATTTCCTTCCCCTCGACCAGATGGGCGTTACCGACGAGTTGTATATCAAGATGAACTCCCGTGGTAAGCCCCTCAGTCCTTTCGAGCATTTCAAGGCTGAGCTGGAGCTGAAAATGAAAGAGGTGTCCCAGTCTGCAACGGGAGAAGAGCAGAAGACCGTCGCTACCCTGGCCGAAAGAATCTCCACGAAGATAGACCGCGAGTGGACAGACCTCCTGTGGCCGTATCGTAACAGCGGCACTGGTAACTCCGGAGTCGATGAAGTCACCGATGACGAGTTCCTGCGCTACATCCATTTTATCAGTGATATCATCAGTTACCGGAACGGAACCCTTGAAATAGAGGATGACTTTGACATGATAGACCACCAGTTCTCACCCGCCTGCCCAGACGCGAAAAAAAACATGCAGCTGTTAGAGAGGTGGTTTGACCTTTGGGTCTGGAAAGACAGGGAGAATCATGACACAGGCAAACTTGACGTGAAGACGTTTTTTGAGTCATACATCTCAGCCGACGGTTATCAAGAAAGGAAGATCTCTTTGGAGAAGAGAGATGAGAACGACACCATACCCGATCTGTTTAGCGAATGTTGTAAATGCTATGGACGGAAGAACGGTCTGAGGCCGATGTTTCCCTTGGGTCGCACAATCCTGCTGTATTCCTTTCTGATTTATCTGGAGCATCAGCACGACATCCCCGACACAGTTTTCCGTCGTCGCTTGCGTATCGTGAATAATCTGGTAAGAAATTCATCGAACACCTTACGCTCCGACTTCATGAAAGAACTGCTTCTACAGGTAGACAAGATTATCTTGAAAGGTGTTGTTGAACAGGTCGAGGAAGGAAGAGCCAGATTCCAATCGCGTCAGATGGAAGAAGAAGCCGAAAAGCTTCTTTGGACTGAGAACAATCCCGATAAGGCAGAGATGCTGTATAAGTTGGAAGACCACAAGTTCCTCAACGGCTATATTGGAGCCGTCGGCCTTTCCCATGTGGACTGGTGTGATCGTGTCTATAGCCTGTTTAACTGTGACCTGTCCTGTATCAACAGGGCCATGCTATCCATCGATGACTACTTTGAAGAAGACGGCTGGCGCTATCAGATAGGTACGGCAAACCCACGTACATATATGGGTGTCTGGCGTTCAATCTTCAGTCCCAGCCGTAAGATTGACGGTTTAAAGGATGTACTGCTCCGTCTTCTGGAAAAGCACGAAGTATTCACCAACGAGAAGTTAGATACCATTTCCAGAGAATATCTGCAGGATGCCGAGGAAATGCCGGTCAGATATTATCTTGTCAAATACGCTTCCATGGTTCCCAACAGATTCGGCAAGTACTACTGGAGGAACCATCAAAAGCAGGGTCGCAACTCGTATAAGGTTATTATGATGATGACGGAGTTCAACTTCGGTTTCAACTACGACATCTTCCTGAAAACGCTATATGACATTGCCGGGAGTCAGCCCCCTGGCTTGCAGGCTCCCAACAACTACTCTTTCACCGAATACAACAACGGGCGTAAGGACAAGCTGTTGATGGACAAGCAAAACCTATATCTCACCTTGGATGAGGACTGCTATACGGTATATAACGAGAGCGGAGAAGCGATAGAAACCCGCCCGATAAAGCAAGATGAGAAAGGCATAGACACAGAAGACCGTGTTCTTGTTGGATTGGGCTTGTTGAACAAATACATGAATATCTTCGATGCAGAGTCATGGAATGACATGGTGAACCGTTTGGAATGGAAATAAACAGTAAGGCCAATGAAGATTCCTACTCTATTCAAAGAATATATCTGGCTGATAGAGACCATCTATGAGGCGGGTAAAATCTCATTTGCTGAGATTAATGAGAAATGGTGTCGGACAGAAGAAAGTGGTGGTGTGGAGTTTGCACGAACTACTTTTAATCGTCATCGTGATGCCATCTTGGACATGTTTGGTGTTATCATCGAATGTGACCGTAAAGATGGTTACCGCTATTATATATATAATAAAGAGGTGTTAAATGATGACAGCGTTGCGAACTGGTTGTTTTCCACTCTTAGTGTGGGTAATATGCTGGATAAAAACGTGGGAGTGCAAGACCGTATATTATTGGAATCAATACCTTCTGGCAACACCTATCTAAAGTCAATTATCAAGGCCATGCGTGAAAGCAGACGTGTAATGATAACATATCGTCGATATGGTGCAGCATCAGCAAATTCTTTTTCCGTAGCACCTTATTGCGTAAAGCTTTTTAAACGGAGATGGTATGTATTGGTAAGATTTGAACGGTCATTATACAGGGACAATGTAAATGGCGACAAAGAAGCACTGTCTATTTTGTCCCTTGACCGTATCGAGAATATAGAACTGCAACAGGACAAGTTTACTATCAATCCAGAATTCAATCCTGCGGTGTTCTTCAACGAATGCTTTGGTATAGTTGTTGGAGACGGAACTAAGCCAGAACGGATAATACTTAGAGCTTACGGATTGGAACCGCATTATTTGCGTGACCTGCCCATTCACCACTCACAAAGGGAAATTAGATCTACAGATGATTATACAGACTTTGAACTATATATGCGACCGACATCGGACTTCAAGGCTAATTTGATGTCAAGGGGAGAGTGGCTCCAGGTTATTTCTCCAGAATGGTTGGCCGAAGACATACAAAACTGGTTTCAAGCGGCTATAAATCGTTATAAAACAGGTGCAAAACAAAAAAAAAGTGATGAAAAATAAAAATTTCTTCAAGATGTACCGCGTTGTGGTACAACATGCTTCTATCTTTGCAACGTGAACTTGAATGTTTAACTTAAAAAAGTAAAGATTATGGAATCAAAGAAGAAGTATTTCATGGATTGCCACTTGGCTGGTCGTAAGTATCATGATGCTGATGAGGTTTGGGATAAGCTGAAGGTTGGCACTGTGCTACAATTGCAGCGTGACTTGGAAAACCGTCACGACCTAGATGCAGTTGTTGTGATGTATCACAACGAGGAGGACGGTGAGGATTATCGCATTGGTTATTTGCCGCGTGAGGATAACGGGACCGTCGCCTCGATTCTGGAAATGGGATGGACTGACATTTTCGAATGTCGCATCAGCAAGATAAATGAAGAGGCACATCCTGAGTATCAGGTGCATCTGACTATCAAGATTAAAAGAAATATTGCTTAAACACTAAAACGTATTGATATGCAGCAGAAAGTAGCCGTTCTGAACATTGGCAAGGGAAGAACCATTAGGATTCCTGTAAACTATCAACACTTCATTCTGGACTATTCAAACAGTCCCGAGGGACACGGGTGGAACCGCGATGATGTTATTTACATCCTTCAGTGTATCAAAGATGGGCATGTAGAAGACCTGGACATGGATGACAACCTTATGAATGACATTGGTACGTTCTTTGAGGATGGTGTTTGTGTTCAGCCTAACATTGAAACTGCTGTATATTGGTACGAGCAGGCTATTGAAAACGGAAACGACCTCGCACGGAGTAATCTGGCTGATATTCTGCGTAAAGGCAGTCAGGGTTATCCAAAGGATTTGAGACGTGCCTTTGAACTCTATAAGACATGTGGATTACCATATGCTCATTACCGCGTAGGTGAGTTCTACGAACACGGATGGGGTGTTGACAAAGACTTTGAAGCGGCCAAGGCGTACTACCGTCAGGCATACAAGGAAGGACATGGGCTTGCAAACAAGAAATTAAAAGAGTGGAACTTTTTGGAGTAAGTATGAATGCAGATTTAATAGCATACATTAAGGATTTCATTAACTCCTATCTTGTAGGGGACATTGAACGACTTGTCGATTTTGATCTAAAGAAATTGGCAAAGGATGAAGTGTATGGGTGCCCTGAAAGAAAGTTTGACGCTGATGATTGCAATCTGATGAGGGCAATCTATTGCTTAGTCTTTGGTGAGATATGGCCCAACCTGACAATAGATAATAGTGGTGAAGGGAAGATGCGTGGGGATACTATGAATTCATCTGCCACATTATTCTCTTACCCCTGGGAGGATAAATTCACTCCGAAATGGAATCCTCCTTCTGAATTGTCTGAAAAGATTCGGTCATTCCAGTCATCATTTCATACTATAGGCAACATGACAGTTCTTCCCGATAAGCGTATTGGTGAATGGAGTATCAATAAACATAGAGGATGCCACGATGAATGGCGTGACTATGAAGACCGTTTTCTTGCAGCTTTGTATAAGGTTATGATGCAAATGCCTGATGCAGACGAGGATTTACAAGAACTGGTTGAACTAAACAAAGAAGATTTCTTGCCATTCTATGGTGAAGAAGGTTGGAAGCGCTTCATTGATGGAAATCTTCTGGAGTATTACGTTGACGGAGATTATGTTCCTGTTATAGCATCTAAGGGGTACACATGGTGGAGAGGGGGATATACCAACAAAGAGCGCTTCTTCCAGGAGGCCAACAGGTATATTGACAGAAGTATGGAGATTATCAAGAACAGAGGGGAACGGATTGTGGAAAAACTCAAAGTCCACCTCTATGGTGCGGCAGACCTAGACAAGGCAAGGATCCGTTCTATGATTTCCCGTTGTGAATGGACTTTTGCCAAGACGATGCCCTGGTGTCCACATGAGTATATTGTCCGTGGCAAATGCCCGTTGACAGAAGAAGATTTCTTGTATTTCATTGACATGCAGCGCCGGTTTGGCATCAAGGAACACTGGGGGAAATACTATAATCCCTATCTCTATGTTGATAACTATAAGTACTGGACAATGGGTGCTCCCGTAGAGGACACTATTGTCATGAACAGAGCAAGAGTAGATAAATAAAAGATTCAGAACATGTCACAGTTTTGCGAAGAAAAAATCACCTGCCCGAAGTGCCATGCAGAAGGCAGGTTCGGGTTTTGGTCATCCGTCAATGTTGACCTTGACCCAGAACTGAGAAAGAAAATCTTCAATGAGGAGATTTTCACATGGACGTGTCCAAAGTGTGGAGCAAAAGTCTTTGTTCCCTTTGGCACACTCTATCATGACATGAGTCATAAGTTCATGATATTCTTCTCACACAATGAAGAAGATATTGAAAACAAATATGAACCGGTTGAAATCCCCCCAGCTATAGGATTAGACGAACAGTATATTTTCCGTGCCGTTTATGGTCTCTTGAATTTCAAGGAGAAAATACTCATTCTTGAAAACGGCTTGAACGACATTGCCGTAGAGAAAATGAAGTATGCGCTATCTCATTATGTAGAGCCTTTGCTTTCCGAGAAAGGATACCGTTTGTATTTCGAGGGAATAACAAAGCCTGACGATGACAATAAGTACGGGCAGATAGTATTCTACCGTTTAAGTCCTGATGACAATGACAGCGGCGACATTGCCCTGCCTATGGAAAAGTATTACGAGCAATGTCTTTCCCTTGAATTGGATAAGCGTTTCAGTATCGGCAACTGCGCCTGTATAGATGAAGGATGGATTTCAATGAAAATGAAAGGAGTGGAATGATGACGAAATACAATTTCATGAGTGAATGTATCGATGGTGTGGCTGTTGGCACCCATCGTGACGAGACGGGCACCTTAAAGTGGGGACTCATCGATAAGGACGGTAACCCTGTCAACGAGTTTAAATACAACTATGTCGAGCGTTGGGGCGAGGGGTATTTCAAATGTGAGATTGGCAACAAGAAGAATATCCTCCGCAAGGACGGCTCCGAGGTGTTAAAGGTATGGTTCAACGATGTGTTCAAGGTAAGAAAGGGACTCTTCATTATTGGCAACACCATACGGAAGACAAAGGAACACCCGACGCTCTATATGCACGGGCTGGCAAGCGTAAACGGCGATATCCTGTTCCCGCCGATTTTCAACCGTCTGCACTGGAATGACGAGGTTCTTCTGGACTTCTTCTATGCTGAGAAAGACAATAAGCCGTATTACATTTCAAAGGCCGGCTTTATTGTTGATCTTGCAGGTGACTATCTGCCCAAGCTCTCCGAGGATAAGGATAACTTCAACTGGAACGGGCCGGAGAACACAGTTTGCGAAGGCTGTATCTTCACCGACGGCATTAACAGCAGAGGTGAAGGCTGTAGGAAACTTCAGAAAAAGGACTTTCGCAATAATGTTCTCAGAGGAGAATGTGAGCATTTTAAAAGAGACGAACAGACGCTATCACCCAAAGAGAGAAGAGATAAATACAAGGAGGAGCAGGAAAAAGACAAGGCATCGAAGGTTACTGATGCCTTTGCCACCAAGCTTGTAAGAGACTTTATCAAGGACAGGCTTGATGGCGATATCATGAAACTGGTCTCATTCGATTTCCATGACCTGCGGGATGACAAGAAGTATGGCAACTGCGGAGGATATGCTTTTTCTCCAGAGAAGACAAGTATTATGAAAGCTATTATGGCACTTGCCTTCACAGATGCCTGGCCTGGAATTACCTATGACGGGTTTGACCATTACGACTATGATGCAGATATGGTTAATACCTATCTGATGCTGCTTGGGTTCCCTTTGGGCGATAATTTCAAAGGACTCAGAAATTTCCGTCCGTCTGCCGACCTACTTGACAGGACATGGGCATTTTACAAACTGTGTCACACAATCGGCAACTATGCCGTTTGGCCCGGAGGTTTATATCTCTGCAGGGAAAAGCTTCGCCGGAGCCAGAGATATATCGATTCCTACTTACAAGCGTTATATTTTGCTTTTACCAATCCAGCAAAAGGCAATTCCGATTTGGTGAAGGCTATCCATGGAAAGAAGAAGATCTATTCCATTTATCAAGGAGAGGAAGGCTTTGCAGACATGTGCAGGAAGATGCTCCTTGGTGACTATTTCGATTATATGGGCAAACCGATGTCGCTCTTTTACGGTGTATGGAGTGACCAGAAGGATTTGACCAGAGATCATTATTTCAAAGCCATTGAGCAGTACTTTGACTTCTGCGAGGAAGAAATTCCGAAACGTTCAAAGTTGATTGCAAAGAAGCTGATGAAGGTTCTTGAAATGAAATCGGCAGCAGAGCCAGAAGAAGTCATGACGCTGCAGCTGCCGGAGAAGTACGAATTGCTGGCGACCCTTCCCGATGATCCAGAGGGAGCTTTGTCATTCGAGAAAGACACCTCTGGTGCCATGTGCTTTGTCCAGACCTACCCCATCCTGAAAAAAGATGTAATGCCGATGAATGACACGAAGATTATTATCGACGGCATACATGAAAGCCTTGGCGAGAAACAAGGCTTGATAGAGGTAAGTAATGGAACGACCCAATATAATAAGCAATATGTATATAGCATTATCAAGAGTGCCCGCCGTCAGGGTGGCATGAACTACATCTTGACTATGCATCTTATAAAGCAGGATCTTGCGCTCTGTGTAAAAGGTCAGTTTGAAGAACGAGGTACTACAGGAACTCGTGATGCTACCGTTTTTGAATATGCAATACGGCAGAATCTTGTTGTTGAAGACAACAAAAAAGGGTGGTTCAAAGACCCGTATGACGAGACATTTACTAAGGGGCTGACCATGAATCTCTCTGAAGGAAGGGAATATGACTATTCATTCCCCAAACATCCTTTGTCGGAATTGAGGAATTTGGCAGCATATATAATTGATAATAATTAATAGTTCGTTGTAATTGAAGACAATAGCATTATCGCCCTGCTGTGTAAAGAACAACAGGGCGATTCCGTAATATCATGGCTATTGAATCCATCGGAAGTACACGTAAAAAACAATTTCCATCACAATTGTTATGATTGACAGAAGGGAAAGAGAGCCAATGATGTAGAACACTTTTGTTGAAATCCATACTCCTTCGTTATTCTTCACAATGTCAGTGAGTCGTTGGCTCTGCTTCTGCCAATTTGCTGCTTGCTGCTTGTCGTGGTCGGCAAGCGTCTGTTTCTCTTGCTCCATCCATTGGTCATGAAGTTCGTGCATCTTCTGCCAGTCAGCATCTGAGACATTCACTGACACCTTCAACTTTGTGGGTGCATCTTTCATAACATGATCTATGTGCTTATTGATGTTGTCAACCTTGCCACTGATGGTATTCACTGC
>JAEEGL015329135.1_pt1 | contig 10320 bp, 6 predicted proteins | sample 9134231 | NCBI WGS metagenome assembly JAEEGL01 (sample SAMN16246548, study PRJNA631951) | gut metagenome | biome: gut microbiome; feature: rumen; material: fiber-attached | host: Bos | place: Iran: Karaj | collected 2018-10
AAAGCCTCGGCGAGAGAACGGATTATGCCAAGAATCCGGAGAAAACCGAAACAGGCGAACTGGTCACCACCTACCAGTGCGATCCTTTTACCGTTGATGAGGAATTCATGCTGCAGAAGCGCCAGTACTATCAAATCACCGGGAAGCGCCAGTACAGCGATGTGATTGCTTACCAGATCAGACAATCCTTCAAACCGGGAGAAGTGACTGCGGAGGAAGCCAACCGGATTGGCTATGAGCTCGCCCTCCGCTTTACCAAAGGCAAGTATTCTTTCATCGTGGCGACGCACACAGATCGGGCTCACATTCATAACCATGTGGTATTCAATTCCACCAGTATCGACGGTACCAGAAAGTTCAAAGATTTCTGGCGGTCCGGGCTCGCGCTGCAGAAACTGAGTGACCTGATTTGCCTGGAGCACGGCCTCTCTGTGATTGAACGGAAGCCCTATGATGAGCGAGAAAAGCGGACGAAGTATCCGGTAAAGGAAGGCATTCGCGGATTGATATGCCAGGATATCGATGAAGTTCTGTCGCAAAAGCCTAAAGACTTTGACGCTTTTCTTGAAGGACTGAAGAAAGCAGGATATGAAATTAAGACCGGAAAGAATGTGGCGGTCAAGGGCAAAAACCAGAAACGTTTTATTCGTCTAACTTCCCTTCCTGACGGTTTTAGGGAATCAGACATTCGGCAGATTCTGTCTGGAGCTGCAGAGCACCATAAGTATTCTGGAAAAACACCTGTGAGGCATCGGCAGCGTTCGGTAAGCCTTATCATCGATATTGAGAGGAAGTGTAAGGAAAAAGGTCCTGGCTATCAGCAGTGGGCAAAGATTCATAACGTTAAGCAGTTGGCCCAGTCCGTCTATCTTATGCGTGAACGTGGATACAGGACTATTTCAGAACTATCGGCTCGTGCTGACGAGCAAATAAAAAAACGGGACGAGCTCCTGGCCTCCATCAAAGCATCCGAAGCGAGGATGGCGGAAATCGCCACGCTGAAAAAGCACATTATCAACTATTCCAAGACCCGCAAGACCTATGAGGAATATCGCAAGGCCGGGTACAGCAAGAAATTCTTTGAGGCTCACCGGGAAGAGATAACTCTTCATCGAGCTGCCAAGCATGCTTTTGATGAATTGGGAGTCAAGAAGATCCCGAAGGTGAAAGACCTGAATACAGAGTATGCGGAGTTGCTGGCAAAAAAGAAAGCGGCATACCCGGAGTATCGGAGAATTAAGGATGACGCCCAAGAGCTCCTGATTGCGAAAATGAATATTGAGTCCTTCTACGAGGCGGAACAGAAAGTGTCACAGGAGCGCCAGAGGCAAGAAAAACAGCATTAAGAATCCGGAGTCAGACATCGGTTTTTGCCGGTGCCGGGCTCCGGGCTTTTTTCATTTTCAGGAAATGTGCCGGTAGGCAATCAAGCGTTTCGCAGAAACACGCAGCTCACACAAAGTGTGAAAAAGGGTTTGGGAAGCCCAACAAGCAAGCGTCTGTTTGGAAAACTATTACGAACAGACCCTGCTTGCCAAGTACTGAAAAGAGAAGAATCTAATAATATGTGGTAATTGAATCGATTTGCTCAAATATTTAGGCAAGTCTGAATTGACTTTGTTCGATTAATCGCATATAATGTGAAATGGATTATTGTATGTACTTTGAGTTCTAAAATGCGAGGTGCAAGATGGGATACGTGTCTATAAAAGATATGTCAGAACGATGGGGTATTTCGATTCGCAGGATCCAAATCCTCTGTAATGAAGATCGAATACCTGGAGCTTTTCGAATTGGCAATGCCTGGGCGATTCCTGATAATGCAGAGAAGCCCAAAGACGCAAGGATTAAAAGTGGAAAGTATATTAAGGCAGTTAGAAGTGAAATGATAGATACTTCTATTTCAAGTACAAATCTAATTAGGTAAGGGAGATAGATAAGTATGGCTAACGAGAAATTTGCTGTAGTCGGCACAAACATTCAGGAAAAGGCCACCATGATTTGGAATGTGGCAGATCTGCTTCGAGGGCCTTTCAAGCCCCATGAATATGGCCTCGTCATTCTTCCCATGACAGTCGTAAAGCGCTTCCACGACTGCCTGATACCCACGCACCAGAAGGTGCTGGACACTTATGAAAAGGTAAAGAAGTTGGCGGTGACGGATGGTTTTCTCCGTACGGCAGCAGGCTATCAGTTTTATAATACCAGCAAGTTTACATTTGATCGGCTGCTTGCGGATCCCGAAAATGTGGAAAGCAACTTCCGCGATTACCTGAACGGCTTCTCCGCAAATGTGCAGGACGTTCTGGCAAAGTTCGATTTTGACAATATCATCAAGCGCATGGTGGAGAGCAACACGCTTTATCTGGTCATTAAAGAGTTCTCTTCTCAGAAAGGCTATCTGGGACCGGACAAGATCAGTGCTGTGGACTGTGGCTATATCTTTGAGGATCTGGTCCGTCGGTTCTCCGAGTCCTTTGGAGAAGAAGCCGGAGCGCACTTTACCAGCCGCGATATTATTTATCTGATGACAGATATTCTTCTCTCCGGTGAGGATCTGAGCAGACAGGAAAACATCACTGTTTATGATATGACGATGGGGACCAGTCAGATGCTCTCCTGCATGGAAGAACGGATCCATGACATCAATCCGGAAATGGAAGTCACCTGCTTCGGTCAGGAGTTTAATCCATCCACCTTTGCTATTGCCAAGGCGGATATGATGATTCGCGGTGGCAACCCGGATAATATGCGGTTTGGTGATACGCTGAGCGAGGATCAGTTCACAGACTACAACTTCCGCTATATCATTTCCAATCCGCCCTTTGGCATTGACTGGAAGCGTGAGCAGAAGGCTGTAGAGAAAGAAGCTGCCAAAGGTGAAGAGGGCCGCTTTGCACCGGGCCTTCCGAAGATAAGCGATGGCCAGCAGCTCTTTGTTCTGAACGGTCTCAAAAAGCTGGACAACAGAGGTAAGATGGCTATCATTCAGAACGGATCCCCACTGTTTTCCGGTGATGCCGGAAGCGGCCCCAGCAATATACGCCAGTATATTCTGGAAAACGACTGGCTCTCCGCCATCATCCAGCTCTCTACCGATATGTTCATGAATACCGGAATCAGCACCTATATCTGGGTATTGGATAAAGATAAGCCGGTGGAACGTGCCGGGAAGGTGCAGCTCATTGACGCTTCTCACTGCTTTACCCCTCGCCGGAAGTCTATCGGAACAAAGAGAAACGATATTACGGATGAGAACCGCCAACTGATTGTGGAGGCTTATTCGGCATTTGCTGAAGGCATTTACGGTGATAAAAACGGCGTATACTGCGAAAGCAAAATATTTACCACTGACGATTTCGGCTACAACAAGATTGTGGTTGAACGGCCTCAGAGAGATGAAAATGGTGAAATCGTAAAAAAGAAGGGAAAGCCTGTGGCGGACTCCGCTCTTCGTGATACGGAGAACGTGCCTTTGACAGAGGATATCGACGCATACTTTGAACGCGAAGTCTTACCGTATGCTCCAGATGCCTGGATCGACCGCAGTAAAACAAAGATTGGTTATGAGATCCCGATGACACGGTATTTCTATGAATACCAGGCTCCGGAGCCCGTGGAGAATATCATGGTGCGGATTACTGACTTGGAGCATGATATCTCCGCCAGCCTTCAGGCACTTTTTCATAAGGAGGGCTGAAGTATGGTTAGAGAGATGAAAGACTCCGGGATTGAATGGGTTGGAATAGTACCTGCAGATTGGCAAGTTACAACCATAAAGAATGGCTACAATACTGTTTTAGGAAAAATGCTATGCCCTAATCAAAGAAGCGAAGAAGACACACTAGAAAATTATCTATGCGCAGCAAATGTAAAGTGGAACGGCTTAAATACCGACGTTCAAAAGCAGATGTGGTTTTCTCCTGAAGAAAAGCAACAGCTTTTAGTTAATAAAGGCGATGTACTTGTAATGGAAGGCGGAATGGCTGGAACAGCTTGCATATATAAGGGCGAATTTCCTTCGTGTTACATTCAGAATTCTGTTCACAAATGCAACGGAAAACACGGGAATAATAATGGTTTCCTGTATTATTGGCTGTTTACATCTTATCATGCGGGTTATATCGATAGTATTTGCAATAAGGCAACTATTCAGCATTATACAGGCGATAAACTATCGTCAACGCCCATGTTGCTGCCAACAGTAAAAGAGCAAAGCCGCATCGTCTCTTTACTCGATTCCGAGTGTGCTCGAATCGATGATGTTATTGAGCAGACCCGCGCTTCCATTGAGGAATATAAGAAGCTGAAGCAGTCTATCATCACCGAGGCCGTCACCAAGGGCATCCGCAAAGATCGCGCGATGAAGGACAGCGGGATTGAATGGATCGGGGAGATTCCGGAAGACTGGAAACTTAGCAAGGTCAAGTATGTATCAATATTTCAGCCAACCTGTGATACATCCATGCTCTCTGAAGACTCAGAAATAACCTATACTCCGATGGACTGTATTAAGAATGGCTTCTTTATCAATAATGCTGCGCAATATGGAACCGTGGCCGCATCACTTACACCTTATAACGATGGTGACATTGTTATTGCCAAAGTGACACCATGTTTTGAAAATGGAAATATTGCGGTGATGGAAAACCTGTATTCGGGATACGGTCTTGGGAGTTCGGAATTGTTTGTCCTTCGTCCAGTAGGCATCGAAACCCGATATCTTTTCTATTGGCTGCAGAATGAACTGTTTATGCAGCAGGCTTGCTCAACGATGACCGGGACCGGTGGCCTGAAGAGAGTATCTCCCTATTTTGTAAAGAACTGCCCTGTAACACTTCCGTCTGAGCAAGAGCAAAAAGAAATCGTTCACTATCTGGACGAGAAAACTCAAGCTATGGATGAACTGGTGAAAAAGAAGGATCAGTTTTTAACTGAGCTTGAGAACATAAAGAAATCCCTCATCTACGAATACGTCACCGGCAAGAAGGAGGTGCCTGTATGCCAGTAACAGATACCACAGAGAAACGTTTTGAGAGCGACATCGAAGCGTTCTTCCTGTCTGCAGCAGGTGGATATACCAAGTGTGAGGATGAATATGATCCTAAGCTCGGGCTTTATAAAGATACCCTGATCCGCTTCATAAAGGAAAGCCAACCTAAGGCATGGCAGCGCTTTGCCAATATGAATGCGGTGGATCCCGAAAAGAAATTCTGCCTTGCATTCAATAACGCCTGTGATATGGACGGCATACTGCATGTACTGCGCCACGGTTTCAAGCACAGAGGCGTTCCCTTCCGTGTGTGCTACTTCATGCCGGAGTCCAGTCTCAACCAGACGGACGTGGAAAACTATCAGAAGAACATTTTCCACTGCATCCGCCAGTGGCATTACAGCGCAGACAATAAGAACAGCGTGGATATGATCCTTGTGGTCAACGGTATCCCCGTTTTTGCGTTCGAGTTGAAGAACCAGTTCACCGGGCAAAGCGTGGAGAATGCCAAACGCCAGTGGAAAACCGACCGCGACCCGCGTGAAGTTCCGTTCCAGTTCAATAAGCGCATACTTGCGTTCTTCTGCGTTGATCTCTCTGAAGCGTGGATGACCACGAAACTTGCTGGTGACAAAACCTACTTCCTGCCATTCAACCAAGGCAGCAACGGAGCAGGCAACGACGGCGGCAAGGGTAACCCGGCAAACCCGGACGGATACCCTACAGACTATCTGTGGAAGGACGTATTCCGTGCGGACAGCATGATGGATATCATCCAAAAGTTTATCAGTCAGCAGGATGATAAACTCATCTTCCCGCGTTTCCACCAGTTGGATGTCGTTCGTAAGCTGATTGCAGATGTCAAGGCCAACGGTGCAGGACATAATTATTTGATCCAGCACAGCGCCGGGTCCGGTAAATCCAACTCCATAGCGTGGACCGCTTACCGTCTCGCTTCTTTGCATGATGATGAGAATCGAGCAATTTTCAGTAGCGTTATTGTGGTTACTGACCGTACGGTTTTGGACGCTCAGCTGCAGGCAACGATCTCCGGCTTCGACCATACTCTTGGTACCGTCGAGACGATCGGCGAAGGTAAAAACTCACAGGATCTGAAGCAGGCGATCAACGATGGCGTCCGGATAATTGTTACAACGCTGCAGAAGTTCCCCGTTATCTACGAAGAGGTCGATGCAGCAAATGGTAGAAACTACGCTATTATCTGCGATGAGGCGCACTCTTCTCAAACCGGCAGCAGTGCACAGAAACTAAAGACTGCGCTTGCTGACTTGCGAGAGGCCCTCAAGGAATATGCTGAGATCGAAGGTGTTGCCGAAGATAAAGTTGATCCTCAAGACAAGCTGGTGAAAGAGCTGCTTGCCCACGGAAAGCATAAAAACCTGTCGTTCTTTGCCTTCACTGCCACGCCGAAGGACACCACGCTGGAGATGTTCGGTGAACCTAGCGAAGATGGCAGTTTCCACCCGTTCCATATCTACAGCATGCATCAGGCAATCGAAGAAGGATTCATCCTGGATGTGCTGCAGAATTACATGACATACAAGACCTGTTTCAAGATCGCCAATTCCACACCGGAGAACCCGGAAGTCCCTACTTCCAGAGCCAGCAAGGTCATCAAGAAGTATCAGCAGCTTCACCCGGAAAATATCCGGCAGAAGTCAGAGATCATCGTCGAGACATTCATGACCACGACCCGCGCGAAGATCAATGGCAAAGCAAAAATGATGGTTGTGACAGCCTCTCGGCCTGCAGCAGTGCTCTACTTCATGGAGATCAAGCGTTACGCCGAGGAACAGGGCTATACCGAAGTAAAGCCTATGGTAGCCTTCTCTGGTGAAGTCATTCTCAACGAAGAAAGCTATACCGAATCGGGCATGAATGTTCGACCGGATGGAAGCCACATTCAGGAGACACAGACGAAACAGGAATTCCACGATAACTTCAACATCCTGATTGTAGCAGAGAAGTATCAGACCGGATTTGATGAACCGCTTCTGCATACAATGATCGTTGATAAGAAGCTGCGGAACGTAAAGACGGTACAGACGCTTTCTCGCCTGAACCGTACTTGTCCTGGCAAAAACGATACGTTCGTTTTGGACTTCGCCAATGAAAAAGATGACGTTCAGGCAGACTTCCAAGTCTTCTATCACGAGACGTTCCTTGAAGAAGAGGTCAACACCGACCTGCTTTACAAGGTTCAGCGCGAGCTACGCAACTTCCGTATTTACGATGATACTGATATCAACAAATTCTGCGAGGTGTATTTTGCGAAAGGCTCGCAGGGTACAGAAGCTCAGGGACTATTAGCGAGCAAATTGCTTCCCGCTGTAGAGAGATATCAGGAAAAGAACAGCGACGATCGCTATCAGATCAGACGGACCATGCGCAACTTCTGCAAATGGTACCGCTATGTGTCTCAGATTGTGCGTATGTTCGACAAGGATCTACACCGTGAGAGCGTATACTGCTCTTTCCTGGTTGGCATGCTTCCTGAGGTACCGGTACCAATGGCGGACATCGAGAAGATGTTGAAGCTGGAAATGTACAAGTTGGAAAAGACGTTCGAGGGTGATATCAGTCTCGGAGATGAATCCGGTGTTTATGCTCCCGCGGAGCCGAAAGGAGCGGTAAAGCCCGAAGACAAAGACCCGCTGGACGAGATAATTGAGCGGATCAACGAAAAGTACAAGGGCAACTTCACTGATGCGGATCGTGTCATGATCAATGCGCTGGCTGAAAAGCTGCGCGGGAATCAGAAGCTGGCCAATATGGCTGTGTCCTCTGATCCTCAGATCTTCGCAGAGAGTATCTTCCCGCAGGCATTCAGTGACGCAGCTCAGGACAGCTATATGGAGTCTCAGGAGACCTACAGCTCTCTGTTTGAGGACCAGAGTAAGTACAACGCAATTATGAGCACGCTGGCGGATATCCTCTACCACGAGATGCGTCGCCCTGGCAACAAGTAACAGTAAAGGGGTGCCTGTATGGAATTCGAGGTGATCCGCAGCAATCGCAAAACAATGGGTGCGGAGATTAAAGGCAATAAGCTGATCATCCGTGCTCCACTGCAGGCGACCAATGAAGATATCAACCGCTTCATGCTACAAAACAAGAAGTGGTTCGAGACGCATCTGGCAAAAGCGCAATCACGGGAAAAAGCCAAGGAAGGCTACCACAAGCTGACGCAGGATGAGATCGTTGCTTTGGCCAACAGAGCATTGGAAGTGATACCGGAGCGGGTAGCGTACTATGCGCCACTCGTCGGTGTGACTTACGGCAGGATCACAATCCGCAGGCAGAAATCCCGTTGGGGCAGCTGCAGCAGCAAGGGCAACCTTAACTTCAATTGCCTGCTCATGCTGACTCCGCCGGAGGTCATTGACAGTGTGGTAGTGCATGAACTATGCCATCGGAAGGAAATGAACCATTCTGACAAGTTTTACGCCGAGGTGCTTCGGGTTTTCCCAACGTACTGGGATCAGGACAAGTGGCTAAAGGAGAATGGCGACATTCTCATGACAATGCTAGGTGAATAAGATTTTTGCAGGAGGTTGCTATGAGTTTCTTTGATATATTTAAAAAGAAAAACGATCCCGTCCCTTCCACCCAACCGACCGCAGCAAAAAAAGAGAATGCGCCAACGATGAGCAATGAAGAGAAATACGGTAAAGCCTGGCTTCTGATTGTCGGCCAAAAGCAGAAGGATCTGGGGTTGCAAATGATGCGCGAGCTTGATAAGGCTGGGTTCGTTGAGGGCTCCATTGCCTTGTCGATGTTTTGTGAGAACCAAGCCGAACGCAAGGCACTTGTAAAAAAAGCAGCTGATGCCGGCAATCCGGAAGGGCTTTGGGAATACTGTGGCTTCCTTCCGCATTCCTACATTCCGAATCCCAACAATGCAGCTGATGCTTTGTGGGAGAAGTATTGTCTGGAAGCGGCAGAAAAAGGCAGCGTTGATGCCATGAATGAAATGGGCAATGTCTTTAACAGAAGAGGCAATTTTGCTGAGTCTATGTATTGGTATGCCATGGCAAACGCAAACGACCATCCTCAAGGAAAGATGGGTATGGTAGGCATCGCCAGAAAATGGGCGCAAAACGGCTGCCCTCGCGAGTTTGTTAAGGGTAGTCCGAAATTTGATGCAGCACGACATAAAGTCGCAATAGCATACTTGGAACTGAATTCTGACAATGAGCTGAGTAGCAGCCCGGATGATATTATCAGGCTGGTGCTTGACGGGGTGCCAATTGCCGGATACTTTGCCGGTGATCTCTTTGAGAGCATCGGGAACGATGAAATGGCATATAAGATGTATAACGCTCTCGCATTTGAGAATGACGCGCATGCATTGAAGTGCTATGCAGACATGCTGTTCACTGGCAAAGGTACTCAGAAAGATCCTCAGAATGCCATCCGTATGTATTTACAAGCTGCAGAAGCAGGCGATCGCACGGCAATGTTCATTGCTGGAGAACTTACAAAAGCGAGCAATAAAAACATGGCTGCATTTTGGTATGGGGTATCTCATTCCAGAGGATATGAGCACTCATTGCAGCGGATGGTGCAGTTAGCGTGATTCATCACGTATACAAGAGTTCATAGGAGGAAGCCATGGCAATCAATATTGCGCCGAAATCGCTGGATACAGATTTGAGCGAGCTTATGCGGGATGTTGCATCTGGCAAAGCTCAGCTCCCAGAATTTCAACGAAGCTGGACTTGGGATGATAACCGCATCATCGGTATTCTAGCAAGCCTTTCGCAAGGTTATCCAATGGGTGCTATCATGCGCCTGACATATGGAAATGAAAACGTCAAATTCAAATACAGGACTATTGAGGGTGTTTCTGTTAGTGGTGTTGTGCCTGATTATCTTGTATTGGACGGACAACAGCGCCTTACATCTATGTACCGTGCAACCTGTAGCAAGGATCCGGTGAACACAACTACAGAAAAAGGGAAAAACATCAAGCGGTATTATTACCTTGATATCAACAAATGCCTTGACGAAAACGAGGACCGCGAAGAAGCTGTATTCTCTGTCCCTGATGATCGAAAGATCAAAACCAATTTTGACAGAGATGTTGTGCTTGATCTTTCAACGAGAGAGCTTGAATACGAGCATGAGATGTTCCCGCTGAATATCGTTTTCGACAGTAACGAGTCGTTTGACTGGGCCATGGGTTACATGTCTTTCTACGAGCACAGTGCAGATAAGATGGAGAAGTATAAGAGCTTTAAGAAGGATGTGCTCGATACGATAACATCTTATAAGCTGCCTGTTATTACTCTCGGAAAGGAAAC
>JAEEGL015329980.1_pt1 | contig 10320 bp, 11 predicted proteins | sample 9134231 | NCBI WGS metagenome assembly JAEEGL01 (sample SAMN16246548, study PRJNA631951) | gut metagenome | biome: gut microbiome; feature: rumen; material: fiber-attached | host: Bos | place: Iran: Karaj | collected 2018-10
AGAATTGGTGTTCAGAGAAGCATTGAAACAGATAGCTAAAGATGCGGTTCAGGATTCTTGTGAAGACGGCATGGGATGCCCATACATAGCTAACCAAGTTGGTTTTTTTGAAATTCCATTTTCGCGAGAGGAATTAGCGGCAAAGATACAATTGATTGAACTTGCGCTTGACAGTATGGCCGGTATTCCCATCAATGGAATCAATCAAGATTCCTGCGAGCGCGCTATCTTTCGAGAAGCGGCTAAGGAGCTATTTGATGAGCTCAAGGATTTATCTCCGAACCTATGTATTACCCCTATTAAGGATACATCAGCTAACAAGAATCACCAATTTGATAATACACTTGCCTATGTTAACAACCGGGGGACTATAGTAACAGGCATTGGTCATGAATCGCTAGCAACTCTTTGCCCTAACAGAGAAGAAAGCAGATGCCTGGTATATTCTGGAATTAATTATTTTATTATCTCTGAAGCTGAGGATTTATCTAACACCCTGGTTATAGATAAAAAGCTTGTTGATGAAGTGGTGGCATTATTTGAAAAAACATGTGGAGACTGGGAGTTTGATCCGTCTTTTGACTTTACGATAGGTAGTAATAATCAAATAGTTATCACATTTGATGAACTGTGGGCTGTTGTCTACTCTCTCCAGAGGAACATGTATGAAACATATTTCACTTTTGAGAAAAACGCATTAAGAAAGCTAGAACATGATTATTTGCAAATTGCACCGAAGAATATATGGAACCGAGAATATGACTTTTCAGTTCTCACCGATGAACAGTTTGAATCAATGTGTAGAGACATTCTTCAATCTATGGGATTCCAAGATGTAAAGATACGTGGAAAAACCCATGCTCCTGACGGAGGCGTAGACATTGTCGCGCAAGAGGAATTCAGAAGTCTGATCGGCAGCGAAAAGAGAAAATGGATTATCCAATGTAAGCATATGAAAGGCCAGGTCAATCGGAAGGATATTTCTGAGGTAAGAGATTTGCTTAATGAGTTCAACGCTGATTGCTATGGCCTCTTTTATAGTGGCTATTTCTCCCCATCAACGTTAGATCGGATTGAAGCCATCCGGAATAAGGATAGGATTACAATCAAAGTTTGGGATTGCAACGATCTTGAAGTTATGCTATCTCAACATACGAGTGTTTCACTAAAATACTTCGGACTGTGAAAAGAGGACACAAGAGACAAATCAGTCTTTTGTGTCCTCTGTCGGTGATTCGATATTGTACTTTGTCAGCAGATCCTCGATCGCTTCATCCAGCAGCCGGCTTTTCGGGATTCTTGTCTTCTTTGCAAGCTGATCGAAAAGCGGAACGAGCTCGTTTTTCAAGGATGAAGTGAAGCGCGTGCGATATTTCAAGAAGGGCTCAGCCATAATAATCATGCCTCCCGTTTGGAACTGCCCATATTCTATATGAGCTGTAAGTTTCAAACAATTGGTTGCAGATAGTGTCTATATAGTGTATAGTATCTGCAGAAATGAGAGAGATATGGGGCTGAGACATGACCAAGACTTGTGCCATTATTGGCTGTTCCCCGATGTGTTTTCCGTGGGGATTTGATGAGGAAGACGAGGGCTGTGCGGCGCTGAAGTTGATCCTGATAAATCAGATCACCAGGCTGAGGGGGGAGGGCTACACGCGCTTTGCGGTCAGCATGGATTGCGGTGCGGGCCTGTATGCGGCGGAGATCCTTCACGGGCTGAAAGAACCAGATGATGCGCTCGAAACGATCTGCTATGTTCCCTATGAGGAGCAGGCGACCAAGTGGACGCCGGAGCTGCGCGACCGCTATTTCAATGCCTTGTCCACGTGCACAGAGGTCGTGAATGTGGGCTTCGAGAAAACCGTAGGCTGCGAGTTCAAAGCCCATCTCGCGGCCATAAAAGAAGTTGACACGGTATTTGCAGTCTATGATTCCGACGATCCTCTCTGCGAGCGGGAGGCAGCGGCCGCAGCCGTTGCGGAAACGCTGAACAAGCAAGTCCTCACGATTGATCCAAAAGCTATCCGCTTGCAGTAAACAAAGGATGAACAACTTGGGTCATATCTGCTTTTTCCGATAAATGCCGAAAAGCGCGATTAGAGCACGCTTTTCGGCATTTTAAAACGCAGAAGCATTGACTTTTTCTGCAGATACGGTTATGATAGTCTCACACGACACCGTGATTGAAAGGGATGATGCGTCATATGAAACGGGATATCACACAAGAACTGCTCGCCTGGAAGGAGCAGCCGAACCACAAGCCTCTTGTATTGAAGGGCGTGCGCCAATGCGGGAAGACCTATATCCTCAAGGAATTCGGGCGGGAGTATTATAAGGACGTCGCCTATTTCAACTTTGAAGAAACCAGATCCTTGAGCTCTCTGTTCGAGCAGGACTATGACGTGAAGCGAATCCTGTTCGAGTTGGGGCTGTTCCTCGGCAGGACGATCGCGCCTGCCAATACGCTGATCATCCTGGACGAGATCCAGGAGTGCCCGCGGGCGATCACAGCGCTGAAGTATTTCTGCGAGAATGCGCCGGAGTACCACGTGGCCTGCGCCGGTTCCCTGCTCGGCCTTGCCATCCACGAGAACCAGTCCTTCCCTGTGGGCAAGGTGGATATCCGCACGCTGTACTCCATGTCCTTCTATGAGTTCCTTTCAGCAACGGGGAATGAGGCCTTGGCAAACTATCTGACCAGCTTCCAGCCGGGGTCGTCTGTTTCGGAATTGATCGGGGGGAAGCTCCGCACGGCGTTGAAGCAGTACTATGTAGTCGGAGGGATGCCGGAGGCGGTCTCTGTTTGGTGCGAGACGGGAGATCTGGAAAAGGTCGAGGCTGTCCAACAGGATATTCTCGCAAGCTATGAACTGGACTTCGCCAAGCATGCCCCTCCCAGCGAGTTCCCCAAGCTTTCGGCGATCTGGGCATCCGTGCCGCAGCAGCTGGCCAAGCCCAACAGCAAATTCATCTTCAGCCACGTGAAAAAGGGATGGCGCTCCAAGGATCTGGAGGACGCTCTGCAGTGGCTGATCCGAGCCGGATTGGTGTATCAAGTCTGTAAGGTGGAGAAGCCGTTTATGCCGCTCTCCTCCTATGCGGACGCCACAAGCTTCAAGCTCTATCTCTGCGACGTAGGTCTGCTGCGCCGGCTGGCTCGCCTTCCTGCGCAGGTCGTGCTGGAGTCCTCCGGGATCTACACGGAGTTCAAGGGTGTCATGACCGAAAACTATGTACTTGGCGAGCTGGTCAAGCACGTGGACGCCACGCCGTATTATTGGGTTTCGGGCAACAGCGCTGAGGTCGACTTCATCGTTCAGTGCGGCGCCCACATCGTCCCCATCGAGGTGAAGGCGGAGAGCAACGTAAAGGCACGCTCTTTGGCCGAGTACCGCAAGAAGTACGCTCCGCCCGTTTCGGTCAAGACCTCCATGCTGGATGAGGTCAGCGGAAGCGAGGTGCGTCTGATCCCGCTGTATCTGATCGGGTCGATGGGGACGATGATCAGAGATGTGTAAAAGGCGGGCAGATGCCCTGCAAGTATTCTCTAGTAACTGTGCAAAGATGGCATGTTCGAGACATCAGTTTCAGACTAAAGAAAGAGGTGAATGAAATGATTGACTACCTTAATATGAAAAGGAGCTATATAGCTACAATTCAACTGGGGCTGGCGCTAAATGCTGGGTACGAAGAAGCAAAACACGGGAATGACCTCATTCATAAGTTTTGTGAAAACTGTGTTGATAACAGCCTTTACAGCGAGGCAGACAAACAAGACATGAAACGCGATCTGGACCTCGTTAAGAAAGCGCTTTCCCACGAAATTGAAATCCGTTTTCACGGTGCTCAACAGCAATAATCGAGGTGCTGCTGCGCTAGAAGGAAAGAGGCAAAACAACATGAGTGATTCAATTAACGTTCCTGAAAATTGGAAGACTACATTAAGAGACGATATGTTAACTGCAATGGTTGTCAGTCCACAAGAACAGATCGAAGCCAACACCAGACTTCATCATGCCTTAAATTTCTATGCGCCTGCATCACTATACATATACTTTAAACCCAGCGAGAGAAATCTTCACACAGTAGAAGAGAATAAACTGTGGTTCTCTGCACCGGTTAAGTTTAACGATGTTTTTGATGCAGTTTTACTGATAGATCGGGAAGCAGTTTTCAATAGTCTTCTGACACAATTTGTTGGAGACGATGGAATTTGCTCAGGAAGCCTCGCGTGGAATAGAGCACACGCCGAGATGGTTCGACAAGAAAAGCAGTTTCGTGAATTGTTTAAACAATTTCGAAAGACAACCGGTATTGTATGCTTTAGCGAATCCTGTTCTTCAATACTGATGTGGTCGCACTACGCGCAGAACCATCAGGGCTTTTGCGTGGAATACAATGTTCTTGATATTTGTTCAAAAATGCAACATGCTCCGGTGCCCGTCATTTATTCTTCAGAGAGGGTATGCCTCACCTCGATTAACCCGACAAATACTCGACATGATGCGCTTTATTTCTTGGCAAAAGGCCTAACCACCAAGGCAAACGAATGGAGCTATGAAAACGAATGGCGACTGATTCGAGAAAAGGAATCTTGCGGTTCTGAGTGGGATGACGAGAAACAGGGCGCACTTTTACCATCAATTACACCCAAATCTATCATTCTAGGTTGTGAAGTGCGCAAAGAATTTGAGGATGCTGTCTATCGGTATTGTAAAGAAAGCAAAGTAAATCTGTACAAAATGGAGAAAGACCGAGCAGAATACAAGCTTTGCAAAAATCAAATACTTCAATTTGATCCATCAACGCATAGCTGAACACGAGCAAATGGCTAGTAGACTTAACGCGTTGGTGCTGACAAACAGAGGGTAAAAGAGGCTCCCACGACATATTATCATTTTGAACTGAAAAAACCACTACCAAAACTCAAACCGGATTACTCGGCGAAGCTTTGGATATGAGAAAGGGATCCTTTCATTTCCGCTATACACGGTGTTTTACATCAAGAAAACTAGTCATGTGGAGGAAGCATGATGGACGAAAGATATTGTCACGAGATCAATAAAAGAATCATTTCTGGCAATCTTCCCTTGGAGAGACTTTACCCTGTCCCGTTTGAAAGGGAGCCAAGAATAAATAGGGCTTCTGGAATGATTGAACTATTTAGGTCTCAAGAAAATGTTTCCGAGATAACGCATTTGTTAGACTCTATGCTTGCAAATCTGGGATTCGAAAGCGAGGAGTTGGAAAAAGCTCTATCTATTTCGGAAACATCTCTTGTTCTCAATACAGGCTATCCCTCATCTGCCCTTTCGACAAGAGGAGAAGCTTATAAAGCATCGTCCAAGCTCTGCCCGTATGTTACTCCGCTGGATAAAGGCTTGTGTTTTGCTGGTTGCACAGACGAAACCAAAAGTTGGCAACATGCAGTTGCATTCATAGTTTCTGTTGCCCAAATGCAGGAATTGCACTATGGATACACAATAGACGTTGACAAGATAGACATGTCAACTCCAATTATTTCTCTTATTTTGCAGCCCTGGGACGCAAATTCAAACTCTTTACTAAAAAAGTTGTCTCCCCAGGAAATAGACAGGTTAAATCTCCTTCACGAAAAGCGGATGGAGATTCATGCGATTGCAAAGAAAGAACGACTTGAAACAGAAGCATTAGCAAAAGAAACCGATAATGACTGGAATCTGTTTCTGGAGATGCTTTTTGACCGTTCAAAAAGTGAGGACCATATTATTCAGGAAATCCTGGATGAGTCTTTGTTGCCAAAGGAAAAGTTGCAGTTGCTCACCGAATTCGCCGATTCGATCCGAGAAGAGCATGACGGATTGGCTATGATTAGGGGGCATCAGGAGGACATAGAAAGAATATATAATTCTGTCATAGACCGTTTGAATGGGGCACCGGATCTCAGTTTGGTGCAAACTGAGAATGGGCAGCCATTTGGCATCAATAATGAAATTGTGTATGTTGCCGCCAGCCACTGTGATTTCAACAGTTTTCAGATAAAGTATCATCAATTTAGACTTGATTCCGAAAACTTAGAAAGGGCAATAGCATTTTTCTCTCTAGCCAACTATTGTATTCAAATGACTCTTGGAATAAAACCGGAGAACTTCATTCCATCTGAAGGAAAACCGCTTCCCGAACTGGTTGAAGTGTTTTTCAATACTATTGATAACTTTTACAATCAACACAAAGATTCAATCGAAAACCTGCACTTTTCACGGCTTCAGCCAGATGCTGTTGCTTCGAGTTTCCATACAACAGAGAAACTATATATCAGTTCCATGGAGGAAGAAATCTACACAACTAGAAAAGCCATATTAAGCGAATTACCCGAAGAACTCGAAAAGAAATATAATAAGTATCTCTCAGACCTATCTTCGGATACTTCCGAAGATCTTGATGAAGGGCTAGTCCTAACAGTTTTAAAGGAAACTTTAGAAGAAAAAGCACACCAAATGCCATTGGCGCCTGAGGAGGTCAAAGAAACTGTCGTTGCCCGGCAGTTTGTAATATCACTAAATGTCATCTACCTTTTCCGTAGTGCCTTGAACATAGTGCTTGAAAAACCCGAAACTTATGCTCTAAAAAGAGAAGAAGATATCGAGAAACTGAAAAATAAAGCAAAAAAACTAAAACGGCGAGAAGAAAAGATTGCTAGTAATGTCTATTCCGAAATAGATGAGGAGAATCTAAACACAGAAGACTTGGATACATACAGAGAAAGAACCGGAATTGACGCTGTTTTTCTCTCTCAAATTGAAAAAGAGTTAGCCAACAGAAATCTCTTCGATGCATTTAGGGACGACCTCGAAAGATTGTTTAGTCTCGCTGAAGAGTGCAATATCGAAGAAATGCTGGAGGCAAAACTGCATCTGCGGGAAAGACTGTTCTGTATTGACGACAGTGCGTGGGCTGAGAAATACGTTGAACAGTTCGAAAAGATTAATGAAGAACTATGCAAATTTCTTGTCAACGTCTGCCGGCAGAATAGTATGTGCTTCGAAGAAATAAGAAACAATCTATGTGAAAGCCTCGGTCCGGAAAGCGTCAGGCTTCCTAAGAACGCCATCGATTCCCTTGCAACAGCGGAATTACTGTATAAGGAATACGCAAATGAAGAATTAGCAGCACAGGGTTTTGATTATAGCGGCATATCTGCACTTTATTACCAAGCTTTTGAAGCAGCATACAACGAGTTGATATGGAGAGATTATGAGAAGGAGCTAACAGAAATCCTGACAAAAGCAACTGACAAAAGCATTTACACGAAAGCATTTGAAGGCTATCTGCATTCCGATAATTCCATGAGGAAGCAATACGTTAATTGCAATCTCAAAACGAACAAAATACAGCAAATTAAGCACTCAATAATGTACAAGAGTTTCGGAAACATCCTTATGTATAGTATTCAGCGAAAAAGCAGCACAACCCGGAAGTTTTGTGACTATTTCGTACATAAAGTTGGATTTCCCAATAGGGATAGCATGTATAAGGACGCTGATTTTATGAGAAACCTTGGGGAATTCGTGGATGTTATCCTCAACGCAGCTGAGAACAGAAATAATGCCTCACACGGCGGGAAAATCATTAGTATTAAACAATTGGACGATGATAAGAGAACCGTTCTGAGCGATTTGGAGGCTGTTCGAAGCGACAGTATCGGGCTAATACAACAATTGCTGTTTCTTATTTCATACAGCTGCAAATCATTGTAAAAAAACAGGCACATAATCCGAAGATTATGTGCCCTGGGGGATACTGATGAAGCTTAGAGCTTCATCAGGCTCTCTCCAGCCGTGACAAGGATACTAAGAACCTTCGCGGCCTTCGAAAGGATAACCAGGGCGGACTTGACGTCGAAGTTAACCTTCATGGCGCTACCTCCTTTCCGGGATTTTGAATCCCTAGAATAATAAATGGCAGCCCATCGCCCTTGGTCAGATGAATCATAGCAGATATTTACGCTAATTGCAACTGCTTTTTGGCCGTGTCCAAAAAAAGCATTACCTCCCTCGCAAATTTTTCATTCCTTTTAATAGAACGCCGGCTGGGTTCGCCCCGGCCGGTGTTCATCTATGAAAGGGATGAACTTGATGATCGAAGAACTCATAATTTCGGAGAGCAAGAGGCAGACCGGAAAGGCAGATGGAAACGCCGAAAACGACCTTGCCGGCCATGTTCAAGGTCTGCGGGCAGATGAACTGGACAGCTATCTGAAGCGGCATGAAGGCGAGCTGATCACCGATCCCCGGCCCTTTGCGGAGTACATGCGGATGAAACTCAAAGAGAACGGAGTGCTGCAGCAAAATGTCTTCCTCGCGGCGGACATTTCCGAAAACTACGGCTACAAGCTGATCGCCGAGGAGAAGCGTACCCGGCAGCGGGACGTGATCCTGAGGCTCTGCTTTGCAGCCCAGTTCCAGGCTGAGGAAGCGCAGGAGGCGCTGATCCGCTACGGAATGGCGCCGCTCTGGTGGCGGTTCCCTCGTGACGCGATCCTGCTGGCAGCCTTCAACAGCAAGGTGTACGACCTGCAGGCGGTCAATCACCTTCTCGAGCAGCACGGCTGTTCCCCTCTGATCCGCGACTACGAGTGAAAAGAACTGGCCCGTTCCCACCAAAACGGTGGGAACGGGTGATCTTAGATTCCGCTATAATTGGCAGGAAAGACTATTGTCAAGGAGGATCACAAGATGGCATATTGCAGAAACTGTGGGGCGGAGCTGCCTGAGGGCAAGCGGTTCTGCGCGGAGTGCGGGGAGCCGACGGGTGACGCCCCGGTGCGGGCAGCCGCGCCTGCTCCGAGGCCGGACTACCCGGTGCGGCAGACGGTGCAGGTGGAATACCCGCCGGAAAAGCCCAAGAGAAAGCGGAAGCCGATCTTCCGGCGCTGGTGGTTCTGGGTGCTGGTCGTGGTGATCGCGGCGAGTCTGTGGAACCGCACCGGAGGCCGGACGAGCCGGCCAAGCAGCTCGCGGCGTTCAGAGCCGGTCGTGACGACAACGCCCCGCTCCACGCCGAGACCGACCACCAAGCCCGCCGAGCACCCGGACGCTGCAGAGGCAGACGAGGCCGAACTCGAGGCGTCTCCCGAGCCGGAAGCAACACCCGAGCCCACGGAGGAGCCGCTGTCCCAGTCCGACATCCGCCCGGAGTTCAAAGAGTACATGGACTCCTACGAGGCCTTCATGGACGAGTACATCGAGTTCATGCAGAAGTACGAGAAGGCAGACTCCAGCAGCGCGGCGCTGATGCTGTATGACTACTACCGGCTCATGGAGCGCTACAGCGAGTTCGCCGAGAAGCTGGACGCCATGGACGAGAGCGACTATACCAACGCGGAGTGGGCCTACTATCTGGAGGTCACCAACCGGGTGAACCAGAAGCTGCTCGGCGCGGCCGGTTGAAAGGAAGAAGTTTATATGCCGAGAAAATTGATTGATGTCATCGAGCACAAAGACATGGTTGACGAAGTGTATCTCGAAGAGGACGGGACGTACTTCCATGATATCTACTACAAGGAAGACAAACCGGATTCGAGCCACATCGCTGCACAGCAAAACTGAACTTTTCTATGTGTCTTTGTTGTAAATAGGTTATTCTTTTTACAACGAAACACTGAACGATCCGGGGTCGAGGTACGCCAGTACAGGCGATCCCGGATCAGTATTAGTCTCCGGCCAAGCGAAAGATCACGAAATCTTAGCGAGTTTTAGGACCCTTTATCACGTTTTCCGAGCTTCTCAACGAAATGTCAGGTCATTCCCGTTCGGCCAGCGGACGGTAGTCGGTGACCCTGTTCAGATAATACTCGATACATCCATTCAGCACCAGATCGGCGTAACCCACCGGGTCGTGATGCAGCAGCCAGGCCAGTTCGGATCGCTCAGTGTTGTTCCGAGCGACTTCATCCTCGACGCCCAGACAGTCGATATCGACCAATGTCCCATCGGTATAACGCAGCTCCACGCTCTCGGAATCTTCATGATACTCACAGCAAATCAGTCTCCGCATTGTGCGCCTCCTTCTATATTTTCCCATTTTTCGCCGTTTGACCCCTCTCGGATGTGTATGGAAAAACGACCGTTTTCCGTCAATATGTACTATTCCAGTCCCATCCGTTTGGCTAAATCCAACATAGAAAAGCTGAATTTTTGCCATTTTTCCAATGTCGTCTGTGACGGGTCACCCTCGCGGATGCGCATGGTGCGGCGGATCTCCTTGGGGATCACCACCCGGCCCAGGTCGTCGATGCGCCGCACAATCCCAGTCGCTTTCATATGCAAAAACCTCCTG
>JAEEGL015836099.1_pt1 | contig 10320 bp, 7 predicted proteins | sample 9134231 | NCBI WGS metagenome assembly JAEEGL01 (sample SAMN16246548, study PRJNA631951) | gut metagenome | biome: gut microbiome; feature: rumen; material: fiber-attached | host: Bos | place: Iran: Karaj | collected 2018-10
AATTAAGACAGCCAACGACTGGTTTGAATTCATAAAGAGCAAAACAGGTCAGCTCGATTTCGTTGGCAAATGGGAAAAGAAAGATCAGCCAAATGTAGACGACGCACAGAAGCTTGCTTCAAGTACTTATTACACACCAAGCTATTATGTGTATGTAAACTCAGAGCTCAACTGTAATCCTGTAATTTACGTAGCTCCAGATGTAGATGTTTCAGACAAAAATCTGTTTGATTACCTTGTACACATTGGACCTCTTCTTGCTGCAGTTGAAGCAAAAGATTCATTACTTGCCGGTGAACTTTATATCCGCCGCTCAGAAGTTTTTGAACTGTTCTCTCAGGTAACAGAATACATACTTGAACCTCTTAGCGTTGAGATTCTTTTCTCACTCTGTTATGGCCGCATGCAGGAAACAGAACCAGAAGAACTGGAACTTGTTTACGATTCTGCAATCGATAAGCTTGATTACGATTCATCACGCGAAAGCGTTGATCAGGCTTTCATCCGCTACTTCAAGAAGAATTCTGCACAGTTCACTCTCCCACTCGTAGGAACAAACTTCTACAACTGGGAACACGATTCAGTTCCTTATGCGCTCGGAAAACTTTGCAACAACATCAATCCGGAAGATCTTTCAAGCGATGCTGAAAAAATCCGCAAGGCAAAGCATGACTTCTATGAGAATCTTGAAACAGTTGTTCAGGCAGAACCATACAACCAGTATGACAAGAACTCTATTCTGGTAACAATCGAAAATCCTATTGCGAAAATCTCAGGAAATCCAGGGCTCGAAAAAGCCGGACACATCAGAGCCCTTGCAGCAAAGATTATCCGCGAAGCAAATCCAAAGAAGATGAACTACGGCGGAAAACTTGCAAGCCTTTCTGGTAACAAGATTGTTGTTACTCTTGAGGTTTAATATAAAAGACGATTACTTAAAAGGAAAATATATCAGCAGTAAAGATTCTTCTGGAACTTATGAAGGTATATAAAAATAGGAGAATATTATGGGAATGGGTGTAAATTTAATTTGTAATCAGTGTCATGAAGAAGAGACTCTTTTACTTGGATGTGGATTCAGTTCTTTTATGAATGGCTTAAAGAATGTTGTTTTCGTATGTAAACGTTGTGGTTATTGGGAACCGGCAGAAGTTCCCTTTGATAAGAAAGATATTGAACATGGAGCTCCGATAATAGAAGGGAATCATAAAGAAGAAATTAAATATGTATGTCCAGCTTGCAAAATACGAATGAAGAAATATGACAGGTATTTTAATCAGAATAATGCCCCTGTAATTCCAAAAATGATTTGTAAAAAATGTGGTAATCAATTAAAAGGCTGTGGTAATATTTGTTGGGATTAATTATGACCGTAGAAAAACAATTACTATACACCAGAGCAGAAATAAAAAAATGATTGATAAAATCCTGGAAGGGTTTGAATATGTTTGTAATCGCACAAGATATATAGAAAGCCAATGTTCAGGCGGAGCTGTATTCTATAATGAAGACGGGACTGTTTTTAGAGACACAAGACCTATTATGAAAATATATTTAGATATGGACGGTACTTTAGTAGATTTTGTCTCTCAAGTAACCAAATATGACTTCTGGCGTAAAGACAAAGAAAACAAAGTAGACTGGAAAAAGGTTAAAGCTATGGGCCCTCGCTTCTGGTCAGAAATGGACTGGATGCCAGGAGCAAAAGAAGCTTTTACTAAATTACAGGAATTTGAATTACAGAAAAAAATTACTCTTTACATTTTAAGTTCAATAGATTTCGAAGATGGCCGTATTGGAAAAAAAGATTGGATTAAGGAGAAAACAAACTTTCCACTTGAAAAAGTAATCTTCTGTCTGGAACCGGAAGATAAAGCAAAATGGGCAGATCAAAACTCCTGGCTCATTGATGACAGAAAAAAATCCCTTGAGCCATTCTCTGCTGCAGGTGGAAATATAATTAAGTTTACTGGTGATTGGAAGAAAGTTTTAGATAATATTTCTAAAATTCAATAGATAATATTCATTGTCTTTTGCAACCGTCAGTGTGCAGCCTCTGCCTTGAACTTTCATAGTTCAAGTGTAAAGCCAAAGCACTGGGAGTTAGTGTTTATGTTTTGTTACACTGTGTAACTAAGGGAGATTTTATAAAAAAATTATTTATTATTACAAAAAAATATTATATAATTTATACAAAAGGAGAAAAAAATGGATGATTTAGAAAAAGAAATTTTATTTAAGAAAATTGATCAACTTCATAATGCAACATTAAATTTTTCAAAAGCTAGTATTCAAATGAAACAAATGATGATTACTTTGGCTGCAATAGTTGCTCCAGTTGTAGTTAAATTATCTAAAGATAAACTAAATTCGGCCCTTTTTATTTCATTATATACAATAATTGTAATTTTTCATTTTTTAGATGGATTTACATATTATTATCAAAGAAAATTACGAGATTTAATGGAATATCATTTCAAACTAATAAAAGATAATACAATTAATCCAGAAATTAAAACTAAATGGCAAAAAGTTAAATTTTTGTTCAAGTCATGTTATAATTCATCAACTCTTATTTATTTATTTTTCCTTATTGCAAATACAATCGCATTTATTCTTTACTTGAATGGTATAATTAAATGAAAGTATTTGTAAGTTATACTCAAAAAGATAATGTAATAACTAAAGAACAATTATCTAAAGTTTATTCTTTTTTTTCTCAAAATAAAATTAATTCTTATATAGATTGTCTTGTACCTAATACTACACAAGAAAAAGTTGAAAATGAATTAAAAACAAGTACATTACTACTTTTGGTTAAGACCTATAATGTTTATGATTCAAAATGGGTTAATAAAGAATTATCATTAGCAAAAGAATATAATATACCAATAATCGAGAAAAAGTATGAAGATATATTTTCTACTGATTTCTCAATTAATTGTATTTAGTTATTATTTCTCATCAATCTCTTTTAGCCGATTCAGCCACTTATCCAAAGTTCCATCAGCAACATAAGAGCCAAACAATCCATCACTAAATCTCTCGCCTCTTACTCTGGAAAAGATCATATAAAGAATTGTATCCCCATCAAGTTTTGAAACTTCAACTTTTGATAAATCATCATGTACATCAAAGTCGGTTGCTTTGTAGATAACTTCATCATAGTTCTGTCCGCCGTTTGGTACGAACTCGTACATCTTGTGCATAAACTCACTTGTAATTTCATCATACTCACACCAACCGGGAATAAAAGTATTTGGCTCAGCATCTTTCTGATCCGGGTAATTCCAGTGGGCAGGTTTTAGTTTCCCGAGATAGAATGTTACTTGTTCGTACATGGTCAGCTCCGGATTAGTGTAAATATTTCAAGATTGAATCTCTATATGTTTCAATTCGATTTTCTTTATCAATTCCTTCTTCTGTTTGATTAACCATAAATACTTCTACAGGTTTGTCTTTATTTCCATTTTGGAAAACTTGGAATCCACCTTCGAGACAAATTACATTGTAATCATTTGATTTTAATTTCAAACCATAATCATCTTTTGATAAAGAAGCAGGATCTATTGCCTTTAAATATGGAGACCAAGCCAAACTTGAAATATGTCTTTCAGCCCAAATAATTGCCATTTCATAATTCTTTATAAAATCAGGATCTTCACGTTCATAATCAATATAGTATCGTCCATACCGTCCTGGTCTAAACTCAGAATACTTTATGTAGTAATATCTCCATTCATATAAACTTTTTTCTTCACAATCTTTTAAATACGAATCTGATATTTCGTCTAAAAAGTTGTCAGTGAAATTTTCTGATTTAGATAATAATTCTAGTAAAACTTTTTTTGTATTATCATATCCATAATTAGCACTCTTATGAAACAGTTCTTGCCAAGCAAAAGGATTTTCACTTGATCCAAGTTGATAGCGCCACTTATTTGAATTTCTTTGTCTATAATCACCTGTAGCAAGTAAAGCACAATCAACTTTATCCCAGCTGCAATTAAAAAGAGAATAAAATCTATATTTTAATTTTATATTATCAATACCAAGAATACTAATTTGACCATTAAGAAGATTGTGGTCTTCTAGTTCAAACAGTATTTCTTTATCTTTTTCATTCTGTTTGGCCCAATCCATTTTTTCAATTTCTTCATTTAATTGATTTACATTAAAGTTTGGTGTCAAATCTGTTTTAATTTTTCCATCAATTATAATGCTATCAATTTGCTTAAGGATTGCAGGCAGACGGTTACCACCATCACGATTTTCGTCATTATGAATTTCATCTTCAGAATTTCGTACTAAATTATTAATAATTCTAAATCTTCTCTTAAAGTCTTCAAAAGTAATTTTTTCTTTATTTAATAAATAAGTTATAACAGAATACAATAAAACTAGTTTTGGAAGAGTGAACTGTTTCTTGATTCCAAAAGTTCTAAGACAGGCTTCAAACAAATTTACTTCATTTCTACTGTCTAATAATATTTTTCCTTGTTCATATTTTTTTGTATCTGTAATAAATGAATTGAAAAAATCTTTAATATTTTGATTGTCTGGTATATTACACCAGCAGTCAAAATACTGTTCAAGAAGTTGTACATTTTTTAAGACTTTCTCTTTATCACCTATAAAATATTCTTTTAATAAATCAAATTCATTGGAACTTTTACCTAGTGGTGTTTCACCATTTTTGTAACAAATAATATCACAAATAAAATTGAAATATCGTAAGAACTCATCATCAATAACATTATCATCACCACGATAAGTCCATAACATATCAGTCCATGCGATATCAATTTTGTTAATTATTGAATCAGCATATTTTTGATCTAGTTTTTTTATTTCTCTTTCAAATTCTGCTTTGAAGTGTTCGAAATCAGTTAATGGTTTACCACGTGAATTCATTTTAATATATAATTCATCAGTTAGTCCCATATCCTTAATTGGCAAGAAATAAAATGTTATTGACTTATTACAAAGTTTTTTCCATAAATCTGGAACATCCTTAAACTTTTCATTAATTGAATCCAACATTACAAGCATTGAATGAATTGTTGGATCTTTTTTCCAGTCTAATGGGAACCAACTTTGTTCTATGATATCGTCAGAAATTTTATTATTAAAATCTGGTGTAAAATCAATTAAATATTTACAAAAATCTCTTGCACTATATCTCGTTTCATAACTAAATTGCATTAAAAATGAATATTCTGTTTCATTTATATTATTCTTTTTAGCAGCATACCAATGTAACAAAAACAAAGTAGTTAAACGCTGTTGTCCATCCAGTGGTGTCATTATACCATCTTTATTAATATCACCATAAACAAAATCAAGAGTAATAGGTTTTTCTGTTACCGCTTCTTTTAATGCTTCGAGAAATCTTTCTCTCTTTCTATTTACACTTTCAGAAAGTCTTCCTTGCGCATAATCACGTTGAATAATTGGAATGATTATTTTCGATAATGCTACAGGTTCATCGTCAATAGTATATGTATAATTAAAAATATCTATAAATGTATGTATTGTTGTTTCCATTTTATTTTTCTTCCTTTTCTATTTCAATTTTTTCTGATAGATAATCTTTTAATACTTCATTCATTGCCGCAATATATGCTTTTCTGTCTGCCATTCCCCAAAAATTTAATTGATTCTCAGCTGAAGGAGTATAATATTTTAAGAACACCATTTTTGTTGCAAACGGTATAAAAGATCCTTTCTTTTCCATCTCAACAATTTTATTTCTCTTTACATCAAATGTTGAATTATTAAGAGCTGCATTATCACTTTGATTAAGAAGAGCAAGATTGGAAATAGAATGCAAATATTCTGCATTACCTTGCACTGATAACATTGAAATTACTTTTTCTTGTAATGCAGAGAACTCACCTTTTTCTATCGCTTTCTTCTGTAGAGTTTCTTCAATTTGTTTAATTAATTCTTTTTTAAGTTCAGGATTAGGTAAATCTTTTATTGATTTAAGAGATTCTACATGCAATTGCAACCATTCTCGCCATTGTTCAATGGTTTTTAGTCCATCTGATTGTTGAGCATGAATATGTTCCAAGCTCCAGTAATTATTATCTTTATATTTATCAAATGGGAACCTTTGAGCATGTTCATCTATCTGTCGAACTGATTCAACATTAAAAAGTAAAAGAAGTTTAGTGATTTGGTCATAATCAGGTTTATATTCTAACTCACCATAATTTCTGTCAATTTTTATGCTTTCTTTTATAAGAGAATTTAATTGTTCTTTAAATTCAGTTTTCTTTTTACCAACAGAGAACTTGTAAATCTTTTGTAAGGATATTGATTCAGATGCAATTAAATAACCTACTTTATGATAAAGCTCATGATCTTCATACCAATCTTTTAGTATTAAGAAAGTATGCTGGATCTGTTGCCATATTTCAGTCAAAGGTTGCTTTTGTCTTTTTTCATCAAATTTAAAAAAAGTATAATACTTATCTTTACAATTATCAGGTCTTTCAGAAATAAGATTCAAAATTAAATCTATACGTGTTTGATAATTTTCTCCTTTTTTATTTGTAAGAAAATACCAAAAACTTTCATTATGTAATTCTTTTTCAATATTATCCCATTGTAAAGAAATCTCTTCTTGTTTTTCTCTGTCTAATGGTTTTCCTCCTTCATTACAAAGGAACATTGCTTTTACAAGTTCAGCACTTGTTAATGGAATTTTGCCAATATTTAATCGAGTAAATAAAGCTATTGAATCTTCATTTCCTTTTACTTCGTACCAAATAACTTTTACATTTTCATCAAAATATTTATTAAAATTTGTTAAAGTTGATTTCTTATTTTCTTCTTTTGAAAACCATTTTTCTATTGTTTCATAAGCATTACAAATATGATAATAATCAATATTCTCATCTCTTTGCTCTAAATTAATATCATTTAAAAATTCTTCAGACTTTTTTCTTGTTTCATATTCTAGTGAAATATCTGGAATTTCAATAAATCCTCCACTAGTGTTATACATATATTTATATATTAAGAATAAAGTTGTTAGTCTTTGTTGTCCATCAATAAGTTCATATTTTCCATCATTATTTTTTACAACTATTGGCTGAAGACAATAAGGGTTTGTTCCATTTGTATATATGTCTTCTAAAAGACGGGTTACTTCATCTTCTCCCCATCGATAACCTCGCTGATATCCAGGAACAAAAAATTTTCCTGTAATATTACCAACTAATCTTGGTTCCAACTTAATTTCATTTTCTGACATTTTTTATTACTCCACAATTTTTTACGCCAATCTAGCTTTATCATTCACATCACGAATAATCATAATAATTCGATTTTGTGCTTTAGTATTAAACAAGCTAAAGAACTTACCAGGTCTATCAAACGGAGGTTTACCGCTGCCAAGACGTTCCAAATTAATCTCACCTTGTTCAATAATGTTTTCTTTAATCACATCCAGGAACTCAATCTGTTTAATATTCAAATTAAACTCAAGAATAAAGCCTGCAAATAGTTCGTTTACTTTCTGGCGGTTCATCTTTGCAATAGAACGTACAAAGACACCAAGCGGCTTTCCGTCACAAATCTTTTCAAACTGTTCAGAAGTTCCAAGTTCTTTAGTAAATACTTCATTCAATTTGTCATAATCATTTTGAGAAAGCTTAACATTATTACGAAGCTTTATAATTGCCTCATCATCCAAATGTTCTGTAATGTATGAATTTACTTTCTTTTCGTAAGCTTCAAAATTATTAGCTGTATAAACAGGAGTTCCTTCACCTACTGCAATTGGTGTATCAATAAAATCAACGTATCTAGGTTTCTTGCCTCTTTCTTCAAGGAACTTTATAAGCTCACGAATTTGAATTCGCATCTCTTCCAGATTCAAAATCGTTGCATTAGCATAATAAGAATCATCAACAATTCTTGTAAGCAATGGAATCTGAGCTTTAACCTGTTCAATATTTGCCTTGTCTTTCAAAAGTTTATTAGAATCACTTATAATTTGTGCCTGCTGTCTTGAATAAGATTTTCCCTGAGTTTTCAAAACTTCAAGACCATAAACAAGATTATCAAAACCCTTAGCATAAATGTCATACTCGTCCATATAAACAAGCTTTGCTACGTGTTTCTGCAGGTCTTCAACATCTGTATCACTAAGGCTCTTAAAGTTATCAATATTCTGGTATTTCAAAACGTATTGTCTTTCAAGGTGAACATCAGTTCTTTGCTTTGGATCCAGCTCACGAATCTGTTTACAAACAGTTACTACAAGTTCTTTTCTAAACTTCTCATATTCCGGATTTTGGAACTCAGCGCTTTGCAATTCACGAATAAGTTCAACTCTTCTATTAAATACACTTTCAGTAAGGCTTGTTATCACACTGCTCTTTACACCATCTTTGTTAATTCTAAAGAATTCAAAATTACGCAGCCAGTCGAAAATGTAAAAATACTTTTTGCCTTCATAAGTACCGTTCTTTCCATCAGAACAAGAAAGCTGCGGACAAAGACGAGTACCGCGTCCAATCATCTGATTAAACTTAATCTTGCTCATTATCTTCTTAAAGAAAACAAGATTGACAACTTCCGGTACATCTACACCAGTATCAAGCATATCTACACTAACAGCTATAAAAGGATTATGATCAGGCTTTTCAAAATTGGCAATTGTCTGTCTTACCTTGCTGTCAGTACAAATTATACGTGCGCAAAAATCTCCTTTCAAATGCGGGTACATTTCATCAAATGTCTGAATAATAAACTGTGCATGAGCCTGGTTGTAAGCAAAGATAATTGATTTTCCAATCTTATCTCCAGCATCAGTTTTAATACCGTTTTCCATAAGTTCTTCAAGAACTTTTCTTACCGTATCTTTATTGAAAACAAACTTGTTAATATCACTTGGTGGATTCTCTTCAAAAGTACCTTCTTTGTATTCATTCTCATAAGCTTTTTTATCTTCGTCTGTAAGGTCATCATAATGAATACCCTTATCAATAAATGTAGTAGAATTTTCTACAGGAAAATAATCAACAAGATATCCATTCTTTATAGCTTCTTCGTATGTATAATTATAAGTCGGGTTTCCGTGTTCAAGTTCAAAGAAGTCAAAAGTACTTCGTTCAACTTCTTCGCGAGGTGTAGCAGTAAGACCAATAAGATAAGCATCAAAATACTCAAAGATAGCTCTATACTTTTTAAAGATAGAACGATGAGCTTCATCAATGATAATTAAATCAAAATGAGCTGGAGTAAAAAGTCTTTCCCCATCTTCTGTTTTATCAGTATCAATTGCATTAAGAATTGTAGGATATGTTGAAAATACAATTCTCGCATTCTTGTCATGCTCTCTAGATTTTGGATCCAGCATATTACAAAGCGACATTGATTTAAGATGTTCCTTATAATTTGAATATGCCTGGTCCACAAGCTGAATTCTATCTGTCAAAAAGAGAATATTAGTTGCATAATTTGCACGTGCAAAAACATCTGTAAGGCTAATTACAGTTCTAGTCTTTCCGGTTCCGGTTGCCATAACTAGAAGGAATTTTCTAAATCCTTCCTTTGCAGATTTTACTACAGCCTTAATTGCTGCAAGCTGATAATCACGTCCTGTAATATCACGGTTAATCTGAATCTCATTCAAATCTTCCTTTAAGTTACGGCGGTCAATCAGTTTCTGTAAATCTCCCTGGCTGAATACCATGCTTACTCTACGAGGAGCTGCCTGTGTATCATCCCAGAAGTTACAGTCAAATCCGTTTGTATAGAAAATAAAAGGTCTGCGGCCAAACTCACGTTCAAGACAGTCTGCATAATCCTTAGCCTGCTGCTTTCCAATATTAGGGTCCTTACTTGTTTTCTTAGCTTCAACAACTGCAAGAGGTTTATGATCTTTACCAAAAAGAACATAGTCTACAAAGCCGTCTGAATGTTTATCTCCCATGTCATGAACAGGATATTCTTCCTGAACCATAACACCGTCAAACTGCCAGCCAAGTTTTTTCAAATCCTCATCAATGAATAGCTTACGTGTTGTCTTTTCATCAATAGTTTCATAATTGATTTTGCTGTCATCTTTAGGCTTAGATTTATTACTTGTTAATGATTTCTGTAAATCGGCAAGCTGTTTTTTTAGGTCTGCAATAGACTGTTCTTTTTCATCAAGCTCAGTTTTGTATTTATCAATTTCTGCCTGATTCTTTTTTACAATGATTGTTGCTTTATTTGCAGGAATAAGATTTTCATCAAAAGTTCGGCTTTCGTATGTACTGCTGTAAGTAAAAACAATCCAGTTTAAGAAATTAAAAAGAG
>JAEEGL015987078.1_pt1 | contig 10320 bp, 4 predicted proteins | sample 9134231 | NCBI WGS metagenome assembly JAEEGL01 (sample SAMN16246548, study PRJNA631951) | gut metagenome | biome: gut microbiome; feature: rumen; material: fiber-attached | host: Bos | place: Iran: Karaj | collected 2018-10
ACAAATATAAAAAAGTAATCGGGAGCAGGATGCCCCCGATTACCATTAGGATATGTAATTTATTGTATTTACAATAATTACTTCACGAACTTCTTACCGTCCTTAACAACGATACCCTTGAAGCTGTTAGCAACGCGCTGACCAGCGAGGTTGTACATAACAGCAGAGGTCTTAGCGCCCTTAGCAGCTACGTTAGCGATACCAGAAGGATCGGTACCATACTGATAAGGATCCGTACCAGCACCTTCCTTCACGTAGAAGTTTGCAGTACCCTCTGCATCAATCAGGTTCTCCAGAGTCTTGGTTGCATCCTCATCATACTTGATATACCAAGAGAAGTCCTTCAACACATAGTCGCAAGCGTCTTTGATTTCAGCCATGTTGAAAGCGATAGACTTTGGTTCCTTACCCTCATCCACAGAAGGAATAGTGTATTCCTTCTCGAATGGCAGCCAATCTTCTTCGAAGTTTACATCACCGATAGCAGCATAGTGGATGTAAGCACCAGGAGCGCCATGAAGCTGTGTAGAAGTTCTTGCAGTCTTAGAAGCCTTATAATTGAACTTAATAACAGTTACCTCACCAGCCTTGAATGCGCGGTTAGCAACCAGGAAGAACTGGTTGTCCCAAGGAGCACCAGGAGTCGCTGGCTTATCAATACCAGCAGCCTCAGCCTCAGCCTCAGTGTACTCACGCTCCTGACCCTTTACAGTAACTTCAGTTGCGTTAACTGCGATGTCAACGGGCTCTTTCTCTTCTTCCGCAATACCCTCAATCATCTGGAATGCCATAGAGTTGTATTCCTCGTCAAGGTAAACAGTCCAAACGCCAAGACCAGGAAGATCCAGCTTAGCCAAGTTAGAAGGAGAATACTCCAGCCATACAGTAGGATCGTTCTTGATTGTGCCAGCAGGCTTCAGGGTAGAACCCATGAAGGCGCCATTGTCACCACGAACGGTAGAAATCATCACCTGATTAACCCATGAATCCTCGTCGCCCTTCGTACCAACAGTAGCAACTAAGCAAGGGTTACCTTCATCAGCATCTACGCCATCTTCAAACTCGATAGCATTGTCGAGATCCTCATACTTGGTAGCAATATTTGTGTTGATACCAGAGATGAAGTAGCCCTCGTCAAGCTTCATGCTCTCCCAAGAGAGATCGTCGAAATAGAACACGTTAGGAGTGCGGCCATTAGTTTCGTCAGAGCAGAGGTTGAAAGCAAGTGAAGATGCATTATTTGCTTCCGTAGGAATTGCTACAGTCTTGTCAAAATCCTGCCAGGTTTCTGTAAAGTTTATATCACCCATAGCCTGCCAGTGGAGGTACATAGATGGATACTTCGAGTGCCACTGAGTACCTGTAGAGCAAGCGTGCTCAGCCTTGTAACGGAACTTTATTCTTACTGACAAACCAGACTTGAAAGCAGTAGGAGCCATAACCCAGAATTGGTTAGACCATGCGATAGAAGCTGCATCATCACCAATTGGGGCAATCTGAGTTACATGAACAGCAAACACATGATTGCTTTCATTTCCTTCTTCTGCCTCAATGGCAGTAGGATATGGACGAGCGCGATAAGAATCTGCACTAATCTCAGCGGGGCACTGATCGTCAAAGTTCGTACCCATTGTCAGAGAATAAGCACAAATCTTATTAGAGTTCTCGCCTCTCCAAGTGGCATTGATACCACCAGCCGTTTCAGTAGCCCAAGCAGGCCATGCACCAAACTCAGCATCACCGACATACTTGCTCTCAGTAGCTACATCAGGAATGATGGGCTTGCCATCGTTAGTAAGCCACTGCTGCCATACTGTTGGGCGTGATCCTCCCTGATCTTCATAAACAGTAATAGACTCCCACTCAATGGTTCCAGTGAAACCACCAGGCTGGGCAATGAGGTTACAAGAAGTACCACCGATACCATCGTACTCCCACTCTACCTCAACGAATTCATCACTCTGAGGAATGGCTGCTGAACCGCCAATCTGCTGGCCAGCACCCCAACCCCAACCCATGTTGACGTTGATAGTGGCAGCCTCTGAAGCCTTAGCCTTTGCTACAACTTTGTAGTGACCATCCATCTGGGTGGGGATACCATCAGCAATAAAGTACTGGTGCCAATATGGGCCAGCACCTGTTACCTTCTGATACTCTGTAGATCCGGCCATAGCTGTACCAACAGAAGACTCTCCATCTTTCCATTTAGCGTCACCTTCACCGTCAAGATCTTCCTGTTTTGCATACCTGTAGTTTGCACCAAAGTCAGTCATGATGCCACCATACCACTCAGGTACATAACCCATCACAAAGTACGGGAAAGCAGTAAACTCCGAGTAGCTTTTCTCGTAAACCTTTTGCCAGTTTGCCGCATTTACTCCCATGAACACTGTCAAGAGAGCAACGAGTGTAAACAATTTCTTCATAATTGAGAAAAAATTAGATTAATAATAATTAGTTAATAAATAAAAAATGAATAAATCACAAAATGCTGTTTTTTTGAGAGAGTTTTGAAAGACAGCTGCCAGGACCATCAGAACGTGTCCTTCTGTTCACTGGCAGCTATCTCCCAGTACGTACTATTTTCCACTGAGTGCATCGCAGAATGCCTTGTAGGTGGCATTGCGAACCCAGTCACTATTTTCGTTGATAGACCAGAGGCCTACTGGATCGCCAGCACCTTTCTGTCCTGCGTCATACATACTGCCTTTACAGAGACCTGCCTGCTGGGCTGTAGGAATCTTGGTCATATAGGCCTTAATGACGTATGCGTAGTAGTCAGCCAGTTGCTGACGCTGTGCCTTCGTAATCTTATCTGCTGTCACGGCAGAACCCTCAGCATCCTGATACTTGATGTCAAAGTTAGAGAAACGAATCAGTTTGCCTGTTGCAGCAAGTTTCTCAAACAAGGTATTCACCGTTTGCATGTTGGCAGCCTGCTTGGTAGCATCCTCGCTATAGGTAAGATTCAGCTCACCATTGATACCGTCAATCTTAGCACCATTAGCCTCCCAGGTATTAATCCAGTATTTCAAACTTGCCAATCTCTGTGATTTCTCCAGACCTGTCTCGCAGATGAAGAACTTCAAGTCTTCAGCGTTACCGCCATGCTTCTCGAATGCTGCCTTAGCCACCTTCGAGACGGTAGCTGCATACAACTCACTACCAGACTTGTTGCCTTCCTCCAGATAGTCCTGCCAGAAAATCTTATCAGTAGAGTGCTTCAGGTCGAGCACGTTCTCACCCTCATAGGTAACACCATCAAGGACTTCCTTATCGTCAAGCGCCTTGTCAACGAGGTCGAAAGTCTTGACGCGTCCAGCATTGGCCTCCATCAGGCCGTCACACCACTTCTTGAGAGCATACTGAATCGTGTCATTCATCATCTCTTTCGTCTGTGGCTCGTGATTGTCAGGAGTATGTTCCACATGTACATTGCGGATATAGAGAATCGAGTTCAAGTTACCCTCAATCATTAAGTAACCTTGTGTTGCAGCCTTAGACGCAACCCACTCCACCTTAACAGTCTGCCATCCACCAGCTCTGACAGTAAAGGACTTGGGATTGAGTTTACCTTGTTTATCCTTACCGGTGTTCACCAGACTGTCGGAGAAAGTACAGTTAATGGTCTCATCCATATTAATCTCACTCTTCACCGTGAAAGTGACAGTATAGAAACCCAGCTTATCAACTTCAAAACCTTCGACGATATAAGGCTTAGACTTCTTGGGAATCTTCAGGACATTACCTTTGTCATCGTAGTTCTTGACAATAGAGGGTTTACCTCTCAACGATGTACCATGCCACTCATCCATCGTAGAGTAGTCCACATCTATATCGTTAATAGGAAGCACTGAAACTTCGATAGGTGCTGTCAGCTCAGCAAACCAGTCATCAGGCTGTTGCTCATTGGCAACAATAGGACTACCATACACAGGAGTTCCTATACTTTCAGCATGGCCAAGGGCTTCCTTCAGAGCCATGAAGTTCATATAGCCTTTCTTGCTCACAATTTTGCCAGGCATGAAAGAAGATCCGAAGCTAATGCCATCAAAATTGGTGACAGCCATAGCATGATCTCTACCCTGCTTATTGTAGGTAGGCAATTCCATGTATGTTTCCATAGACATATTTGGATAAGCCTCCCTGTTGAGATATGACTTGACGGAAGCCAGGTCAGCATATTCATCTGTATAGCTGGGGTCAGGATTAGTAGTATAGCCATCCAGATCATTATAGTCAGCACAAGAAGCGGCCAATGCTCCTGCAGCTAACATCATCAGTCCATTTCTAAAAATCTTATTCATATTCTTAGCCTCCTATCATTAATTACCTGACAGCACAACAGGTTGGTCATTGTATTTGTAATCAAACCACTCTCTCTTGTTCGACTCACGGGTCTGAACAACCAGTGTATCGGCAGTTTCCACCTTGATATCCTTGCCAGTACCGCTGAAGTCAACCTTATATGCCAGACGAAGGATATCACGCTGGACGGGTTTGCCCTCAATGGTACCCCACTGGTAGTCTTTGTATTCAGATCTTTCAGTACCCTTAGTGATGAATTCTCCTGTACCCGTAGCTATCACGTTCTCATCATCCGTAGAGATGGTACAAGTATTATCATCCTTGAAGGTCAAGATGAGGTTACAAGGAACTGAAGCACCAGAGGTCTTGAACGATACAGGGAAGATGGCCTGTGTCATGTTCTTTGTCTGGATAGCGCAAATCTCGTCATACTGGTTCACTGGATTCGAGGGATCCATCTTGCTATAGCGCTCAACGTCTGAATTGTACATGGTGAAATCCTTACGGACAACCGTATTGACGGTCTTTTTTGATTCATCGCTAGCATTTTCTGTTACCGTGTCTACACCGCGACGGATATACTTAGCCTGCCAGGGATTCATATATCTCACGCAGTAGAGCGTATAGTCCATAGGAAGCACAGACCAGTCATTGGCATTCTGACGAACAGGATTATCCTTATTCGGCGTACCAGACAGCAGGGCGTCAATACCCGTGACACCCGTCATTCTGACAGGAATCACATAGGTAATGTCGGCAGAAGTAGCTTTTACATCCTGGAAGAACTTATCCGTGAACTGGATTTCCAAATAGCCACGAGAATCACCATTGTAATTGATGGTAGCGTTCTTGACCTCGTCGTAGTTATAGTAGTCATGGGGAAGAGGAAGTACCTTGGCACGCTCGTAACCACCATCATCCAAGAAGTAGAGGTTGTCGCAGAGCGCCTCGTCAATGACGACATTCACTACTGCGTCACGTCCACCGTAGGCGCCACCCATGGTGGCCCAAATGCGGCACTTGTGTGCATTGTCCAGTGAGTTGTCGTAGATATCGTTACCCAGTACGAGCGTACGTATGGGGTTCTGATAGGCGAAGTAGGCTTTTGTACCTCCTTCGTAGTCAGGGAAGTCCTTGTCGGCATTGTAGCACGAAGTAGTTGTGAGCGCCAAAGCTCCCAAGACTACACCATATATATATTTCTTGAGTTTCATAATCATTCTTAATTCTTAATTCTTAATTCTGCACTCATTATTACCATCCCTTGTTCTGCTTGAGAGCACTCCATGCGAGCACCTCACTGTTAGGAATGGGGCCAAAGTTCTGGTAAGGCTCATATTTACGCTCCTCTACCGTGGAAAGGAGGGTGTATTTCAGACTGCCATCAACATTTTTAGTAATCAACACGCCCTTAGCTGACTCATCAAGAGGCATCTGCCAACGACGGAGGTCCCAGAAGCGCTTGTTCTCAAAGCAGAGCTCAATACGACGCTCGTTGCGAATCAGGTCACGCATCTTATCCTTATTGCCGGCGCACTCGTCCAGATAGGGATCACCCTGATAGTCACCATTGGCATCCTTTCCGATACCACCACGCTTACGGATTTTCTGAATGATGTCCTTAGCGGTACCAATACCTGTACCACCGTCAGAGTTCGGTCCCCACGCCTCGTTAGCCATCTCAGCGTATGCCAGGAACAACTCTGTGTAACGGATACGTGGGAAGATATGCGGCTGTGTTGTAGCTGTTATTGAAGAAGCCGTAGGACCAGCGTCCTCACGGAGGAGCTTTTTCAGATAATAACCAGTACGTGTTGCCTGACCACTTGGATTGTCAATGTTATCCAACTTACCAATATCAGGAGTAGCAGATGAATACTGACCTGTGATAATCTCAACGCTCTTGAACTGAGTACCATTGTAAATGACGTCGTCAGCAAGACGTGGGTCACGATTAGCGTATGGATCATTGGCATCATAATTAGACCTTGAATCGGTGATGGGATAACCGTTGGCCATGGGGAAGGCATCTACCAAGTTCTGGGTAGGATTGACTTTACCAGTACCATGCAGCGATGGTGGGAAGTTTTCGCTCTCCTGAGAGGCATCAGCTTTCTGATAGTCTTCGCGCCAAAGGATTTCCGGCATAATGTTCTTATTAGACTTCAGCTTTTCCTTATTATTATACCAGTGATTACCTTCCTCGTCGAATTCAACACCGTCCAAAACTGCTGCACAGATCTTGGCAGCCTCTTCAGCAGAGACACCGCTCTGTTCGCGATAGGCAGGACTTGCAGCCAGCAGGGCGGTCTGTGCCTTGACAGCCTCAACAACCTTACCAGAGACGAGGTTCTTGGCCATGTCACCAAACACGAGGTTATAACCAGCCATCTGAACACCCAAATCGATGTACTTCTGCTTGTTCTTGGTGATATTCTCGACATCATCAATATCCTTATACTGATCAGGGAGCAATGCTGCAGCACGGTCACAGTCACTAAAAATCTGCTGTACGACAGCTGAGAAAGCGGCACGTGGCTGGTTGTAGTCAGAACTACCGTCTTCAGGCTCCGTCAACAGGGGAACACCCAGGAGATTACCATCATTGTCATAGCCGCCATGAGCCTGAAGCAGATGGTAGTAGAAGATGGCACGAAGACCAAGGGCCTCACCAGTCAGACGGTCAATGAACATCTGCTGCTTGGAAGCGGCACTCTTAGCCCAGTTTACGTCATTGACATACTTGAGGAAGTAGTTGACATACTGGATACCATCCTTACAAGCATCCCACTGTGTCATCGGGTTGTTGTCTGCTGTCCACTGACCAGTAGCCATATTCTTATAGGTCTGGTCACCCTGTGAATTGGTTACAGCATCATCGGTAGCCACGTCAGTCTTCGTCTTCGTAGAATAAGGGAGACGATTGTATGCGTATAACAGCAGACCATACACATAGTCAGTCTCCTGAACCATCGTTTCCAACTGTCTGGTATTTTCCTTTGCCGGCTCGAACATATCTTCGCAGGAGCTGAACAAGAGAAGACCGATGAGATAGAATATAATATTTTTTGTCTTCATAATTATCAATTGTCATTTAGAACTAAAGAGTTACCTTAACACCGAGGTTATAGAAGCGAGTCTGTGGAGCATAGCCAACAGCTGTCTCCATAATCTTGCGATTCTTAGAGATAGTGAGGAGGTCATTTCCGTTTACATAAACTGAGAGGGCCTTGACCCACTTACCTTCGAACATCTCCTTCGGGAAGTCGTAGGTCAGCTGAACCTTGCGGAGGTTGAAGCGGTCTGTGCTATACATCCAGTAGGTAGAAGCAACACCATTGTTACCTACACCAGCAGCACTCAGGCGAGGATGAGTAGCATTGGGATTGACGAAGCCAGTAATCTTACCGGGATCATTTGCATCATAGGTGTACTGGAGATGGTCACGAACATTCACAGAGTATTTACTGCTTCCCTGCATGTAATAATAACTGCCGTTAGCCATTCCATAGGCACCGAACTGACCATTACCCAGCACGAAGAGCGTCCAGTTCTTATACTTCAGCGTAAGGTTCACACCGATAGTCCAAGGTGCACCGTATGCACCACTCTTACCGAGATCAACCTGGTCTTTGTTATTGATAACACCATCTCCATTCTGGTCCTCATACTTCAAGTCACCAGGCATAATCTTACCACCCAGTTTTGAATCAACGACACCTTTCTTCAAGATGTATGGGCCCTTTGAGTTTGTTGGGTCGTAATCGAAATCGTCAACAGTGTAGATGCCTACGCACTTATAACCTCTAATGGCATCAAGTGCATGTCCTTCATCTTTCAGGTAATCATAGTCTTTGCTTTCATCCTTCTTCTTCCATTCAGTCGTGAGATAGGTTCCTACCAAGCCGAGTTCAGCATGCACCTGACCAAACTGCTTCTGAGCCTTGATGCTGAAGTCAAAACCCTTGCGATTGGTAACATCATTGTTCATGGCAGGAGAGAACTTACCGCTGGAAAGACCATTCTTCAAGTGTGAAGGATAGCTTGTCGGGTTCTGGACAATGTAGCCGTCCATATCCGTATTGAAATAGGTAAACTCAGCAGAAATCATCTTCTTAAAGAACGAGCCACGAAGTGACAGTGAGAATTCTTTACGATGAATGAAGTCGAGCGCAGGGTTACTACCACTGTTAGAAACAGTAACCGATGCAGTATTAGAGCCATCATTCCAAGCATAGCTAGGAGTAGTGTCACTATTATCCCACGAGGCATCGTAGAGATAGTAATCATGGTATTTGCTGTTGGTATAGTAGACATCTGCATCATCATTCAGTCTGCTAAGAGATGCGCTGATCATCAAGTCATCAACAAAGGTATTCTTCAAGAACTTCTCCTTGGCGAGGTTCCAACCAATGGTGAAACCATAAGAGATTGCCTCACGGTTGCCTTCAGGAAGACGGGCCGAATGGACACCTGCCAATGACATGTCGAAGAAGTAACGACTCATGTAGTCATAACCGGCCTGCAGACCTAAGTTAGCATTGGCATAACGGTGGTATTCGCCACTCTTGGTGGTTGTGTACATGCTGGCCAGCAGCATACCTGTTACGTGATGCTTCTTAGCAAAGGTGTTTTCATAGTCAAAATGACCGTTCCAAGTGATGGTCTGGCGATAGGCGGTATTTGACATGGTCATCGTACCTGTTACCACCTCGTCCTTCGGCTGTTTGATATCAACAATAGCATCTGCTGTGTTATAGTTACTCCAAGTGGGGAAGAACAGCGAGTATGTGTTGTTGTAAGCCAAGTCATAGTTGGCAGCATAGTCAATAGAGAACAGCGTCTTGAAGGTCAAGCCTTTGACGAAGCTGTTCATGTCGTAATTGACACCGGCATCGAACTGGAACTGACGGCTTACCTTCTGTGTCTCACCACCGAAATAGCAGTCAGCAATAGCATTCGTCTGCGCACCATCTGTACCACCGCCAGGGAACCATTCGCCATCAAGCAGGTTCAGTGACTTACCGAGTGTAGCCAACACCTTGCTGGCATTGGAGTCAACCATGCTAAGAGGAATCAACGGTGCTGCACCCTGGGGGAAGTTTGGACGCATCGTAGCGGCATCACCCCAGAAATTACCCTTATTCTTATATTCATTATAATAAGTCGCACTCACGTTTGCCCAACCTGTGATGACTTTGTTTACAACGAGGTCAACGTTACCACGAACACTGAAACGATCGGTATAGTTATCCTTGGCCTTACCGAAATTGATCAAGTCCTCAGCACGATAATAGTTGATGTTCGTATAGAAGTGTGCACGTGTACCACCACCCTGAATCTCCAAGGTGCCTTCTGAACGGTTATAAGCCTTGCGGATATATTCGTCAGAATAGTAGTTCACATTGGGATAGCGGTAAGGATTGGCACCTATTGCATGATTATAGATCTCCTGCTGTTTGTAAGGTAGGTCTTGTTTTGCATACGCACCTGTAGCTATAAGATCATTATAGAAAGCCTCATTATAAAGCGTCATGTACTCAGCAGAACCAAGATACTCGGGGAACTCCTTGGCAAAGTGCCAACCCGTATTGGCATTGGCTTCAATCTGCAAGCCATCCACCTTACCACGCTTAGTCGTAATCAGGATAGCGCCCTTGGCACCCTTAGAACCATAGAGCACAACAGCCTGGGCACCCTTCAGGAAAGTGATCTGCTCGATTTCAGAGGGTAGCACGTTGTTAGAAGGACGCTTCACACCGTCAATGATGACGAGCGGCATATTATTATTATCGTTATTGTCGAGGCGCTCATTGTCCATACCCCAAAGGTTGTTGCCATTCCAACCGCCAACCAGACCCATCAGGTCTTCCAGACTACTCTGTGTATAGTCCTTCTTCGACAGCTCTTGCATGTCAACATAGGAGACACCTCCGAGCAGATGGTCGGCATCCACGTCGCGGAAAGCGACATGAACCTTCTTTTTCACCACGGTAGAGTCAGCTGCGTCAG
>JAEEGL016308813.1_pt1 | contig 10320 bp, 7 predicted proteins | sample 9134231 | NCBI WGS metagenome assembly JAEEGL01 (sample SAMN16246548, study PRJNA631951) | gut metagenome | biome: gut microbiome; feature: rumen; material: fiber-attached | host: Bos | place: Iran: Karaj | collected 2018-10
ATCTACTTCAAGCGCTTTATAGATTTCTTCTGCTTCGCTTACAGTTCCCCTCAAAACAGGATGACGAGGACTGAAAAGTACACAGCAGTCTTCGTATGGAAGAATTGAGGTTTCGTAAGTATCTATAAACAGTGCAGTCTGTATAATTTCTTCTTTATCTAAACCACAGCAAGGACGCATCATGGGAAGCTCAGCAAAATGCTCGGTAACGGTCATGTTTTCTATTGTCTGACTTGCAACCTGTCCAACGCTTTCTCCAGTAATAATACATTTAGCCTTACAGCGTTTTGCAAGCATATTTGCAGTTTTCATCATGCAGACTCGAAGCATAAGTGTAGACCAAGCTTCAGGTGCTTTTTCTTTAATTTTCATCTGAACTTCTGTAAAAGGAATTATGTTCAGATATGTTGTGATTCCGTAATAGGCAAGCTTTTGTGCAAGTGTAACAACCTTTTGTTTTGCTTCATCAGATGTGTATGGATACGAATGAAAGTAACAGCACTCAATCTTCATGCCACGCCTTAGCATTCTGTAACCGGCAACAGGAGAATCAAGTCCGCCGCTAAGCAACAATAAACCTTTGGAAGAAGATCCAACTGGAAGTCCTCGGCAGCCAATTTCAGAATCGGTGTAAACAAATACACGTTCACGAACTTCAACATAAATGGTACAGTCAGGCTTATGAACATCAACCTTCATCAGCTCTTCAACTCTTCCTGCGCTTTCGCAGCAAATCTGGTAAGAGGTGAGTGGAAAGCCTTTATCTGCGCGGCGTGCATCAATCTTAAAAGTTTTGCAGCCTTTTTTTGCCTGTAATAAAGCATTATCGTAAACAGCCTGGTTTATTGCTTCAATAGTTTTTTCGCATACAGTTGCCTTTGCCCAACCGGTAATTCCCAAAAGATGATTAAGTGTAAACTCTACTTTTTCAGCGGCAGATTCATCACAATCAATATAAAGTCTTCCTGCCATAAGAGAGATTTTGCAGCCAAGACCATTAAGACAAGCTGCTGTATTGTGTTTTAAAAGATTTTCGAATTCCTGAAGATTTGAGCCCTTGAGTGTAAGCTCACCAAGTTTTGCTAAATAAGTCATAATTACAGTATAAAGTTTTATTGAAAAAGTTGCTAGCAAATGCCGATAATATACAATATATATGAAAAAAGGATTTTCAGTTTTTCTGGTTTTATTTTTTCTTTTTCCTGTGTTTTCCACATCTATTCCTCAGCAGCTGCTGGGTATTTGGGAAGGCAAGGACAGATACGTTTTTTTTGAACAGCAGCCGGAAAATGAAAATCCTGATTTTTTTAATGGTTTTATACCTAAAGAAAATCCACAGCTTGTCATTATCTTTAAGGAATATTACGGCTGGTATTTAGACAGGGCAGCAGAGCCTGAAAACTATGCTGAAAAGGAAATCAGAAGTCCAAATGCCGCTACTCATAAAAATGCTGAACATATTCCGTTTGAAATAATAAACTATAATCAAAATACCGACGGCAGCTCCTCCTTTGAAATGGTAACAACCTTTTCCCGACATGAAAAAAATTATGTTCCGGTTGCGCTGCTGGAAGACAAGCTTTTTATTGATTTTTATAAAAGATTGCCGGATGAAGTAGAAGATTCAGAAAACAATAAGCTGAAAAATGATGACTCAGCCTTCGGTGAAAATGGTTATTGGCTTGGTAACATAAATACAAGAGGCATAACACTTAATCCACAGCCTGTAGATGAAAACATAGGTCTTTTTGTTATTGACGGAAAAAAAATGTATGACATCCGCTACTGGCTTAGTGATGTGGAAGAGCGGGATGAAAGAGATAAAAATGTTATTTTTTCTTTTGAGGATGATGAATATATAGTTCCAAAATATCTTTATGCAGCAAACAATCAGTATACCTGTGTAAGAGGAAGGGCAAAAAGAATCAGGAATGCTCAGAAATATAGAGATTTTAATGCAGGTAACTATTATATAAATGCTGATAAAAATCTAATGGCAAATAAGAATAATGAATATCTTGTAAAGCTGCTTGATAAAGATGATTTTGAAGATTTAATGAATATAGTAAAGACAGCTAATTCCAGACGTAAACCGGATCCTCCACCATTATTTCCACCAAAGGAGCTGGACTGGCACTGGGATTTAATTGATTATCTTGAAAAAAACAACGAGCTTATTCAAAAAGTCAGGGAAAGACAGAAAGCCTTTGGCCCTAGAGGTAAAGATTTCAATCCTCAGCGATAAACGGGATAATGACTTTTTTTTGAATGTGCTGAAATTATATGCTATAATGTTTAGCTGATGAAAGGAAAATATAAGCCGTTTTTTTACAAGCTGAATGACATTCCTATTAGAAAAAGTATCCGTATTCTCTTCCTGCTTTTTTTTCTGCTTCCTGTTATTATAGTTTCCTCTGTCTGCTGTTATTTTCTTTTTGAAGAAATGCTTAAAAAAGAGATGAGTCATATACAGAAAAATCTTGAACAGACTGAATTACTTTTTGACAATACCTTAAAACAAATAAGAAAGCTTTCCGACCGAATATACGTAAATAAACAGCTGCAGAATGTAATGCTAAAGGAATACGATAATATTCAGGATGTTTATTCTGATTATGCTGCAATGACTTTTTTTGAAAACTATCTTCAAACCTATAACGAAGTGGCAAGCTACAGAATCTATACCGAAAACAGAACCTTGCTTGATAATCAATTTATAATAAAAGCTGATCAGAATATAATGAAGGAAGACTGGTACGAGAATGCTAAAATCTATCGGGGACAGGCCTACTGGTTATATAAGACTGACAGTATTTCCAAGAAAAAGTATCTTTCTTTAATCCGCTCAATCTGGAGTACATCTACAGGTCAGTTTTGCGGAGTTCTTGTAATAAATCTTGCACCGGATATGATTGAAAGAAATCTTTCAACACTGTTTTATAAAACCGTAATTACCTTTGACGATTCAATTCTTTATACCTCAATAGAAGATTTATCAGAGGAAGATGAAGAAACTCTGATTGACTTTATAAATAAAAAAAACACAAACCGTAAGATTGAAACTGTAAAATTGAATGGCGAAAAAGTAGGGCTCTTTCAGGAAAACTTTGTACCTAAAAATACCATTTCAATTTACTTTACTATTATGTACATAATTCCTATTTTTGAGCTGACAAACGTTACCTTAAAAATTATGTCAATTCTTATTGTTATTATACTGATGATGATTTGCATTTCTTTTATTGCAATCAATATATTTTCAAATTATATAGAAAAACGTGTCAGCAAGGTTCAAATTGGAATTACAAAGGTTGTAGAAAATAATCTGGAAATTGAGCCGACAATTGGCGGTAAGGATGAGTTTGAACAGATTTATGAATCAATTTATGATATGGCTGTAAATCTTAAAGAGCTGATAAATAAGCTTTATGTACAGAATCTGGAAAAGGAGCAGCTGGCTTCCAGACAGAGTGAAATCAGTTTAAAAATGCTTTCTACACAGATAAATCCTCATTTCCTTTTTAATACTCTTGAAACAATAAGGATGAAGGTTATTGCATCCGGCGAAAAGGATGTTGCTCTTATGCTTAAGCTTCTAGCTGCACTCTTGCGTTACAATCTTTCTGTACGAGGACAACCGGGGCCTTTAATTGACGAAATTACCGCGGTACAAAATTATCTTACAATTCAGCATATGCGTTTTGGGGAAAGAGTTTCTTATGATGTAATGACTCTTTGTGATATCAGTGAATTAAAAATATTGCCTTTTTTAATTCAGCCTATTGTTGAAAACTCCTTTAGTCACGGTCTGGAAAATAGTATTTCCGGTGGGTTTATTTATATTGTAATTAATGTTGTGGAAGATGAAAAGGGAAAAAATCTGCTTGTTATTGAAGTGCGTGATAATGGATGCGGCATAACAGAAGAAAAGCTTGCGGATTTGAATGAAAAATTGAATCGCGGAAATCCTGAAGATTATTCATCTTCAATTGGCTTGATAAATGTTCAGTCAAGGATAAAGCTTTTTTACGGACAGGAATATGGACTTTCTATAAGCAGTAAGATTGGAGAAGGAACTCTGGTAAAAATAAAAATACCGGTTCTTTAGGAAGGAGACTGAAATGCTTAATTATTTTATTGCAGATGATGAAGAGATAATTCGCAATGGCTTAAAATGCATTATTGACTGGGAGGACTGTGGCTTTAAGCTTTGCGGTGAAGCTTCTAACGGAAAAGATGCTGTGAGCCAGATTATAGATTTGCGTCCGAATCTTGTTATGCTTGATATTAAAATGCCTGGAATGAGCGGTATAGAAGTACTTAAGCAGGTAACAAGCAATTTTAATGAAAATAACATTCCTCTTCCTGCCTTTATAATTCTTACCGGATTTTCGGAGTTTGAGTTTGCAAAGGATGCTCTGAATTATGGCGCTAAAGCTTATCTCTTAAAACCTGTAGATGAAGATGAGCTTGAGCAGAACGTAAGAAATATTGCAAGAGAAATTAATGAGCAGAAAACCCTGAAGGAAAGTTCCAAAAATACAAAAAAACTTGAAACAAAAGAATATCTTTTAAAGCTTATCCAGAACGAAGCGTTTTCCGGAATTGAAAATCCGGCTGATTCTAATCTTTTTGAAGACTCGGAAAACTCCTTTTATCAGGCAATTCTATTTAATCTTGAATACTATCCTATACAATATCAAAAGGATTTTAATAAAACGCTGAACAACTATTTTTCATTTTTTACAAAAGTTATTATGAATCAAAATGACAGTATTTTATTAATTCTAAAAACCTCAAACACAAAAGCCGTAATGAATTGTCTGGAAAGAACATCAAAGGTTAATGAAACAAGAACTTTCATAACTTGCGGAAACAGCTATAAAGGAATTGATGGCCTGGTGAAATCTTACAATGAAGCTATAGAAAACAAAAAATATCTTTTTTATTTTTCTAAAGAAAGCTACATCGACCTTGAAACAATTAAAACTATTAAAAATGATAATTTAGAACAGGATGAAAGACTTTTAAATTATACCGAAGAAATTGATGGTTACCTGGATAAGCTTATTTTTTGCATAGAAACTTATGATAAAAAACAGCTGCAGATTATTATTCAGGAATTATATAATTGTTTTTATAAACCGGAACATTCAGAAGCATTAACCAAAAAAAATATTATTTACTGTCTGCTTGAGCTGCGTAACAGGCTTTCGGCAAAATATCCTCAGAGAGAAATTACAGATGCCGCAACCTTTGATGTGGTTCCAAATATTCTGGAAAAAAACACCTTTGAGGATATGTTTGAATACTTTGTATCAGTGATAAATAATTTCCTGGAAAACTTTAATTTTAATACTGCCGATTCTATAATAGTAAAAGTTATAGCTTATGTAAAAGCTAATTATATGAATGAATTAAAGCTGGAAAATCTTGGAGAAATGTTTAACTGCAACAGTGCATATCTTGGAAAAAGATTTAAAAAATATACAGGTTTTCAATTCAACACTTATCTTGATAATTTACGAATTGAAGCCGCAAAAGACAAGCTTTTAAACACAGATTTAAAAATCTATCAGATTTCTAAGCTGGTAGGCTATGCCAATACCGATTATTTTTTTATGAAATTCAAAAAAAATACAGGAATGACACCAAAGGAATTTAAAAATGAAAAGGACGGTTCTGATAAAAATGAAGACAATGAATAATAATATTTCGGGAAAAGCACTTGTAATATGTCTAATTTTTTTACAGGCTTTATTTTTTTCCTGCAGCAAAAAAACGGAAAAAAACGATAACGAACCAATTACCTTTACTTTTTTTTCTTCAGATTTATCTAAGCCACAATATTTTAATGATTTAATTGCTAAAGAAATAACTAAGCGTACAGGCGTTACTCTTAAATTTGAATATTCAACCGAAGCTCCCGATGATGCCATAAATCTTATGATTGCAAATGCAAGCTATCAGGATTTTATTTATGCAAAGGGTAATCTTTCAAAATTGATTGAACAAGGCGCGGTAATAAAACTGGACGATTATATTGAAAAATATGGTCAGAATATGAAAAAGCTTTATGGTGACCAGCTTTCAAGATTAAGATATACGCTTGATGATCCATATATTTATTCAGTAGGAACTTATGAAATTAAAAACGAAATACTGGAGCTTTCAGGAAACATGCAGCTGCAAAATGCAGTGCTTAAAGAGTTCGGATATCCACATATAAAAACTCTGGAAGATTATGAAAATATCCTGCTGGCTTATATAAAAAAATATCCCGAAATAAATGGTCATAAAACTATTGGCATTTCTCTTATAACCGACAGCTGGTACTGGTATTTAGGGCTTTCTAATCCCGGAAATTATGTAATAGGTTATCCTGATGACGGACAGTGGATTGTAAATCAGGAAACGATGGAAGCTACCTATAAGTTTTTGTATCCGGAAATGAAATATTTTTACAAGTGGCTTAATAAGATTTATCATGAAGGTTTGCTTGACCCGGAAAGCTTTACTCAGAATATTGATGTCTGGAATGCAAAACTGCAGGATGGTTATGTGCTTGGAACCTCTTATCCTTACTGGGGATTGAAGGACATAAATAAATATCTGGTTCAAAATGATATGGACCAAAGATCTTTTGCTTTCCTGCCGGTAACTTATGATGAAACCTACAAAGATCCTTCCTTAAAGGATTATGGATATTCAGGAGGCTGGGGAATTGCTATTTCCAAGGATTGCAAAGATCCGGTAAGAGCCTTTAAGTTTTTAGATTGGATGTGTTCGGAAGAAGCTCAGATTTTAGTGAACTGGGGAATTGAAGGTAAGCATTATTATTACGATAAAAATGGAAAACGAATATCGTATCAAAATATTGATGATGATGATGGAGTTGGAAAATATAATTATCCTTTCCCAGAGGGTGGAGGAGGTTATATTGATTCAACAGGAAATCCTCTTAAAAAACAATATAGGGAAAATATAATTGAAAATTATTCAGCCGCAGAAAAAGAAACCCTGTCTGCTTATGGTGCTGAATTATGGACAGAATTATTTCCTTCTGCTCAGGAGCTTGGAGTTTCAAAGCACGGACAGGTATGGCAGTATCCTATAACATCTCAGATGAGTAAAGTAATCACTGAAGCAGATAATTATGTAAAAGAAAAACTAATTCAGATGATTCTTGCTCCTCAAAAAGATTTTGATTCAAATTGGGAAGAAATGCAGAAAAACTTGATTAATATGGGAATGATAGAAATTAATAATCAATGTACCGATTTAATCAAAATGAAAATGAAGCTTTGGGAAAAATAAAAATTTTCAAATCAGAGCTTATTCGGATTGACTTTCCTGAGTCTTGTTTTCTTCCGTCTGATTTCTAGCTTTTTCACGCTCTTCCTTTTTTTCAAGAATGTTTCTTGCTCTCTGCAAACGTGGAACGTTATAACGGAGAATCATATAAGGAAGCATACTTAAAACAAAGTTTATAATACAGGCAGGGAAAGCAAACAAAAGCCAGTATTTAAGCGGATAGCAGAAAATCAAAAGAAAACCAAGAATTGCATTTGAAAGATGGATTACGGCTCCATAATTGCATTCAAGGATAAAGCGTTCCATATATTCACGGCTATGCGGATCGGCAATTGTCTTTTTACTGAAGTTTGTAAATACTCCAAGCTCAAGAACTTTATCCTTCCAGTGCTTAATTCCCAGCTTTTCATAAAGCTTACATTCCTTCTGAGAAACATTATGAAGCTTTACGTTATAGGCAAACCATTTTTCCGGCAGACAGCGCCTTATAAAGGTTGCTAAAACTCCGTCAATTGCAATTACAAGAATTGCAGCAAGAATTGAAGCAATAACAATATAAAGCACTGAAAGCTCAGGAAAGTAATTCCTGCTGAAAAGAAGATTAAAAAGAATAATCAGTGCGTCGCCACCGATGATGGAAATCAAATATAGAGCCATAATAATCTCACTAAGAAGCGTTTCTAACTTTATTTCTAAATGCAGATAAAAAGTTTAATAATTTGTAGCTTTGAGTACCAATGAATCTTGAAATGAATCTGATTCCAGGAAAATTGATGAAAGTTTTAAGACCTCTTGAAATATAATTTCTTCTCTGTTCACGTTCAATTGTTTTCTTGTAATTGTTGTAATCAAGAGAATCACTTATAGCAAGCTGTCTGAGTCTTTCGTAGCTTTCAGCATCCTTCTTTTTCTTTTCATCATCATAAGTATTCAGCTGTTCTTTAAGTAACTCGTAATACTCTGTCTGAGCGGCATACTGCCAGAAATATTCTTCGTAGCGTACATTTTCGTAATGCCAAGGTTTCCAGCCGAGAGTATAGTGAATGATTCTCAAATCAACATCATCAAAGCCTGTTTCTTCAAAAGGCATTTTATTCCAGCCAAGTTCAAGATACTTAACCTTATCCTTGCAGATAACATTTAGATAATCTTCATCCTGAGTAACACGGAACTTAAAGCGTTCCATGAGCTTAAAGAACTTAGTCTGAATATTACAGATTCTGAACATTTTAGAGTTCATAAGAAGGATTCCGGCATTAAAATAATTCTTGCATTTAACGCCAAGAGCCTTTTCTACGTAATCAGAAAAACATTCATTGTGAGACATTACCTGTTCCTGTACAACACCGAGCAGATAATTAGAAATGTTTGTAAAGTACAAGTCAGAAATATCACCAAGAACGATGATGTCGCTGTCAAGGTAGATTACTTTATCATACTCCGGGAACAAGTCTGCAATGAAAAAGCGGAAATAAGTATCGATTGAATAATAATCTCTAAGATGGAACTTGTCCTTTATTGCTTCAATATCCTTTGAAAGATTTATAAACTCAAGCGATGCATTTGGAGTAAGCTCTTTTAAAAGTACAAGCTTGTGGTCATCGGACATATTTGATGTAAGAATGTGAATCTTATAAAAATAATCTTTTGAAGCGTTTGCTAAAAGTGATTTGAGTGCTACAACAAGATAAGGTGCGTAATTGTTGTCCGATGCAAAAAAGATTGGTATTTCTCTGTATTTTTTATTCATAGTTATAATAGTATCATTTATCAAATGGCAGAATCAAGAGTCCTCTTTTTTAAGATACTCAAGTGGAATACCGTAGAAGCTTTCGTAGGTTTCCTTCCACATCTGATAATTTTTCTCCTTCATGAAGTTAATGTTTTCTTTCCTGGATTTTGCTGGATCCGGAAAGATGGGTTTAAGAATATGCAACGTATATTCTTGAATTGGAAAACCATCATCTCCTATAAGGTCTGAATCTTCCATTGTGATGAACATTGGAAGAACGGGTACATTGCTCGTTACTGCAAAGTTGAATGCACCACTTGTAAGAGGTCTTGGTTTTCTGTAGTTCCACCACATTCCCTGTTCTGCATAGACAAGTACTTTTTCTCCGCGTCTCAATAAAACATCCATCGCTTCCATAAACTTTTTCATTGTTGAATAGTTACTGCTTAATGGAAGGGTGTGACAATGACGGAAAAAGAGTCCGTAAAGACCTGGGAAATTGGTGAAGTTACCCTCTCGAATTACTTTATAAAGCTCCCTGTGCTCTTTGTGAAGGTAGGGCAGTACAACATGATGAATAGCAAAATTGTCAAAGGCATTGAAGTGATTGCAGGTAATGACGGTACCTTTGTTGGCAAGCGATGTAAAGTTTTCAATTCCTCGTACATCTTTTATGATAAGCTTTTTGCTTGCAATAAGGCTGTCTATGAATTTTTCGGCTTTATATGTAATTATTTTACTTAAAATCTTATTTATAGGCTTTTTATTAAGATAATCTACTTTATCTGGAGTTAATGGAATTGTAGGGGGGTCATCTTCAACATCTTGTGACCACCATCCGTTGCGTTCGTATTCGTCTATTCGCTGTAGAACCTTAAGACGGTCCGGCGCTTTTTCTATAGCTTTAGTATCCGTATTATCTTTTCCCACTAAAAAGCCCCTCTTCTTTTTAATTTACATTAATTATAGTAATAAATGAAAACTATTACAATACCAAACATATTTTTGTGTACTTATAGAATAAAATCCTCTTTTATGATAATATATTTTGATTCAAAATCTTGAATATTAAACAAAAGGACAAATAAATGAGTTTTAAACCGGTTGATCCAAAAGTTAATTTTCCTGAAAAAGAAGAAGAAGTTCTTAAGTTTTGGGAAAATAATGGTATTTTTAAGAAATCTTTGAGCCAGAGAGAAGGGGCCGAAGAGTTTGTTTTTTACGATGGACCTCCATTTGCTACAGGTCTTCCACATTTTGGTCATTTCATTCCA
>JAEEGL010874683.1_pt1 | contig 10319 bp, 4 predicted proteins | sample 9134231 | NCBI WGS metagenome assembly JAEEGL01 (sample SAMN16246548, study PRJNA631951) | gut metagenome | biome: gut microbiome; feature: rumen; material: fiber-attached | host: Bos | place: Iran: Karaj | collected 2018-10
CAACAGGAATCCGACCGGCAATCCCAGAACACAGCCGGCAAATGCGATGATGGAAGACTGCAGTGCATAGATCGCGATGATCTTTACCCTGCCGACGCCGCGGCTCTTCAGCATGGCGATCTCCGTTGTCTCCATTTCCAGGATCCTGCCGGAAACCATATAGAGGAACAGCAGCAACAGGGCAATGATCGGCAGTTCAAAGGTAAACAGGATCATCCGGATCGCTGTTTCCTGATCCGTATAGGATGTAAGCAGTGCCTCGAAATTATTCGAGACAGACGCATCGCCTTCCCGCAATTGTCTCAGATAAGACAAGCAGTTGTGCATGTTATTATGATTGATCTTTGTGTAATCAAACAGTGCTGCTTCCATGCAGGTGATCTCGCCGATCTCATTATCCGCGGCGATCTTTGAAAAATCTTCCGGCAGCAGAAACAGCATCTGGTCATATTCGCCAAGCCTTTTATACCAGAAAAAAGCGTCCTCTTCTTTCTCTTCGATGATCCCCGTGATCACGAAAAGGATCTCCGGTGCATCGTCATCATAAGTCCGGTACTTGAATGACAACTCTTCTCCGACGACAAGATCATTTTTATCCATTGTCGTCTGCGAGATCACGCAGGGATAGGCCCCTCTGGTAAGGGCCTCCTTCACAAATGCATTTTCAGACTGCTCTGCCCCATCGGCACCAACCCCGTATACGACATCCGCATATTCGTACAACTTCGGGATATATCCCAAATGAACGACTTTGGATTTGGATCCGAAAGAGGTCTGCGCGCTGCCGCCCCGATACTGCATGATCTGCTGCTCCTGTATCATCGGCTCGCCCAATCCGTTTTCCCAGTTCTTGGCATCCCCTGCCAGACGCTCTTCCATTTCATCTGCCGAGGCGAACTCATCAAAAGCAGTGACTTTTTCTTCTATGATCGCGGCAGGAAAGACTTCCGACTGTTCCACCTGTTGTATGAACATTGTCTCAAGGAGCCTGTTCAGGCTGCCGGATAAAAACATCGGGTAAATGCACAAAAAGGCGCCAAGAAGCGTAACGCCGATCAAAAGTGAGGCGTTCAGCAGTTTTTTGTTTTTGATCTTGTTGAAGATAAATGAAAACATCTTACTACCTACATCTGCCTTTGCTCATCCGCCAGAACATCGCCTTCGGACAGTCCCGACAGGATGACTGTGGTCTGTCCGTTTCCGATCCCGAAATCCGTTCCCCTGATCACATACTGCTTGATCGGAGTTCCGTCAATGATCTTCCAGACAAAGCTTCTTTCTGCCGTACCGCTTTTTGTTTCTTCCGAATAGACCAGTCTGCCGGGAAGAACGATCGCATCCTGCAGGGTCAGTGTGTTTACGTCCGCCCTGCAGTCTTTATGATCTTCCAACCCGTCAAAATCAGCCTGATCGATCGCAACGATGATCGTACCGTTTGCACGCTCATCCATGGAGACCGTTGCAACCTTCGCCTTGTCCTCTTCGGTAAATGCGTAACTCTTTCCGTTCCATGCGTTGCTGATACAGGTTCCGTCATAGGTCTTCCCTCCGACGGTAACCTGTGCCTTGCTCCCGATCGCGGCGGTACCGGCGTTTTTCCCCGTGATCTTCAGAGCAACCGTTTTATTTAAGGCTATCGCGACCTTATCCGGGGATGTATGGGAAACTGAGACCAGCAGGTCATTTTCTTCTCCCTTTTTGATGACCATGCCCTTTTTGACATAGACACCGGATACGGTTCCGTCCTCTTCCGCGACGATACTGATCTTCCCGCTTCCGTCATTGTTTTTCCTGATCCGGGAAAGCTGCCGGTTGTATTTCTGCGTATCTGCTTCGTATTCGATCTGTGCCAGCTGCTTTTCGATCACGGCGATCTTCGCCTGATCCTTCATCCGCTCCGTCTGGAAAATGTACTCCGGCTCGCACAGATGATTCATGGTTGTTTCGATCGTTGTCAGCTTGATCTGTGCGGTAAGATCATACGCCTCCTGATCCAGGCTGTTGATCTTCTTCTCATACTCGGAAGCAGCCCGCTTTCGTTCATTCTCGATGTCTGAAATAGCCGCGGCCCCGCCTCCGCTGTCAATGACCAGCAGAACATCGCCCTTTTTGACTTTGGATCCGATCGAAACGGGAATATCTTCTACGGATCCGCTGCACGGCGCAAAATAGGCCGTATTCCGCGTTTCGGCTTTTTTGACATTTCCGCTCTCGAGCATCTGCCGGTAATCGGAACGCTCCACGGTGTATTCTTTATACTTTGCCGGGCTGGCTGCCTCCTGTACATAGTAGACCTCTTCGCCTTCCGCAAGACCGTCTGTTACGATCGTATAGTAATCATCGGAAGGCCCGTTCATGAAGTAGCGCTTCTCCCGGTTGCCGTCTTTCCCCTTTACATATACATAGCTGCCGCCCTCGTCACTGTTCACGGAGTCATTTCCGACACAGAGTTCCTTTGTTCTGTTTTTGGAATAAAAGCAAAGGATCACGGAATCCCCGACTTTAAGATCCTTTTGATTCTGCGTCCTGAAGCGGATATTGGGATAACTGCCCTGCGCAATGGCATACACGGATTCATCGCTCGAATACGGGTATTCCTCGATCGGCACTTCTTTGTCTCCGATCATCGCAAACTGTAATTCAAAACTCCGGTACAGGTAATTGTCCAGATTCAGGTCGGGCACTTCAATGTAGGTTTCGCTCTCATCGGCGATGATCACAACCGCTTCGTTGATCTTTGCCACATTGTCCTTTGCGGTATCCTTGATATACGTGACATAACCGCTCTTTTTGGCCCTAAGGCTCCCGTCTTCGATATCCTTACTGATATCGGCGAGCTTTTTATCATATTGTTTCAGCATGTATTCATAGAGCTTTTCGTCATACACATAGTTTTCCTTTTCCATGTTCAGACGGTTTTCGCATTCCGCAGCTCCCTTAAAATCCTCCAGATTGACACAGCTTCGCTTATCGATGTCTACAAGGTCCTGATTGAGTGCATAGAGCGGCTGCCTGGCATCGTGGAGTTTTACGCAAAGGGCTCGCTCTGCCGCAACATCCTCCAGCTCCTCCTGCAAGGTCTTTACATCGGCCGTTGCGATGATATCGCCTTCTTCCACATACTCTCCGACATCGCAGGTGATCTCTTTTAAGACCGTGACCTTCTTATAAAAATGACAGTATTCCCTGGGAACCACGTTTCCGACGGCAACATTCAGTTTCCCGACCAGCTGCTTTTCAACCGGCCGGTAAGCCTGATTGACGGACGCGGGCTCAATAAGAGCGGGTGGAGAGACAGTTTCCCCGCACCCGGTAAACGTCACTATGGCGACCGCCGTGATCAGGAGGGCCGCTTTTTGGATCGAAACGTTTTTCATTTGATAATGGCTACCTCTTCGCCGCCCGTAAGCCCGCTTTTGATCACAACCTGATCATCAACCTCTTCTCCGGTCTGTACGAAAACGGGGTCTAAGAAACCTTCCTTGGAAACCACAAACACAAATGTTCCGTTATCCCCGCTATGTACTGCGTCTTTTTCCACATACACAACATTTTTCAGCTTTTCTTTGCTGATACTCATATCCAGGGAATCGCCTTCCGGCGGATTCAGCAATGTTTCATCCGGGGCAAAGACAATGGCCCTGCCTCCGTTTTCCTCCTCTTCCACGGCAATGATCTGCATTTCATACAGCAGACCGGATTTTTCCGCCGTATAGGTATCTCCGATCCGGAAGTCAAAATCATCATCCGTGAAAGCTTCGTAGGTATTCTCACCGCATGTTTCGGTGATCAGAAGAGCACCCGGCTCCACATAGCCGGAGAGAAGGTTCTTGCTGATATAGGTGATCACGCCGTCCTCCTGCGCCTTCAGCTGGCAGTTTTCGAGTCGCGCTCTTTCTTCCTGCAGGAACAGGGAAGCCACTTTGACATCCTGTTCCAATTGCTTGATCGTCAGGTCATAATCGATGTATTTGCGCATGGTATCCTCTTTATCGCGATCATCCTTGATCTCATCTTCCTGTTGCTGATAAAGCGGATATTCTTTCTTTTCCTTGACAATATAGTCTCTTTGCTGCAGATCATACAGGGACATCCGGGTATAATGGTCAAGCAACAACTGCTTTTCTTCCACTTCCGCGCTGTATGCATCGATCGCCTTTTTGGTCTTTTCGGATTCAAACGATACCATCAGCCGGCCCTTTTTCACATGTTCTCCGGCACTGATGAGCACTTCTTTCACCTCGGCATCGGTCAGATCCACGGAATACTTGACCTGATCCGCCAGCCTCGCCTTGAGTTTCAGGTGGATCGTCGGCTCCATATCTCCCTTTTTGACCTGCGTTGTCTGGTAAGATGACCTTTGATAGATCGTTCTCTCAAGCGGAATGAGCGCATAGGTGCTCTCCTTTCCGCAGGCCGACAGCAAAGCCGACAGCGCCAGTCCTATAAGGGCCGGCGTGTATCTGTAATGTTTGATTTTTCCGGAATGCTGTTTTCTCATGATTTTCCCACTCATGAAAAGAGGGCTGTCGTTAGCGACAGCCCTGAAAGGACATGTTTAGAATACAAATACCGCTGCGCCGTATGCGGGCAGGGGATAAGCGATCGAATATTCCTGGGTATCCCAGGGTGTATCCTCGGCAACATACCACTCGTCCGCAATGCTGCCGTTTCCGCCAAAACGCTCTTCATCGGAGTTTAACAGAAGTTTGTATTTTTTCAGTTCCGGCACCCCGACCCGGTAATCTTTCCGTTCGATCGGCGTGAAGTTCATGACAAAGAGAAGATTATTCTTGCGGTTTTCGCCGTATCTGACAAAGCTGTAAATGCTCTTATAGGTATCGTTGGCGTTGATCCACATAAATCCCTTCGGATCTCTGTCGATCTCATAGAGGCAGGGATACTTGGAATAAAGATGCAGGAGCTCGCGCACATAATTCTGCAGTCCGACATGCAGATTATCCTCGAGCAACGCCCAATCCAGTTCCTTCTTCTCATCCCATTCCGAATCCTGTCCGAATTCCTGTCCCATGAACAGCAGCTTTTTGCCGGAATGGCCAAGCATATAGGTATAGCCGACACGAAGATTCGCAAACTTATCCGAATAGTAGCCGGGCATCTTATTTAACATCGAACACTTTAAATGGACCACCTCGTCATGAGACAGTACCAGAATATAATTTTCATATTCGTTATAGCTCATGGCAAAAGTCATCTTATAATGGTTATCCCTGCGGAACAGCGGATCCAGTTTCATATAATCGCAGAAGTCATGCATCCAGCCCATGTTCCATTTAAATGAAAATCCCAGGCCGTTATTTTCCGGTGCATCCGTAACGCCGGGCCATGCCGTGGATTCCTCGGCGATCGTGATCACACCCGGGAACATTCCGAGCAGCAGGGAATTTAAGTGCTTAAAGAATTCGATCGCTTCCAGGTTCTTGTTCTCGCCGTACTTATTGGCGATCCACTGTCCGTCTTTCTTTCCGTAATCCAAATAAAGCATGGATGCAACGGCATCTACCCTGAGTCCGTCAATATGGAATTCCTTGCACCAGAAGATCGCATTGGCGATCAGGAAATTCTTGACCTCGCTCTTGCCGTAATCAAAGATCTTGGTACCCCAGTCCGGATGCTCACCCTTCTTGGGATCGGCATATTCATATAAAGGTGTCCCGTCAAAATTCGCAAGACCGTGTTCGTCTCTGGGAAAATGTGCCGGTACCCAGTCTAAAATGACACCGATATTGTTCTTGTGGAGTTTATTGACAAGATATGCAAACTCTTCCGGGGATCCGTATCTGGTCGTCGGCGCAAAATAACCCGTAACCTGATAGCCCCAGGAAGCATCCAGCGGATGCTCTGCGATACCGATCAGTTCGATATGCGTATAGTGCATATCCAGCAGATATTCCGTGATCCGGTCCGCAAACTGCTTATACGTATAGAAGCCCTCATCCGATCTGCCCGGATGACGCATCCAGGAACCGATATGGCATTCATAGATCGCCATGGGTTCTGTCTGCATGATCTTTTCGCTTCGCTTCTTCATCCAGGTTCCGTCGCTCCAGCGGATCTTTTTCAGATCCGTAACGATGGATGCGGTTCCGGGCCGAAGCTCTGCCTTATTGGCAAACGGATCGGCTTTATAATGACGTTCCCCGCTCGGGGAAACGATGACATACTTATACAGTTCGTCAACATCCAGTCCCGGAATAAACGTTTCATAAATACCGAGCGGCTCAAGCCGGTTCATCGGATTTTCGTCTTCCGACCAGTCATTAAAATCACCGACAACGCTTACCGCTCTTGCGTTCGGCGCCCATACGGCAAAGTATACACCGCTTTGTCCGTTTTTCTTGGCAAGGTGCGCACCAAGCTTTTTGTAGATCTCATAGTGCGTTCCGTCACCGAAAAGATATTGGTCGTATTCCGTGATAAATGGTGTCTTTGTAATCTTTGGCATACTGTAATCCCCCTGCGTATCCCATTTCGTTATGAAGCTTTAAATAATAAAATCCTTCTCTCTCAGTACAATGTAGTCATCATCATCGTAGCGTTTTGCCAGCAGCACATCCATAAAGTGAGCCATGGTCTTGCGGTCCACATGTTTGATGGCTGCATCCACGATCTCCCTGACTTCTTCTATGGATACCTGGTGGTCTAATGACTGCATTTCCCCGATCCTTGTATAAAGCGCCAAAACACCCATGTCATCAATGCTGTATCCCTGTTCTCTGGCATACCCTCTCCCGTATGCTACCAGATCGTCATTGGTATATGGCGCGATATCGATCCTTGCATCAAATACTTCCGGCATATATCTGGAGCCGTGCAGGATCGGCAGCATGGTATCGGAAGATCCTTCCAGTACGACCAGTACCGGTTCCGTCTCCTGCCGCAGTGCATCCGTGATGATATTTACGGATTCCAATGTCAGGCCGCCCGCATTTTCCACGATCAGCGCCCCGTTGCGAAGCTTCTTGATCGTTAGCGGGATATTCTTCTTATTCAGGGCCTCGCCGGAAATCTTGGCAACCTTACCGGAGAACTGGCTATCCTGGCTCTGAATGGCTTTTACAATATCGAGTGCAAGCGTCTTCCTTCCGGAGTTGTCTGAACCGGTAACGATCACGTTTCCGTGATAAGCCTCCATGCTCAGCGTATCCATCACGTCTACGATCTGCGCCTTCAGTGTTTCGATTCCCTCCAGGCGCGTGAAGATCTTCTGCTCGTCTTCGTTGAAATCACGCCGGCTTACAACGGCTTCTTCCAGTTTCATATAACTGGGATGGTTGCGACGCGGTTCTTCCTCCATCTCAATGCCGGCCTCATAATTGGCCTGGGCGATCCTGTCGATATCTCCGATCGGCATGTTGCTGGTCTTGAGCATATCATCCAGATCGTCCGGCTGTTCCAGTTCTTCGATCTCTTCAACCTCTCCGAAATCCATGCCTTCATACGCAGCCATGGGATCGGGTGCGGGTTCGGGCTCTGCCATCGGTTCGGGTATTGCTTCCGGCTCGGGCTCAGGCACTGGCTCGGGCTCCGGTTCCGGCTCGGGCATCGGCTCGGGCTCCGGTTCCGGCTCGGGCTCGGGTTCCGGTTCCGGCATCGGCTCAGGCACTGGCTCGGGTTCCGGTTCCGGTATGGGTTCCGGCTCAGGAACAGGCTCAGGTATCGGCTCGGGCTCCGGTGCGGCTTCTGCAACCGGCTCTTCGATCGGCGCTTCAACAGGCACTTCAGCCGCAACTTCAGGCGCTACCTCAACCGGTACTTCAGCTGCCGGAACGGGAGCTTCTGCTTCCTGCTCTGCCCTGGCCGCTTCTTCCATTGCCCTGGTATCTTCTTCGCGGATCTTGGAAAGATTTCCGCCGTATTCTTCTTCCAGCGTCAGGATCCTGCCGGAAGGCAGGGTGCCTGTAGTAGATCCCGGGATCACACCGGCCAGTTGTGCCATGATATCCGATGTCTCGTTCATGGCCTTGCGCTGTTCTTCCCTGCGGCGCTGTTTTTCCAGTCTGCGTTCTTCTTCCTGTTTCTGGTCTGCCTCTTTCTTACGGTCTTCAAAACCGTTCAGGATATCATCCAGATTCAGCTGCCCCGTGATCTGGCGTTCTACCATTTCCGTGTCGGGCAGGCTTAACGAAATCTGTCCGTCATATTCCTGCTCCAGAAGGGATTCGAATTTCTTGTCTGTGGAAATGACCGACAATTCCTTCTGCTGCGGTTTTTCGACAGGCTCTGCCGCCGGTTCCGACTGAATGACCGGCTCATATACGCCCTGTTCGTACATCTGTCTGGACAGCTCGTTCTGCTGTGAAAACGACTGCTCATAATCATTTCCGTATGGATTTGCATATGGGTTTTCGTACGGATTTGCATAACCCGTTCCGTAAGCATTCGCATTCTGCGCCGGCTCATAAAGCTCCGTCTGCTGCCCGTAATACGGTGCCTGTATGCCGGAATCCTCCTGTGCCATGAACGCTTCCATGCTGCGGGCCAGTTCCTCCTGCAGGTTCATGGTGCTGTATTTTCCGGAATTGACCGGCTGCACCTGAATGTTTTCCCCGTAGTTCTGTTCCTGATACTGCGGCGGTACATAAGTTCCCTGACCGTACAGGTCCCCGGATGTATAGTTTTGCGCACCATACACCTGCTGGCCTTCTCCTTCATAGGGCCCCTGGATCGGCTGTCCGTACGCTTCTGCAATTTGCGGGTTGGGAGTTCCTTCGTACTTCCGGCGTTGCTCCGGTGTCAGATCCGTGTATTGCATCTTCAGTTCCATGGCTTTGCGGACATAGTAGCCGTCGCCAAACCAAAGGATCATCTCGTCACATGCTTCAATACACTTGGATTTCTGTCCTACTTTATGATATAGATATGCAAGTTCGTATGCCCATTCTTCCCTGTAGTCGCGCTTTTTGAATTCTTCCAGTACCTGGATGCGTTCCTCCAGCGTAACATCCTGTGCTACGTAAATCTTATAGAGAAGAATGTAACTGTTCGTATCCTCCGGTGCGATCCGCATAAACTGTTTATAATATTCCACCGCGGAAACCACGTCATTCATTTCGATGGCGAGTTCACACAGGGAATAAACGATATCGCGTCCTTCCGGATAACGATCATAAGCCAGGAGTAGGATATCCCGGCTTTCTTCGTAGCGGTTATTATACCTGTAGACTGCGCTGACGATGCGAAGCATGGAAACGGATTTTACGCGTCTCCAATCAATCCTGTCGGCAATTTCCATTGCCTCGGCATATCTTTGCTCGTCAAAGAAGGTTTTAATCTGATCGGCGCAAACCTGGTATTCATATTTGTCCAATTGATTTCACCTGACCCCTTTACTATTGCAGGTTTCCCTTATGTCCTGCAATGTAGAACAGATATTGTGTCCCATTTTCCCCAAAACAACAACATCTATGCATTCTACATTAGTGTATCATACGTCTAATTCAATGTCAAAAGGCGATTGGAGAGGGTGGCATACTGATCCAGCGTCAAAGTCTCACCCCTGACATCTTCGCCCAGTCCCATCTCCTTTAACACGCCTGCGATCTGCTCCTTTTCGTAATGCAGCTCCGATGCGTTAAACAGGCCGTTTACCAGTGTTTTGCGCCTCTGGTTGAAAGATGCGCGGATCAGCCGGAACATATGCGCGGGATCTTTTGCATCCACCGGCGGTTTCTCATATGCCGTTAGACGGATCACGGCCGATCCCACTTTGGGTCTTGGAACAAAACAGTTTGGCGGAACATTTGCCACGATCTCCGGCTTCGCATAGTATTGCACTGCCAGGGACAGGGCCCCGTAGTCCTTGCTGCCCGGTCCTTCCTGCATCCTGTCCGCCACTTCCTTCTGGACCATGACGGTAATGCTCTTTAACGGAATGCCGCTTTCAAACAGGCTCATGATGATCGGCGTGGTAATGTAATAAGGAAGATTGGCGACGACCTTGACCGGCTTCCCCTGATTTTCCTCTTCGATCAGTTGATGCAGATCCGTTTTCATGACATCCGCATGCACAACGGTTACATTATTATATGAAGAAAGCGTATCCTTTAAGATCGGGATCAGGGCATCGTCAATCTCGATCGCAATGACTTTTCCCGCGCGTTCACACAGACCCTGCGTCATGGTGCCGATCCCGGGCCCGATCTCAATGACACAATCCTTAGGCGCGATCTGTGCCGCTTCCATGATCTTGTCCAGCACGTGTGCATCGATCAGGAAGTTCTGTCCGTATTTTTTCCGTGCGGAGAAATGATATTTCTTCAGCACGTCAAAGGTTGAATGTGGCTGAACGAGCGTTG
>JAEEGL010899013.1_pt1 | contig 10319 bp, 2 predicted proteins | sample 9134231 | NCBI WGS metagenome assembly JAEEGL01 (sample SAMN16246548, study PRJNA631951) | gut metagenome | biome: gut microbiome; feature: rumen; material: fiber-attached | host: Bos | place: Iran: Karaj | collected 2018-10
ACTTAATAAAACCGAACTGAACAAGGATGCATCTCATTCGATCAGTAAAGGAAGAGGTAGAAAATACTTTACCTGGCTCACAAACAAGTTCGGTCTAGGAACTCATGACGAAAGACATCCTAAGGATGTTGAATTTGATGATACACATCTGTCCAACACTTTTACCTATAGGACACCTGATGGTCAATTGAGCGGTGCTTACTTTAAGCCTGATAATCCTAACCCTTCCGGTAAGGTTGTTCTGTTCTTTTCAGGTTCCGGTGCACCGGCGGAGCAGTTTAGTGCGAATGTTGTCGATGATTATGCCAAAGAAGGCATTCCGGTTGTCACCATGAATTATCGTGGTTTTGGAGAGAGCAAGACTCTTGATAAAAACGGAAATCCTAAGGGAACTCCTCTAAGTGAGAAGTCCATATATAAAGATGGAAAGGAAATGCTTAACTATGTGATAAATGTTATGCATGTTAAGCCTGAAAATATTATCTTACACGGATATTCCCTCGGTGGAGCAGTTGCATCAAAGGTTGCAGCTGATTTTGCACAGACCCAACAGAAAAAGGCACTTGAAGAAGGAAGAACCCCTAAAAAACTCGGTGGTATAGTTCTTCATAGTCCTATAAATTCAATGTATAGTGCAGGTCATAATCAAATATATGATGCGTTTAGAGGTATTCCGTATGTAGGAGGAGTTCTCGCCGTAACACTTGGACATGCTCTTGGAGATTTTTCCGGAAGAGAGGCGTATTTACATTCCGGAGCTTATAATACAAAGTCACATATGGAGAGACTTCATAAGTTTGATCCCGATATACCGGTTCATTACACAAGCGGCTTATCAAGAAACGGCGATGGTCTCGGTCTCGATAGAACCAAACTGCATTTGAATCCAAAGGCTGATTTTGTAAATTCTTCAAGCTCACTGGTACGTGGAGATCATGATGAAAATAGACTGAACACAAAAAATGGTGGATTACAACGAATGCTAACCACTAGCAGAAAAGATGTCGTAAAGAAACCTCAGGAACCTCAGGTAAACGCCCCGGGGTTATAAAACGTGACAGTAAGGTCTGACCTTGGTGTCACCTTCACAGGAGAAGTGTATGAAAGATGAAGTAAGAAGATTATTAATAGATGAAGCGATAAAGGCCAGAAAAATGGCTTATGCTCCATATTCAAAATTTCTAGTAGGAGCAGCTCTTGTTGTTCCCTCCGGTCGTGTATATACCGGATGCAATATAGAGAATGCCTCGTACGGTCTTACTATATGTGCCGAGAGGACAGCTATTTTCAAGGCTGTCAGTGAGGGACAGCGTCATATAGACGCCATAGCAATAGTCGGTGCGCCGCTTTTCGAAGATGATTCTTCGGATGAGGGTGGCAGTAAGGGTGAGAATGATTATGCTTTCCCTTGCGGCGCTTGCCGACAGGTGCTTGCTGAGTTTCTTCCGGAATCCGGGGATATAGATGTGATCGTTGCCAAGTCACAGGATGATTATAGAGTGTTCAAGCTTTCAGAGCTTTTACCACATACATTTAGTATTTAAGTATAGTAGCTTTTAATTATATCGAAAGGGTAAAACTATGCCAGATTTAAACACAGTAAATAATATAAAAATAAGTGATTATTTCAATCTTAATTCACCTCAGGTAATTAAGCTTTTTAAGGATCTTGGACTTGAAAGCCAGGAGTCTATTAAGAAAGCCATTGTTACGACTATTCTCGGTGATCAGCTCGATCAGTTTATCGTGTTTGAAAAGAAAAGAAAAGAGTATAGAAAAGAACTTGAAGCATTTAATAATTTTAAGAACGGCTTTGATAAGATAAAGAATCCTACTGACAACCAGAAGGCTCTTTATGATCAGAAGGTTCAGCAACTCGAGGGCAAAAAAACCGAAATGGATGAGGCAAAGCTTCCGATTGCTAAGTATGTAGATAAGTATAACACTTTTGACTTTAAGAAGGCTCTTGATGATCATAGACCAAAGGATGAATTCGAGAGAAAAAATCAGGCTGATATGGTGGCCCGGTTCTTAACTATGAGTCTGTATGATGAAAAACGTAATTATAAGTATGAAGCCAGAATGAAACTACGTCTGGATCAAAATGGGGACCTTTCTGAAGAAGAGAAGAGGGTTATCAAGACACAGGCGAATACTCTGGCTGAAAAGTTTACGGCATATGAGAATAATGTGTTTGATGTCGACAATGATATCGATAAGTTAAGAGATACATATCAGAAGAATAATACCTTCGAGGATAGACTCATGTTCACCCTCGTTCATCATGCGAAGAAAAGCGTCCTCGACTCCATGCGATATGATCTTGATGATATGGATGATGATAAATATCAGCTAGACAAAGATGAAGAGTATATGCTCGAAAGAGATTTCGATGATCTTATCGACTCTATGGAGATAAATAGTCTTGATGATGTTAAAAAATATATGAAAATAATGTCCGATATGAAGGCTAGACTCATCAGTGAGGCAGGTAATGAGATAAATAACCTTAAAAATCTGTTGAAGGACGAAGACTATAGTGAGAGTAAGGCTGTTGAACTTTATAAGAGTGATTACTATAAAGGTCCTTCTAAAATTCTTCTTGATCAATATAAAGTTGTATATTCAAAGTTCACCGTAAGAATTTACGATGAAATAAATAAACTTCATAAAGTTACAGAAGAGTCTACATTTGATGATGTGCTCTCAATAACAGACTTAGATCCCATAAATAAGGCAGTTCATGTTAGTTACACCGGTTTTGATGAATCAACTACACTTAAAGAAGGACAGCTTATTAATGATCGCGGATCTAATTATATGATGAGTGAGATCTCAAAAACATTGTTTAGAAAGTATGAGAAAGAAGCAAACGATGAGATTTCCGCGAATTTTAAAAACTATCCGGGATACGATATAGGTCTTAAAGGTGAATCCGATAAAGCGGACCATTATCTTGATGACCAGTGGTCAGGACAGTTTAACGAAAAGTTTTATGAAGCTTCATTTGAGAAAAACATGAAAATGTTGTACTCGAAGTTCAGTAACTATTTAACATCCGGAAAATCCTTTGAATTAACGAAAAAAAATGATTTTTATTTAAATCTGAATGATGGTGTTCCAAAATTTGAGGAAGCTCCTATTAATATAGATGAAGTCGGACATATTCCATCAAAGATTGAAATGACATCTATATTACTTCCTGAAAGAATGGAAGAATGGGAAAAAGAAAAGGCAGAACATCCTAACGATATAAAAATTTTGGGTAAAAATATCGCTCAGGAATTAGAGAATGATCTTAAGGATCCTGAACCGGAAAAACAAAAAGCACCTAGACCGGAAAACTATGATTGGATGAATGAGCTCTTTTCAGGAAGAGTGATAGATGAAAGACTGAATCTTAAAGATAAACAGATATTACAGCTTAACTCTCGCCTGGATCTGAATCTTACAAATAGTACAAAGGTTGCTTCGGCGCGTTTGGCATCATCTATTATTCCGAATAGAGAACAGGAAGAGGCCTACAAATTGATGGGTCTTAATGATGTGCCAAATTCCGCCAGACTAGCACATTATTATTTATATGTTATTGCAAAGAAACCGGGACTTGATCTAACAAATCTTCGTAGTACCTGCGAAGATCCTGCTTTGAAACAGGAGTATCTCGACTTCTGTGCGAAGAATACTTATGCGCATCCTAATGAATTTCAAGCGATTCATGTCTGGGCTGACATTTATAAAGCTGCTGCCACAAAACTGAAAGAATATAGACTTCCGGATATTGATTATGGTAAAACCGGTGATATATTTAGAAACAGAGAAGAGTTATATGCACTCAGGACCATTACGAAGAATGCGTCTTTACTTGCCGACAAAATGTTTGACAAGAGTGCCAGAGATTTATTCGAGACAGAACAAATAGATATTATGAGTAGTATCAGCTTCTTTGAGCATGCTGATTATATGACTCGTTCTCTTGATGATGCCTGGTTTATGGTACCGACTGTCCATAGACAGAAGGATGCACCTGAACTATTAATGAATACCGCATCAAATCGTATGATCAACGCCAAAAGGATGGAGACTATAAAGGGTAAGACGCTGAATGAGGCGACAGGTATTATTGGTAAAGGGGAAGCGTATGTAAATACTTTATCTGATAAGACGTTTATCTATGATCAGGCATACAAGGCTTTCTATGATGTGAGAACTACTGATTATCTGGCAGGACATCCAAATGCCGATCATGTAAGGAAGATTGATAAAATCTTTAGTGAGCATGAGACAGTAAAACAGAATGCATTTTCTGCAATTATGCAGGATAATCTCGGACGTTTTAGAAGATCCATAGGAGAAAACGGCTATACACGAAGCAATAATCAAACAATCCGTAAAATGCTTCTGAAAAGAAATACTGTTAAAGATATGCTGAGTATTCTTAATGATGATGCATATGACTTTAGAGGTAGAGACGTTAGACAGTACATTGATAGTAAGTTTGATATTCTTTTCTCAAAGGATGTGAGACAGACTCTTAATGTAAATAACATTGATGAGCTGGATACCATACTCATAGACGGGGTTACGCCTAACGAACTATGGGGACCTAACTATGCCGATGTTGCTGATCCTGCTGATAGAAAGAGAATGATCCAGATGGAGATTCTCAGAACTATCTATATCGGAGACAAGAATGTTGAGATAAAGAATTATACATTAGATAAAAATGTAACACTTAAACGTAACGGTACTCTGGGTGTAATTCCGTCCAGAGATGACGTAAAGAAGATTGCTACATTATCCGCGCAGTATAAAGAGATCAATAAGGTATTTTTACCGAAGCTTAATGCTTTTAAAACTCGCCTTATCGATGTGCTTCCACCTGTTAGAGGAGAGTCACAACAACGTAAAGAGGCTAGAGTGCTTGTAGATGGAACTGATCTTTATAAGGATATGGCACAGTCTCTTCAGAGAGTTATTGATCTCCTTGGAGATAAAAAGGCCGGTGCCCTTGAAATCAGAAACGCTATGGAAGACCTCCGAAAGGCATCTGAAACATATTATAAAGAGAGAAAGGGTGTTCTGTTCGGACCTCGGGAAGGTAAAGGAACAGGAAGACTTAGTGTGTCTGAAGATTTGCAACAGACCGTTTCCGATATGCTTATGACATATGATAATATGCTGAAGTCTACTGAGACCAGATATACATTTGGCGCTTCCGGGTCGAGTGTACTTACTGCTTCGGTAGAAGATCTGGATAGAGAGATCATGCATATCAGAAGTACAAGGGGTGAACAGCTGGGTATAAGTGCGGCCTATGTTGAAGAAGTGGCAAATAATGCTAAACCGGTTGCTACTGTAATAGATGAGAGGTCAAAGCTTCAAAAAGAAATGGTAGATCTGATAAGAGCAGAGTACAAGGGTGAGATCAAAATAGATTATACCACTAAGAATATTGATCAGATGATACAGGAAGTTCCTGATGGAAAACCTATAGATAAGGCCGGATACTTTGTATATAAGCAGCTTTTAGAAGAGGCATTCAGGAGTGACTATAATATTGATGATATGAACTATATAGTTTCCGAACTTAAGACAGGACATATCTCGAAAGAAGTCGAGAATATCTCAAAGAATATAAGAGATATAGAAAAGCCGGGATATGTTCCAAAAGTGATAAATGACATTCGCGAGAATCATGATGTCGAGGGATTCCAAAAGAGCGTAGTAGAGGTTGAGAAAGCTAATGCTCGACGTATGTTTGATCAGAGAGCGGCATATCATAAACAATACAATAATGTTATTGGGGATGTTGGAAATGAGTATTCCAAGAGTTTCTTTAAACTGGATGAATACAACAAACTCAAAGATAGAATTCACAGTAAATCAAAATATACTTTAGGTAGATCAGCCGGTGTCTCACTTATGATCTATGCTTTGGCTCTTGAAAAGGAAGGTAATAAAGATAAGTATACTTTAGAACAGCTCCTGGATACTGAACAATTTGTTGATGTTAAGAAAAACAAATTTAAAGAGATAGTTGATCTTATGACCGCAGTTGCGAATAAAGAGACTAATCCTGCAGCTGCAGCTGATGCAAATAAAAAACTTGCCGAAATACTGTATAAAGGCCATAAGAAAATGATACAGTTAAGTGATGATGTTGCTGCACGTATTGATTTCAGTGACGAATACTTTGACTGTTCAAAAGAGTTTGTGTTACTTATGAGCGCCGGAGCTACTCAGTATGATGCATGGCAGGAAATATCTCATTGTAAAAATGAGCTTTTAGAACTTGCCGGAGCAGATAATCCTGAGATTGATAATTACGAAAAACTCAAGGTCGAACTGTATAGATGGATTAATCCTGCAAGTGCAGTGCATTCATCATATAGTGCAATCGATGATTATGTTAGAGCTATGGAGGCAAAAACAGCTCGTGGTGATCAAACCGGATTTGCATCGTCTATTATAACTACGCAGATAAGTAAAAACTTTTTCAGACAGTGGGCAGCGGAGAATAAGAATGAACCGATTTCTTTATATGCATGGTCCAGGAAGAATGATGCAACGGTAAAAGTACTTAACTCTAAAAAGTCAAGCACCGGCATAGCTTCTGATGTAATATTTAATCTTAATCGAAATGCATTAGATCCTCTAAAGGATCAGATAATTGATGGCACACTCTTTAGTGATGTTACTTATGATCATGATAAGGCTGACCTGGATAATTATGGTATACATGGAATGCCAAGAACATCCGAGGTCCAGGCTGAGGTGGCATATAAGCCTAATACTAAAAAGTTGCTTATCGATAAAGATAATAAGCTTAAGAGGTACGATGAGGAACTAAAGGGTGCATCGCCTGAAAGAACTACATACATAAGAAATGCAAAGCTCGCAGTTAAGAAACTGTCTGAATATTTGCAATATGGATTCAGTATCAACGAATCCAGAAGAAAAGTAGTTAAAGAATGCGTTAGGACTATTGTTGCGGAAAAATGGAGCAAGGTATTCGAGGAAAAGGGTTACAGAGGTAACGACCTTAGAATTGCTGTCAGAAATGCCACAGAATATATGATGATACACGATAACGGTGTTGCAACGTTAACTAACAAGACCGCTATTGATAAGATAGCATTTACCGATCATGTGGGAAATCTGGTTTCGAGATCGAAGAATGGACTCTTTATGGGAGAGGCCGGTGTTGCTTGTAACAGACTGCTTCACAATAACTATAATAATTCCAAAGATCTATGTAGAGACGTGGCTTATGCAAGAACTGCTCAGATACTCAGGATTAATGGTCGTATACCGAAAGATGCTGACACAGATACTCCTATATCTTGTACAAAGTATTTCGATACACTAAAGAATAGTACGGTATTTAAGAATACACTTAAAGATCCTGAAAATCCAAATCAGTACAGAAGTCCTAGAACTCTACTTAATGAGACTCTGGATGATAAGACCATTAAAAAGGATATTATCATGCAGGAGACTGCCGTTATTAAAGCCAGACAAGAAAGAGAAGATGAAGCTTTTAGAGCTCAAAGAGAAGCTATAGATGCGGCAGAAAGAGAACATAACAAACAGGCGAATGCTGAGCGTGTACGTAATGCGAAAAAATGATGGCAATAACAAGTTGCCAAACGCATAATTAATACTTCCTTCACACACCCATCGGGAGATTTCCCGGTGGGTGTAATTTTTTGGTTTTATAGGTTATCTTTTTGGGGGATTTTTGATATAATGTCATTTGGTGTCTAAACAGAAATTTTGGTACATACATAAAAATATATCAGTTTTAGAGGAGATAATAGATTGGCAGATTTTAAAGACAGAAACGGTAGAACTCTTGAAGAGGTTAAGTGTGCTATAGAATCCCTGGGCACATATGAAGTCGTAAAGTTTCATGATACTTCGGAGGTAAATGGAGTTGGACTGGTATTAAGTCATAAAAAGACAAAGGCTCGTGTATCGGTTGTTCTGAATGATGACGAAAACAAGGTATTTGCCATAGGCTTCAGAACTCCCCCTACAAATTCAAAGGGTATACAGCATATAGTTGAGCATACAGTTCTTTGCGGTTCCAAGAAGTATCCCACCAAGGATCCATTTGTTGAGCTGGCCAAGGGCTCCCTTAATACATTTCTAAATGCCATGACCTATAGTGATAAGACTGTTTATCCTATAGCCAGCTGCAATGACAAAGACTTCCGTAATCTTATGGATGTTTATCTTGATGCGGTTTTCAATCCTAACATCTATTCCCGTGAGGAAATCTTCAAGCAGGAAGGATGGCACTATGAACTGGCCGACAGGGACAGCGATGTCATTATAAACGGTGTTGTTTATAATGAGATGCGTGGTGTTTATTCATCCCCAGATGCAGTCCTTTCTAACGTGATCAATCAGAAGATGTATCCTGATACGGCTTATGGTGTTGATTCCGGTGGAGATCCGGATATCATCCCAAGTCTTACAAGAGAAGAGTATCTGGACTATCATAAGAATTATTACCATCCATCAAACAGCTATATCTATTTATATGGTGATCTCGATGCAGTAGATCAGCTTAAGTTTATCGATGAGAGTTATCTTAAGGATTACGACTATCTTTATGTGCCATCAGAAATTAAGCTTCAGAATGCATTTGACGCACCAATAGTTGCAAAGACTGGTTATTCAATTACCCAGGACGAAGCTGAGGATAGTGAATCTATTGTCAGCTACAATGTGGTAACTGGAAAGTGTACTGATAAGTACCTTGTAACTGCTATGAATATCATTCAGTATATTCTGGTGGATTCACCGGGTGCGCCTCTGAAGAAGACGATCATCGATGCCGGACTTTGTTCGGATGTTGAATCTATGCTTGATAATACAATGCTTCAGCCACTGTTCAGTATTGTGGCGCGTGAGGCAAAGGTTGAGGATGCTGAAAAGTTTCGCGACATTATTGAATCTGAGCTTGCTAAATATGTAGAAGAAGGGCTTGATAAGGAAGCGCTTGAGGCTGCCCTTAACCTTTTCGAGTTCAGATATAGAGAGAGCAATTTTGGAAGATATCCTAAGGGTCTCATGATTGGACTTACGGATTTCCAGGGGTGGCTTTATGATGATGACCTGGCACAGGATACTCTGTTTGGACTTGAGGTTTACCAGAAGCTTCGTGAGGGAATTGATAAAGGTCTGTTCGAAGGGCTCATTAAAGATTACATTATAAATAATAATCATAAGTCGCTAATTACAGCTGAGCCTGTGGTTGGGCTTAATACAGATAAGGATAAGGCTCTTAAAGAAGAGCTGGCTCAGTTTAAGGCGGGTCTTAGTGAGGAAGAGATAGATGCGCTCATTAAGGATACTCAGCATCTGAAGGATTATCAGACAGAGCCTTCTACTCCTGAGGAGCTTGCGACTATTCCGCTTCTTGATATTAAGGATATTGATCCTGAACCAAGAAAGCTGTTTAACAGAGAAACAAAGGTGGAAGATGTAAAGCTTATTGCACATGACATCTTCACTAACGGTATTACATACATTTCGATGTATTTCGATATCAGCGATTTGTCTTTTGAAGATTTAGGAAAGATGCAGCTTATTGTTGAGCTTCTGAAATACGTTGATACAGATAATTATTCGTACAACGATCTGGCGAAGAAGATAAATCTGTCTACCGGTGGGATTGCATTTGACATTGGCAGTTTTGACCTGCTGGATAAGGAGTGTATGCCATATGTCTGCTGCAAGGTGAAGACATTTGACAGAAATGTGGATGCCGGAATGGGGCTTGTGGAAGAGATTATCCTGAGATCGCATATTACTGATAAGAAGAGAGTGAAAGAGGTGATTTCTGAGATTAAGTCCAGCGGCAAGATCAGCCTCGTTGAGGGTGGCCATTCAACCGCGAAGGGCAGAGCGCTTTCATACTTCAAGAAGTCCGCGAAGATTATTGAGGCGCTGGAAGGAATTGACTACTACAGATTTATCGATAAGCTGGATAAGAATTTCGATGATATGTATGATGAACTCGCTGAGGATTTGAGCCGTCTTTATAAGAAGATGTTCAGAAGTGATAATCTCATCATTTCCTATACTTCCGGGCGAGATGAGAAGCTTCTTGCTGAGCCGCTGAAGAGTCTTATCAGTCAGCTGAGTGATGAGAAGATTTCGGACGAGAAGATGGTGGTGCCACTTAAGGCTACAAGCGAAGGCTTTAAGACATCGTCCAAGGTACAATATGCATGTGTTGCTGCAGACTATGCTTCCACAGGACTTAAGTTTAATGGAGCGCTGCAGGTTCTTAAGACCATCAT
>JAEEGL011090568.1_pt1 | contig 10319 bp, 9 predicted proteins | sample 9134231 | NCBI WGS metagenome assembly JAEEGL01 (sample SAMN16246548, study PRJNA631951) | gut metagenome | biome: gut microbiome; feature: rumen; material: fiber-attached | host: Bos | place: Iran: Karaj | collected 2018-10
CTGCTCATCATACTCAACTATTCTGCTGCCGTCTTCAAGAGTCTCATATATTCCTGCAGCCACCGTCTCCACCTTCTCAGTGGGTTCTCCCTCTCTCTGGTGCACTCCGGTGACAAATACATCTACATCTCTGTTCATCCGTTCACCTTCTCACTTCATAGGGGACATAGGGTCTTGTTAAAAAGAACTGTCTTGCCAATCCGCTTTCTTTAACAGCCTCATACCCTTTCCGGGCCCCGGCTTCATCGTCGTAAACCGCAAATACCGTGGGGCCGCTTCCTGTCATGAAAGCTCCCACTGCGCCGTTATCTTCAAGGAGTTTCTCGATTTCTTTTATCACACCGTACTTCGATGTGGTGACGCCCTCCAGCACATTTCCGATGAGCTCACACATCCTGTGGGTATCGCCCTCTTCCAGTGCTTTCCTTATTCCATCAATGTCCGGATGCTCTTCTATCTCATGGCTGTCCAGCTCGTTGTAAACCCATCCGGTTGATACCTCTATGTCAGGTTTTGCCACCACGAGATGATAATCGGCTTCGGATATGAATGGGCTTAGCAATTCCCCTATCTCCTCAGCAACCGCCGTTCCCCCGATGATACAGTAAGGGATATCTGCTCCCAGCTTTACACCCAGCAGGCACAGATCCGTATCTGAAAGCCCCAGATTCCAGAGTTCATTCAGTCCATGATACGTGGCGGCGGCATCAGCGCTGCCTCCTGCCATACCTGCGGCCACGGGAATTCTCTTTTCCAGCTCTATCGTGACGCCCTTGTCCACCCCGAACTTTTCTTTTAACTGCTTCGCCACCTTACATATCAGGTTGCTGTCGTCCGTGGGGATTGTTTCGTCAGACGTTTTTAGCGTTATCGCTCCATCCGGCGCATCCTCAAAAGTCAGCGTATCGTATATGTCAACGTTCTGCATTATCATCTTCACCAGATGATATCCGTCATCTCTTTTCCCCAGGACATCAAGTCCCAGGTTTATCTTGGCGTAGGCCTTCTTTGTTATCTTCATCTCAAAGTCGCTCCAATACTGGTATTGTGAACATTTTCAAATCCGTTTTATCCATCTTCTCACTCACTTTATCCCTTTACAAGAAAACAGTTATAAAAAAAATATAAACTTTTATTTTTGCCCTAAAGTTTTTGAAAGTTCTGCCGATAAGCTGATTAGGTAAACTATAGTTTCGTTTCAAGCGCGGTACTTAGTAAGCCTTGCGCGGAAAAGGAGTTCTATATGGGCGTAAACGGACTTACCGAGGTTACTAACAACATCGCAACGACCTATACTTCAGCTGTCAATGCTCCCGCGGAGAGCAAGAAAAAAGACGAAGAAGTAAAGGTCAAAACAGAAGCGGCTGCAGTCTACGAGAAATCTGATGAAAAGTCATCCGACAATTCCAAGGTTTCAAGCAAGGAAACAGACAGGACCAAGATCATCCAGCAGCTGAAGGCAGATGACGAGCTTCGCCAGAAACAGCTTTTGGACATCGTCCACAAGATGATGGGCAAGCAGGCCAAGACCTACGGCATCGCCAATTCAGACGAAGATGATTCTATCTGGAAATTCCTTGCGAAGGGTGATTTCACGGTAGACGCAGCAACCAAAGCACAGGCGCAGGAGGACATCTCGGAAAACGGATACTGGGGCGTTAAACAGACCTCAGAACGTATTCTCGACTTTGCCAAAGCGCTTGCAGGTGACAATCCTGAGAAGCTTGAGCAGATGCGCTCAGCATTCGAGAAGGGCTACAAGCAGGCTGAGGAGACCTGGGGCGGCAAGCTGCCCGATATCTCACAGCAGACCTTTGACGCTGTCATGAAGGGATTTGACGAGCTGACGGGAAAAACTGAAACCTGATTCTGTTGCTAGTAACAAAAGAGGAAGAGCCTTCAAAAGCTCTTCCTCTTTTCTTGTGCAAATAATAAATTTACAGTACACCTCGGATCTCCGAGATATCTGAAATACCCTGAGATTCCATGAAGCTCTCGATGCCTTCTATCACTTCTATCGTGGCGTATGGATTATGGAAGTTCATGGCTCCGACAGCTACAGCTGTAGCTCCTGCCATTATAAACTCTATTGCGTCCTCAGCGTTTGCGATTCCTCCCATTCCTATCACGGGAATCTTAACTGCATGTGCAGCTTCATAAACCATCCTAACTGCCACAGGCTTAATGGCAGGGCCCGACATTCCACCGGTCTTGTTCGCCAGAACGAACTTCCTCTTATATATGTCTATCTTCATTCCGGTTATTGTATTAATCAGGGATATGGCGTCAGCTCCTGCTGCCTCCGCCGCCTTTGCCATCTCAGCTATGCTGGTGACATTGGGACTCAGCTTCATGATGACGGGCTGCTTCGCCTTCTTTTTGATCTCCTGTGTAATATTAAAAAGAGCTTCTGCCTTCTGTCCAAATGCGATGGCTCCCTCTTTGACGTTGGGACAGGAGACGTTGATCTCCAGCATGTCCACTCTCTTTTCATCCGAGAGTCTCTCCACCACATCAAGGTAGTCCTCCACGGTCTTTCCGCAGACATTCACTATTACTCCGGTATCATAGTCTTCAAGGAATTTCAGATCTCTTTTTACGAAGACCTCAACTCCCGGGTTCTGAAGTCCTATGGCATTGAGCATTCCTCCGTAGACTTCCGCCACTCTCGGAACGGGATTACCCTCCCAGGGCACGTTGGCAACGCCCTTGGTGACCACGGCTCCCAGCCTGTTCAGGTCGACAAACTCGCCGTACTCCATTCCGGACCCGAAGGTTCCGGAGGCTGTCATCACCGGGTTTTTGAACTTTACTCCTGCTATCTCAACTGCTGTATTCATAAGCTTTTTCTCCCCGCAATCTTATATGTCCAGCACATCTGCGTCAAACACAGGTCCGTCTGTGCAGATCCTTGCGTTGTTGACCTGTGAGTGCTCGTCTTTCTCCTTAGTCTTGCAGACGCAGCCAAGGCAGGCTCCCACACCGCAGGCCATCCTCTCCTCGAGGGACAGGTACGCCTTGATCCCTGACGACTGCGCATGGGCCTTGATCCCGCGAAGCATCGGCATAGGACCGCAGGCAAAGATCACGTCGCAGGGCACTTCCTCGCCCTTAAGCGCATCAATTACATTTCCTTTGGTTCCAACACTTCCGTCTTCTGTGGAGATGTGGACATTCGCAAAGGCGAAGAACTCTGCCGCGAGGAAGGTATCAGCATCTCTGTATCCAAAGACTGCACTTATCTCAGAAGGTCTTTCTTCCTGCGGAAGCTTTGACAGAGCCTTTGCTGTCTCAAGAAGGGGCGGTATACCGATTCCTCCTCCCATGAGAACAACTCTTTTCCCTGCTGCCTTATCCAGTGGAAAGCCGTTCCCGAGAGGACCCAGGACCATCATATAGTCTCCGGGCTGGTAAAGCGCAAACTCTGCAGTACCTGCCCCCACAATTCTGTACACAAGCCTGATGGCCGATTCCTCTTTGTTCACCTCGCATACGCTGATGGGCCTTGGAAGGATCGTAGCCTTCCCCGCGGGGTACACCCCTACGAACTGTCCCGGTTTTACATCCGGTGCTATTGGCGTCTTCAGCCACAGGTCATAGATTCCGTCTGTCAGAAGCCTCTGGCTCAGGACCATGGCCTCTTTTTTCATCTTGTTTGACATGCTGCCTCCTATTTCAAGCCTTATAAACTATTTCTCCATTGCAGATTGTATCATAAATCTTCCCCGGAAGTCTCTCCCCCAGGAAAGGTGTGTTACCGGATTTTGAAAAAGAGCTGTCGAACAGCCACTCATCATCGGTTCCAAATATCACGAGATCAGCAGGGCAGCCCTCTGAGATGCTTCCTGCAGGCAAGTTGTAGATTGTTGCAGCACCGGTCGACATCCTCTCCAAAAGGGTCATCAGAGACATGTGTCCCGGTTTTACCAGCTCGCGGATTCCCAGAGCCAGGGCTGTTTCCAGTCCTGTAATTCCGCTTGGCGCTTCCCTCAGTGGTTTATCTTTCTCGTGTTTTGCATGAGGTGCGTGGTCTGTTGCGATCACTTCTATGGTGCCGTCTGCAAGCCCCTCTATTATCGCTTTCCTGTCGCTCTCAAGCCTCAGCGGCGGGTTCATCTTGGCCAGACTGCCGTGCTTGAGGACAGCTTCCTGCGTAAGGGTGAAGTGATGCGGCGTCGCCTCTGCGTAAACTTTCAGTCCTTCTCTCTTGGCCTTTCTAACAAGGTCCACAGCTTCCGCTGTGCTTATGTGCTGCACTGTCAGTCTCGCTCCGGTCTTTCTCGAAAGTTCAATATCGCGCTCTACCATGGATATTTCTGCTTCTCTCGGCGAGCCCTTTAGTCCCAGTTTCTCTGCGACTTCTCCTGCATTTATTCCGTTGTCAGTTATGTATTCGGGATTCTCCTCGTGGAGGCTGATCACCTTTCCAAGAGCAGCAGCTCTTTTGCAGGCCTCCTCCATGATGCTCTCGTCTGTGATGGGCTTTCCGTCATCGGTGAAAAGCACTGCTCCCGCATCCAGCAGTTCTTCCATCGATACAAGTTCTTTTCCTTCCATGCCCATGGTAACATTGGCGCAGGTGTAAACCCGGATTCCGGTGCGCTCACCCCGCTTTAGCACATCCTTAATGGTGTCAACGTTATCCATGTGGGGATTGGTGTTTCCCATCATGATAACGCTGGTAAAGCCGCCTCTTGCGGCAGACTTTGCGCCGGTCTCAATGTCTTCCTTATAGGTAAATCCAGGATCTCTGTAATGCACGTGTGGATCCACAAGACCGGGAGCGATGACTTTGCCTGTTGCATCGATGACTTCTGCGTCTTTTTCTGCTACTGATTCTGAAACTTCAGCGCTTCCCGGCTCGCATATTGCCTTTATCCTGCCGTCTTCTATTACGATATCCCGCAGTCCCTCGGTATGAGTCGCAGGATCCATCATGTATCCGCCTTTGATTATCAGCATAGATATCCCTCACTTCCTCATTCACTTTTTCAATTATACTATAGTTCTTCCATTTTTTACCCAACTGTGAGAAAATAGGCAGGTAATCAGAACTGCTTATTTGAGGTAAGAAAAATGATACGTACCATACTGGCATTTTTGTTTGTATTTATATTTTTAATAATCAGCCTTCCCATCCAGCTTGTTTTGTGGATCATAGGTAAGAAGAATCCACAGAAACAGAAGAATGCATCCCTGGCGATCGTAAGCTGGGCCTTCAGAGGAGTCATCTTCATAAGCGGCGTCAGGGCAACCGTCATCGGTGAAGAGAATGTCCCCAAGGACAAAGCTGTACTGTATGTCGGAAACCACAGAAGTATCTTCGACATAGTGCTGTGCTATCCCCGTGTTCCAGGTGTCACCGGCTTTATCGCCAAAAAAGAGATCCTTAAGGTGCCGATCCTCAGTACCTGGATGAAATTCATGGACTGCCTCTTCCTTGACAGATCAGATATCAAGAAGGGTCTTGAGATGATCCTCACCGCCATCGACAAAGTCAAGAACGGCATCTCGATCTTCATCTACCCCGAGGGCACACGCAACAAGACAGACGCGCCCATGCAGGATTTCCACAAAGGAAGCTTCAAGATCGCGCAGAAGACCGACTGCCCCATCATCCCGGTAGTCATCAACCACTCCCGCAACATCCTCGAGGACCACATGCCTTTCATCAAGTCCACACACGTCGTCATCGAGTATTGCAAGCCGGTTGTTATGAGCGAATTATCAAAAGAGGATCAGAAGACTATAGACCAGTATGTTAAGAATATCATGGAAGAAACGTACTTAAAGAATGAGACATTATAAAGCCTAAAGTGAATTGCGGGCATTCTCAGTAAAGGGATAACGTAAAAACAGATAATGATCAGATACTCGCCAAAAAGAACGATTTTCGAGAAAATTGACTAAGGACTCACTTTTTCAGCGTCTTAGTCAATTTTTTTGACCTTTTTTCTTCATTCCGAAGAGTCTCAATTGACTAAGACAGCATTTTTTCCTGCTCTTAGTCAATTTTCCCAAAGAAAAAAGCGGGCAAAATTGACTAAATCAAAGAAAAAAGCTCTCCTTAGTCAATTTTCCCGCTTTTCAACAAACGTAGAGCGAAATTTTATATTCAGCCGGTTTATCTCAAACAACTTACATCTTGCTACCTTTTGTTCCCCCGCCCAGGTGCACGCCTTCCAGCACGTTCGTCTCGAAGGAATATACCACCTTGTGGTTCTCGCGGTCAGCCTTGAGGGCCAGCTGAATCATGTTATCCAGCAGGTGCTCATACTTCATTCCCAGGGGTTCCCAGAGATAGAAGGAAAGTGATCCCGGAATCGTGTTGATCTCGTTGAGGTAAACCTCATTGGTATCCATATCGATCATGAAGTCAATTCTGGACACGCCTGAGCATCCAAGGCAGATGAATGCATCAACTGCCATCTTCCTTATCTTGTCGCGCATCTCGCCTGAGATGTCAGCAGGGATCTTTCTCTTGAGGGAAGCCATTCCCTTTGATCCGCCGCCGGTCTTGGCGCCCTTGGCAGAACCCTTGGCTCCTCCTATATACTTGTCCTCAAAAGTGAGGATATCATCTGAATTCACAGGCTCCTCGCACTCAGAAGCCTCAGCCGATTCATAGTCTCCCAGTACCGAACAGTTAATCTCCTTGAGATTGCTGATCGCATGCTCCACAAGGATCTTCTTGGAAAACTCAAATCCCAGCTCCAGCGCCTCAAGAAGTCCCTCTCTGTCGGAAGCCTTCTTTATACCGATACTTGATCCCAGGTTCAAAGGCTTAATGATAACAGGATACTCGAACGCAGCCTCGATCTTTGATACAAGATCATCCACATCCTCGTAGTCTTTCCATGTATAGCACTTGCAGTCAAGGACCGGAATTCCATTGTCCTTAAGAACTGTCTTCATAACGTATTTGTTCATGCCAACTGCTGATGAGAGAACATCGCATCCAACCACCGGAAGTCCCAGTGTTGCCAGATATCCCTGCAACGTTCCGTCCTCAACATTGGTTCCGTGAACGATGGGAAAAGCAACGTCCACCTGAGTGATAACGTTGTTTCCAAACTTCTTCATGGGGTATCTTACAAGATTTACTCTGTCCCCTTCCTTGACCCAGATGACCTGAGTGCTCTTCTTCAGAAGCTCCGGAATATGCGTATACTCCTCAATCTGCCCGATATCATCGCCAACGTAAAAGTCATTGTTCTTGGTCATATAAACCGGAACAATATCGTATTTCTCAGTGTTCATGCTGCCAATGGCCTGGATCGCAGAGATGATTGAAATCTCATGCTCTGTGCTCTTTCCGCCAAATAAAACCGCTACTTTAAGCTTCATAATCTGCCTTCTTTCCTAACTCACTTTATTTATAATTATCAGGTAGGTCGTTCTCCAAAAGAATAACCTTATCTTTTCCTGCATCCAGCTGATACATCAACTCCGAGGCCTCAGTAAATGTGCTCTTCACAAAGATCTTATCCTCTGAAAGTCCGCCTTCAAGCACACCTCTCTTGATATCGTCGCTGTTCTTCTGACCCACAAGGATCACGTAGTCGCAGACTGCTGCTGCCTGCTTTCCAAACTCCTGATTGTACTCAGCTTCCTTCTCGCCCAGCTCGACCATACCCGGCGTAACAAGGATCTTGACGCTGTCTTCAAAAAGAGCTAACGTCTCCAGCGCAACCTTTGCTCCGTTGGGATTGGCATTATAAGCATCATCCAGAATGGATACATTTCCGTGCTTTGTGAGCTCAAGTCTGTGGGGCACGCTCTGAATCCGTCTTACGCCCATCTTGAGCTTATTCATGGGAACGCCCAGGCTGTGGGCTGCGGCAATAGCGCCGACGATGTTCTCAACGTTGTGTCTTCCGACAAGTTTTGTTGTAAACTCAGCCGACTCTCCCGAAGGAGCAGTCACGGTAAAAGAAGTCCCGGCTCCGGTAACAGTAATTCCATCAGCCCGATAATCACACCCCTCAGACAATCCATAGGAAATGGCGTCGGAATACTTCATGTTCGTCTTTATGATCTCATTGTCACCGTTTACAAACTTAAGGTGCTTTCCTTCAGCCTTTCCTTCAAGCTTTTCCTTCTCAGCCACAGCATCCAGAAGCTCATACTTGGTGCTGACGATGTTCTCCAGAGAATGGAAAGTCTCCAGATGCTGATAGCCGATAGACGTCAGGATTCCGTCATCAGGCTCCACTATATCAGTGATCTCTTTTATATCATGAAGGTGCCTTGCACCCATCTCGCATACAAATATCTCGTGTGTAGGCTTTAAGTGTTCTCTGATTGTCCTTACAATTCCCATCGGAGTGTTGTAGCTCTCCGGGGTCATAAGAACGCTGTAGCTCTCTGACAGAAGGGTTGTAAGGTAGTACTTAACACTGGTCTTGCCGTAGCTTCCGGTGATACCGATGATCCGAAGTCCCGGATGCTCCTTCAGCATTCTCCTCGCATCGTCGATGAAATATCTGTTGATCCTGTTCTCTATAGGCTTGTTGATGAGGTTAGCCAGAGCAGGGATCAGGGGCAAAAGACCTATGTACACCACCATCATTACGCAGGTGGCAAAAAGCGCTTTGCTAAATCCCTCGTCACCCCCGCCGATAAGCATAAGCAGCGGCCATCCAAGAAGAAGTACGCTGATTATCCCATAAGTTACAAACAGCCTCTTTACCCTGTCGGTAACCACGAATTTCTTCTTTGCGGGTCTTGGCCAGTAGGATATAAACAATCCCATGTAATTCACAAACATCACAAGGATGGCAATGATCAGCACCCCATTGGAGACATTCAGCGTTGCCACGGCAGCCGCAAACATCACCAGGAAGAGGCCATGGGCGATCATGCGCTTTTTGTCCATTCTCAGGTGCCTGAAGTACCCCTGAAACTGGTAGCTTGAAAGCTGCAGCATGTGAGTGTGATACCTGAGCCCGAAGATGGCAAAGCAGGCTATTGAAATATAAATTACAACAAATGCTAACATAAAAAACCTCAAAGACTGATCCCAAGAAAACTTCCCAGAATCTTATTGTACAGATAAGCGTTGTCAATAAAACTGTAGTGCCCTGCGCCGTTAATTACCGCAAGTCCTGCCTCAGGCATGAGCTTCTCCATCTTCTGTCCATCGGACAAAGGCGTCGCCGTGTCCCGGTCGCCCCAGATAAGAAGCACCGGCATGGTAACTGAAGGCATGTAGGGCTCAAGGTCCTCATTAACCACCTTCACGAGACTCTGCCTCATTACAGGTGAAGCTGCTGCGTAATCTGCGCTTCCGAATTTCTTTTGCAGGCTGTCCAGCGTTCCCGGAAAAGCCTTGGAAATGCCTGTTTTGTTAAGCACATTTTTATAGAAGTGATATCTCTTTGTCCTCTTTTTCTGTGCCTCTGTCCGTACAGGAATAATGCCCGCCGAATCTGTCAGTATAACCTTGGGCACGGTGAAATCCGCCTTGATCCTGCCGTCGTGAATGCCGGAGGTCAGCTTGATAATGACCCTGCCTCCCATGGAGTGCCCCAGGAAGATGATCTCTCTTTCCTCAGGGAAAAGAGTCCTTATAAACTCCAGAACAAACTCCACATAGTCGTCCACGTTCATGGGTTCCTTCGGCTCATCACTCTTTCCAAAGCCTGGCATATCCATTGCCACGGTGTGGTACTTCTGTTTGGTAAATCTGATCACCCGGGCAAAGAGGTCGCAGTTGGAGCCCCAGCCGTGGAGCATTATAAGGAGCGGTCCCTCTCCCTCATCTATGTAATTGATATTTAATCCGTTAATTATCGTTTTCATGACGCATACATATTATCACTAAGGTTTTGCGGTTGCAAATTGTAAAAGAGACTTTTCCTTGGTAAAAAGTGCTGCCAGCCTCACTGCTCGAGAACGCTTAACATGAATATCAACAGAGCGTCGTTCTCGGGGTCATTCATAATACCGCTCAGCTCTGCCTCCGCAAAAGACCTCTGAGTGTCCGCTGTCAGGTAGTTCACCGCCTCAGGATTCATTCCCGCCAGGTAGTGGATGTGGTTCTCAATTATGGTTGTATATTCGTAGTTATAGATTATATGGTTGGTTATGGACAGAATCCTCATGTCCGAAAGCATCTTCTTAAAGTCATTGCCGCTGCCCATGTCGGATACAAGATATCCGGACCTGGAAGCTCTCTCTGCAATATCTTCCGAGGATGCCATAAGCAGCTTCATAAGTGCGCTGCATCTGTCCACATCAACTTTCTCATTGATGGACAGGTATGTGACTGCCCCCAGAAATACATTCTCGTCTTTTTCAAAAAGCTCATTAAAATC